>ERZ1034984.801-NODE-801-length-33422-cov-13.850271_pt1 | contig 33422 bp, 20 predicted proteins | sample MGYA00520589_ERZ1034984 | MGnify/ENA primary metagenome ERZ1034984 (study PRJEB33766, sample SAMN09781790) | gut metagenome | biome: gut microbiome | host: Homo sapiens | place: Madagascar | study: EMG produced TPA metagenomics assembly of the PRJNA485056 data... | reverse complement strand
ATTTCGGTCTTTGCCTTACTCTCATCTTCACCTTCCGTTTCTTCATCGAATATACGAAGGAGATTCAGGTGGCATTCGAGGCAGGTTTGCCTATGGATATGGGACAGATACTCAGCATCCCTCTCATCCTCCTGGGCGTTTGGAGCATCGTCTCCAGCTTCAAGAGAAGTCAGCTCCTAGAAAAATAAAAAAAGGACTATCGGCGAAAAGCCAAGGCATGACATCAATCACAGCATGAATAGGCGACAAATGTACATAGGCATCATCTCATTGGTTTGCTGCGCTCTCGTGGCAATCGGGGTAACCTTGCGCCTACGCAAGACCAGCCCACAGAGGCCCATCATTGCCAAAAAGACGATAACGCAGAAACCGAAACCACAAGCCGTAGATACCGTCAAGAAGGTAAAACCTACCGTCAAGAAGATGGACTTCAACATCTCTGGCACACTCACCGACACGGATGGCAACGGAGTGGCTGATGTCATCGTGAGTGATGGATATACCTGTGTAAAGACCGATTCCTTAGGACATTATCAGATGAAGCGAGATAGTTTGGCTCGCTTCATCTATTATTCCGTACCTGCCGACTGCGAGGTTCCCACTCATTCGGAAACCGACCGCACGGCTTGCTTCTACCAAACTGTAAGCAACAACAAGAAAGTGTATGACTTCACCTTGACCCGACTTCCCGGTGGCAAGGAAAATCACTATAAGATGATCGTCATCGGTGACCCACAGGTAACCAATGCCTTCAATCCTTATTACACTTCTCCCGATGACAATCCCGTGAAGAAAAGCGACTTGGAGCGATTCACCACGCAGACGATGAAGGACATCAAGACCACCATCCGCAATCTGCCCAACGGCACGCCGGTATATGGTCTCAGCATGGGCGATGACGTTCAATATTATGGTGGTTACAACGCCCAGTTGGAGCGCCAGATAAGAGAGGCTTTGGGTTCATCGGAGATGCGTCTATTCTCTGTCATCGGCAACCACGACCAAGACGGCAAGACTCTCTACAAACGCAAGTGGGAGGACAGTTTCGGTCCTACCGACTTCTCCTTCGACCGTGGCGACGAGCACTATGTCTGTATCAACAACTGTTTCTTCACCCGAAAAGGATATTATTCACCTGGCGAACTTCACGCCACGCAAGTGAAATGGCTCAAGGAAGACCTCGCCCTCACTCCAAAGGACAAGAAGGTCATCCTCTGTTATCACATCCCATTCACCTTTGGCAACACACCTTTCAAGAATGCCAAACCAGTGGGCATAGAGACAGAAGAAGGTCACTTTACCTCTTCTCGCCTCTCCTCGCTCCTGGCTCTCCTGAAGGAGTTCAAGGGTGGGTATGAACTCTTCTGCGGCCACACCCACTTCGCCCTCAACCACGAGATAGAATATGAAGGCAAGCACGTGATGGAGCATTGCCATGCCGCAGCTTGTGGCAATATTTGGCAATCCAACATCAATATCTGTGGTACGCCAAATGGCTACTACGTCTATACCTTCAAGGGCACCCAACTGTCTGATTGCTATTACAAGGGCACTTTCTGGGACAAGACCAAACAGATGACCCTCTTCCGTGCCGACACCGACTACAATGGTGAGAGTTATGCGGAGGATTGGAAGTTGGAGAAGGGCAAGCATATCTTGATAGCCAATGTCTTCAACGCCGACTCCCGTTGGAAGATATATGCCTTGGAAAATGGCAAGGAGTACCCGATGAAGCGTCTGAGCAGCAAGAATCAGGATGCCTTTGCCACGGGTTATCACCACAAGTACATCCAGTGCGCTCCTTATCGCTTCATCAGCAAGCAGAATGGTTATCTCTTGATGAATCACCTCTTCTATTATGAGCCTACCTCGCCAGATGCCCACATCACCATCAAGGCTATCGACCCATACGGTCATATCTACACGGGTAGCAGCTCCGAGGTCATCACAGCTCCTTTTGCCAACTTCGCCCACTACTACAAGAGTGAGAAATTATCTCCCCAATAATATCTTCTTGATGTCGTTGAGCTTGTTCAAAGCCTCAACAGGTGTGAGATTGTTGACATCCAAGCCGAGTATCTCATCACGTATCTGACAGAGCACAGGATCATCGAGCTGGAAGAAACTGAGCTGTACGCCATCCTTCGGTTCGTCGAGATGCTGCACATTCGGCTTGCCAGCACCTCCTACTCCCTCATTGTCATCCTCCAACTGCTTCAAGATGACATTGGCACGATTCACGATGCTGCGAGGCATACCAGCTATCTCCGCCACATGAATACCGAAGGAGTGCTCACTGCCGCCCGGTTCCAACTTACGTAGGAAGATAACCTTGCCATCTACCTCCTTCACACTCACATTGAAGTTCTTGATGCGAGGGAAGTTCTTCTCCATCTCGTTCAACTCATGATAGTGAGTGGCGAAGAGCGTACGAGCTTGCGCCTTCTTATGCTCATGCAGATACTCCACGATAGCCCAAGCGATGGAAATGCCATCGTAGGTGGAAGTACCACGGCCCAACTCATCGAAGAGCACCAACGAGCGTGGCGATACATTGTTCAAGATATTCGCCGCCTCAGTCATCTCCACCATAAAGGTTGATTCGCCCAAGGAAATATTGTCGCTCGCTCCCACACGAGTGAAAATCTTATCGACCAAGCCCACTCTTGCGCTCTCTGCCGGCACGAAACATCCCACTTGGGCTAACAGTACAATCAGTGCCGTTTGACGCAAGAGAGCCGATTTACCAGCCATGTTAGGACCCGTAATCATCATAATCTGCTGTTTCTCGGTATCAAGCAGCACATCGTTTGGCACATATCGCTCGCCCAATGGCAACTGAGTTTCTATCACAGGGTGACGACCTTGCTTGATGTCGAGCACCTGGGAATCGTCAATAACAGGACGCACATAGCGATTCTCATCCGATGCCTTGGCAAAAGAGAGAAGGCAATCCATACGAGCGATGAGATTGGCATTGATCTGAATCTGAGGGATATACTCCTGCATGGCAGCTATCAACTCATTGAAAAGCTGTGCTTCCAATATCAAAATCTTCTCATCAGCTCCCAATATCTTTTCCTCATATTCCTTCAATTCTTGGGTGATATATCGCTCGGCTTGCGCCAAGGTCTGCTTGCGAATCCAGTCGGCAGGCACCTTGTCCTTGAAGGTATTGCGCACTTCGAGGTAATAGCCGAAGACATTGTTATATCCCACTTTCAAACTGGAGATACCCGTCTTCTCGATCTCTCGCTCCTGTATCTTGAGCAGATAATCCTTGCCGTGGCGACTGATGGAACGAAGGTCATCCAACTCAGCATTATAGCCATCGGCGATGACATCGCCCTTGTTGACGAGCTGCGGTGGGTCGGGCTGAATCTCCTTGGCGATACGGTCTCGCAGCGTCTCACAGAGGTTGAGTTGGTCGCCCACTCTCTGGAGGGCTTCGTTCTTGGCATGTTCGCAGGCAATCTTGATAGGTTGGATAGCCTCCAGGGCATTCTTCAACTGCACTACCTCACGAGGCGATACTCTGCCCACTGCCACCTTGGAGATGATACGCTCCAAGTCGCCGATGCGATGGAACTGGTCATCGAGGAGCTGACGGAACTCAGGCTCCTTGAAGAAATACTCCACGATGTCGAGTCGCTCATTGATGGGTTTAACATCCTTCAGAGGGAAAACAAGCCATCGACGGAGCATACGACCACCCATTGCCGTCACCGTTCGGTCGATGACATTGAGAAGCGACGAACCATCCTCCTGCATCGGAGCCACCAACTCCAAGCTGCGGATGGTAAAGCGGTCCATGCGCACAAATTTATCCTCCTCGATGCGAGAGAGAGCCGTGATATGCTTGATTTGGGTATGCTGAGTAATCTCCAAGTATTGCATGATGGCACCGCTAGCGATGATACCATTCTTCAGGTGCTCCACACCGAAACCTTTCAGTGACTTCGTCTTGAAATGAGACAAGAGTTTCTGTCGGGCGGTTTGCTCGGTGAAGACCCAGTCATCCAACTCAAAGGTACAATACTTGGTACCAAAGTTTTGTTCAAACTTCGACTTCATGGCACGATCATAAAGCACCTCTTTCGGTTGGAAGTTACCCATCAACTTCTCCACATAGTCGGGCGTACCCTCACCGGTGAGGAATTCTCCCGTAGAGATGTCGAGGAAGCTCACGCCACAAGCAGCCTTGCCGAAATGGACGGCAGCGAGGAAGTTGTTCTCCTTGTAGTTCAAAACGTTGTCGCCCATCGCCACACCCGGAGTCACCAATTCGGTGATGCCACGCTTCACCATCTTGTCCATCTGGCTCAAGCCTTTCTTGCCCTTGATTTCCTGTCGCTTCTTCTTTGGGTCCTCCAGTTGGTCGCATACAGCCACACGTTTGCCAGCCCTGATGAGTTTCGGCAAGTAGGTGTCGAGTGCATGGTGAGGGAATCCAGCCATCTCTGCCCCGCCAGCCGAACCGCCATTGTTACGGCGAGTCAGCGTGATGCCGAGCACTTTGGAAGCCTCTATCGCATCTTCGCAATAAGTTTCGTAGAAGTCACCACAACGGAAAAGCAACAATGCTTCGGGGTGCTTGGATTTCATCTCGAAGAATTGTCGCATCATCGGCGTAAGACCTTTATTATCGTTTGCCATTGTCTTATAATCCTTTATCTTTTAAGCCGTTTTTATATTCTTTAATCTCATAAGAGAATCATTAATGATTGATTGGGAATCATCTACAATACTCATCCTTGAACCAAAGACGATAGATGGGATCCACAAAGACGAAATCATCCTTTTGCTTCTCTATAATATCTCTATTTTGCAGCGTTTTCTTGTTCTTTACGATTGTATTGGGGTTGCCAAAGTTATAAATTTGCTTCACTGCCTGCGAAGCAAAGTGCTGCTCACCATCGCAAATCGCCTTTAGCATCTCTATCTGGGTAGAACTCAGATTCTCCGTATCATTCTGGAACATCGGTGTATTGATGTTCAATACCTGTTTCAGCCCTAAAGCAAATATATCTTCTGTTACTTCATGGGAAGTAAAACTCCAGATAAAATAACACAACTGCTGGAGGTACCAAGAATGGCAACTCACCGTATCACAGATTTTATCAGCTATCTCCGCAGAAATCGTCTTTCCTGTTTTCTCAAAAGAAGTCTGGATAAACGGAATCCAATGCTCCTTCGCAATCTTCTGCATAAAGAAAACCTGACCAAAGCGATAGAAAGGACTATTCGAATTATTGAAGATATTGAGCATCATATTGCGCTTACTGCCATAGAGACAATAGGAAGTAAGCTGTTGCTGCTGCCAAACCGAGCGCATCTTGCCCTCCATATCCTTATACTCAGGCAGATTAGCCAACTGCTGGAATTCATCAATGCACACGATGATTTTAATCCCCTTTTCCTTTGCCAACATCTCTGGCAACTGGAGAATCGTCATCTTGTCACGCTCTTGTGGCACAAACTTCAAATCGAAAGCCACAAAGTCAGTCACCTGGTCATTCACTACGATTTGAGGAATCACCCCCGTCAAGAATTTCTTGGCATCCTCTATCCATCTTTCCATTTTTGACGAAGCACAAGCGATGACCTGACTGGCAAAAGTTCGATAAAACTCAGCCTCAGACCCAATGCTAAAAGCATCAATATAACATACCCTTACATCCTGCCTTTCCGCACACAGTTCCGTCATCGCCTTTTTGACAAGCGATGATTTTCCCCATCTGCGAGGCGAAATGAGCATCACATTGATATGAGAGGACAATAGCTGTTTGAGCATTGCCCTATCTTCTTTGCGGTCGATAAAATTATCTTCTGTCGCCAATGTGCCAAACTGAAATGGTGATTGATATGCTGTCATATTCCTTCAAATTTGCCACAAAATTACAAAATATTACCCAAAGGTAAGTTACCCTAGGGTAATATTTAGCGTTTTTTATAGGAAGAAGGAGCTATCAAACTACGTGCATAAGATATTTCCTGACTTTGACTATGCGTCACCCATTTTTGATTTTTCTATTTTTCGGGGGCAGAATCGCCACTTTTGCCCCCGTCTAGTATTTTCTGGATATCAAACAAGGGCTTGATGGAGTGTTGGGCAGGTGGCGTGGCTACCGTAGCAGTCTTCAAAATCGTACAGAACCAGGACGTGTTCACTGAGTGCATGATTGCCAGTCGACGCAAGGAGAAATGCGACAAACAGGGTTTGCCTTGGCACGAGGTGTTCGACGGAGACTTGAAAATTGATTAATAATCTTGAGATGTTAAGGATTTGAAGGGAGTTATTGTCATATCCGTGAGACCGCTCGGATAAGGGCTTTGAACAAAAACGAGTTCGGCGTGATGCCGAACTCGCAAACTGATTCATAACATACATATATATATTCATGGCTTACTCATTATTTTATTGAGAGCGCATAGCCTATCAAGCGTTAGGTAAAACCCAAGTATCAGAGACCGCTGTCTCGATATTCATACTTAAAAAGCTATTGCGCCATAGCCATGAGGAGAATTTATTCTGCTACAGGGAAGATGGAGAATAAGAAATCCTTATTCCATTCATAATCAAAAAAGCTTATCTTGGTCTCGCTGAAATGTAAATTATATCCCTTATCAGCAGTGCACTGAGATACCCAATAGTTTGAGTAATCTGTAATTAAGTTACCACCATTTGCCCTCCGATACCCTACCATTGGGAAGAAAACTGTTGCATTTGGATTTTCAAGTTTGTTGTTAAAATTCCAACCACTATTGTAATTACCTTCCACGTTAAACTGTTCCATATCGGATGATGATTTTCCGGTGGTCGTAAAAGCAGTATAAGGAGTTCCTTCAGGAACTTTAAAACCTGCAGGACATGGGTCATATATTGTCTTAATCGATTTGAGTCCATTTGTTGTACCGTCATAATCCATAGACCATAAATTGATATTTCCAAAATCAGTATTCTGGTATTTACTGGATTTGGTATAATATACCTTGTTTGGATTCTGTATACAACTTGCTATTGATAAATTTTCTTCTGGTATTTGTAAGATTGGCAAATCTTGGGTCAGAAAAGCATCCTTACGACCATTCTGATAATAGGTTGTTCTTAACTCCTTTTCCTCACCGTTTGATTGATATATCTTGAATGAGGCTGAGTGCTTCGCTGAAGAAGGTCCATAAGTCTGTTCTACCATTACCATAACTTGTCGAGGGGATTGGCTGCCCAACCAGGACCGTACTATAAGACCAAGTGGTTCCTGAATGAAATCGAATTTCTTTCCTTCATAGTTTGTCACCTCTGTGGTATTGAGTGCATCTGGTTGTGTTATCCACAGATGCCATGACCACATAACTTTTCCATCCTTATTTTTGATTGCGATAATGGTATTCGACCCCTGTATTTTATTTGCAGGCACATCAAACTTAACATACGAATTCGCACCGCTACCTGTCAGTGTCAAGTTGGTGACAGGTGTACTACTTGCATCCGTCCATACAATATTGGCAGATTCGGCAGGAGCTGATGAATTCTGCACATTGATATAAGGAGAGTGTATTGGATTGCCCTCATGGTCTACAAAATGGCTGAGATTTTTTTGACCTGTGTTTGTGGTCTTGTAAGCAGGTTCATTGGTTATACCTCCCTTTATAGCATTTCCATAAACCAAAGGTATGCAATAGCTACCAGGAGCTGAAATCACATAGCAGTTAGCTGTATGACGACTTTCTTTGCCTCCTTTAGTAGAGAGGTCATAAGGAGTATCTACAGAACCTAATGGCGTGGCAGAGCGAAGTTTGAGATTTCTCTCACCAACGTAGTCTTTGTAATTTGGCGTGACCTCAATTTCTCCTTGTTGTGAAGATGTACCTCCATCTCCTTGCTGAAGAGATAGACTTGTCAACCATTCTGGCTTTTCTTCTAAGGTATAATTACCATCGCCATCGGCATCATAACCTACAATTTTCCAGGGTACTGCCTGTTGAGTACCATCTGGAGCCGTTCGATAAGACGTTACATTATAAGATCTATATGTTGACGTATATGGAATAGTTAAGTTGCCACTTATATTAAGAACATAATCCCAATTAGAGTTCTTTTCTGATAGCGAATAGGTAACGGTTGTTCCTTGTTTCCACTCACCTTTGAGCTTAGCATTAATAGCAGAACCATCACTGAAAGAAATTACTACAGATACATTTTCAAGATTCTGTGGAATCATGTAAAATGTGTAGTTATCCCCATCGGCACCCGTAAGAATGGCATTCTTCAACTTTGAAGTGCTCACATTCAATCCATCAAGGGTACAATCACCAGTTTCTTTATTTGGAGTCCAAATACCACTATTACCGTTATTATCAACAGGAAGAGTATAGCGACCTTTGGTTTTAGCACCTTTGATTTCTACCTTAGTAATTGTTTTGCTCCACGATAGGTTTTGTCCCACCTTAAAGTGAATAGCTGTGAGAGCATGACGGAATTTGAGAGGAACAACTGGAGCCTTCTCATAAGGAGTCTCAAACTGCACTACGCCCGAGTTGGCTACCAGAAGGTCTTTTTGATTCTTTACATCACCCTCTACCTCAAAATCAACATAGGGAGTACCCGTATAATTTTTTGGTGAGAGTCTAAGCTTGTCATAGTCGCTTTTAATTTGTGGAGAGATGCCAAGGAATTTACCATAAGGAAATTCTCGCTTCCACACAATCATATTCGTAAGCACACCATCTTTATTGGTTTCTTCGTTGTAAAACCAAGGCTCATTACTGATAGAAGATTCCGTTTCACCGCAATAGCCTAAAGTGCTAAAATTCTCCGTAATAGCTGTAGAGATGTTTGCACGAGTTTGCAAATCAGACTGTTGTACAGGGTTCACACCTGGCACTGTTGTTTCTAAAAGACAAACTTCATCAGTACCATCCACAGACAATTCTTGTGTGGTAAGGTCTTCAATGGCAATTCCTTGCATAGCAAGGCCCTGCATAAAAGCAGCACGACTGATGGTTGCTCCTTCGGCAGCACGGGTCATGGTTTGTTGAGCTTCGTTCTGTATATCTCCAATACCGAATTTCACTGCTACAGAGTTTTTGTTGCCTCCTATGCCTCCATTAGCAAAATCGTCATCAGTACAAGAAGCCACAAATCCACAAGTTGCTAGAATTAATAGCACAGATTTATTCTTTTCATTTTTCTTTTAAATTTTAAATTATAGACTATAATATAAATGATTTTCCCACATCTGTGCAACATACACCTTTATTACATATATAAGGTGTATGTTGTACATAAACATGGATATGTAACAAGAGATTTAATTGTTACTAAATTCAAGTATACTATTTTTTTAATCAGTCATCCCAAGTAGTCCAGGGATTGAAAGGCTTTGCGCCTTCCAATTCTCCACCCTCGACTTCGCCAGGGGGAACAACTTCTGGCTTCGTAGTTACAACTGAGTTTGCTAACAATTGATGTTCCAACCCTACATATGTCACCTCTATTAATGGACGAACATATGAACGTTTCTTAATTACTTGTTCTTTCATTTTCTCCTAATTACAATGTTTTACTTATGTACTATTACTCACTAATTTGTTTCTTGCGCACTAACCATATCACATAGTGTATGCTGATATTGAACATTACTTATACAATTGTATATTCTTATTAATAAGCTTTGTAATTATTACAACATCTATTTCGGCTGCAAAATTAAGCAATAAAATCTATAGAAGTGTTTTTTTTGTTATTAATTGTTAATCCTTATTGATTGCTGTATATTCATTCAAAAAAGGCATAAATGAGACTAAAGACGCCAAGGCCCTGTTCGTACAATAGAAAAGCGAGTCAGGAGGAAGAAGGAGCTATCAAACTACGTGCATAAGATATTTAGATGTAAGAGCGAACGCATAAGAACCTAAGAGTAAACATGCAAGAACCGCATCGTTCTCATCGTTTGACATATGTCGTGTAATCGACTGACATATGCCACGCAATCGATTGACATATGTCGTGTAATCGGCTGACATATGTGACGCAATCGACAATCCTTGGTTTTCACACCGCTAGAGACGTATCTTCACATCATCAGAATGGTATGCGAGAAGCATAAGAATCGGATTATGGAAGCATAAGAATCGGATTCGAGATGCGCAAATATCGTATTCTGAAAGTGCGAAAGAGGCTTTCAGAAGGCTTCACTTGGGCTTTTCTGTAAATTAGTTCCAACATTCAGTAATTTAGTTTACGCCTTTTTCGGGGAAAAACTGTAATTTTGCAACCGAAAATAAACAAATAAAGTTCATACAACTATGTTATTGGAGAAAATTCAGTCACCTAAGGATGTAAAGGTGCTTTCCATGCCACAGCTCCATGAGCTGGCTCAGGAGATTCGTGATGGTATCTTGAATCGTGATAGCAACATCGGCGGTCACGTAGGTCCTAACCTCGGTATCGTGGAGACCACCATCGCCATGCACTATGTGTTCAACTGCCCTGAGGATAAGTTCGTCTTCGACGTATCTCACCAGAGTTATCCACACAAGATGTTGACAGGTCGTGCATTCGGTTACTACGACAACAACCGATTCCAGGAGATTTCTGGCTACAGCAGCCCTGCAGAGTCGCCAGAGTACGACCAGTTTGAATTAGGTCATACCTCCACATCCATCTCCCTTGCCAGCGGTCTTCAGAAGGCTCGTGACATCAAGGGTACCAAGGAGAACATCGTGGTATTGATTGGTGATGGCTCTCTGAGCGGTGGCGAGGCACTCGAAGGTCTTGATGAGGTAGGCGAACAGGGCACAGGCATCATCATCATCGTAAACGACAACGAGATGAGCATCGCCGAAAACCATGGTGGTCTTTACAAGAACCTCGCCCTCTTGCGTGAAACCAACGGCAAGGCTGAATGCAACCTCTTCCGTGCCATGGGCTTGGACTATAAGTATGTAGCCGATGGCAATGACGTGGAGACATTGATTAAGACATTCCAGGAAGTAAAGGACATCGACCACCCTATCGTGGTTCATATCCATACAGAGAAAGGCAAGGGTTATGCACCTGCCGAGCAAAACAAGGAACCTTGGCACTGGAGCATGCCTTTCAACATCGAGACAGGTAAGCCTAAGGTTGAAGGCGGTGGCGAGGATTATGGCAACATGACCGCTGAGTACCTCCTGGAAGAGATGAAGAAGGACAAGCAGTTGGTAGCAGTTACCTCCGGAACTCCTACCGTGGCAGGTTTCTTCAAGGCTCGCCGTGAGGAAGCTGGTGCACAGCATGTGGATGTAGGCATCGCCGAGGAGCAAGCAGTTGCTATGATTTCGGGTATGGCGAAGGGCGGCATCCGTCCGGTATATAATGTATATAGCACATTCATCCAGCGTACCTACGACCAGATAGCACAGGATCTCTGCATCAATGGCAATCCTGCGGTCATCAATGTCTTCTGCGCTTCCCTCTATGGCATGAACGACATTACCCACATCGGTTTCTACGACATTCCGATGTTGAGCAATATCCCTAACCTCGTTTATCTCGCCCCTACTTGTTGGGAGGAGTACAAGGCGATGATGACTTGGGGCATCCAGCAGACAGCCCATCCAGTGGCAATCCGTGTGCCAGGCGGTGCTGTGACCCACAGCGACGAGCAGTTTGACGAGGATTACTCAGAGTTGAACCGCTTCAAGATGACCCACAAGGGCAGCAAGGTAGCCATCGTGGCCCTGGGTGCCTTCTATGGCTTGGGCAAGCAGGTGGCTGCCCTATTGAAGGAGCAGAAAGGCATCGATGCTACACTCATCAACCCTCGTTACATCACGGGTCTTGACGAGGAGATGCTCGAAAGCCTGAAGGCTGACCACGAGAAGGTGATTACCCTGGAGGATGGTGCGCTCGAAGGCGGATTCGGCGAGAAGATCGCTCGCTTCTATGGCGACAGCGACATGAGGACGCTCTGCTTCGGTATCAAGAAGGGTCTTTACGACAGATACGACTATCAGCAGTTGGCAAAGGACAATGAGCTGACTCCTGAGCAAATCGTGGCAAGAGTGTAAAGCAAACTATTCAAGTTTCGCATTTGCGAAAATTCAATAGAAATACTTCATATTTCCATATAGCAAGCGGCGCTTCCCTGTAATAGAGAAACGCCGCTTCTTTTATTTCGCCTTGATGACAAACTTAAACTCTCTGTCACCATAGTGCATACGATACTTTTCCATTGGCTTCGACATCCAACTGTCGATACAGCCCAAGCCATACTGGCGCTGCTGGATATGCAACTGCACCAAGCCCTTGTCAACCAAGTCGCCACTATGCTGCCCCCAGTCGTGCTCTTTCTCCAAACCAGCATCCAAGTCCTCTACGAGATAAGGGATGGCGCTGCATTCCATCGGTGCATAACCCTCGAAGGTGATGCCCTTGCCTGTGGTAGGATTGAAGATGGAGAAGAAACGGATGTCGGTATGATTGCCACTCTCCTGAGGACGGACGTATGGATAATACTCATCCTTCACGTTTGACTCATACTTCCCGATAAAGGCAGAAGAATGACGGTCAATGTAGTTCTCCTCCGGCCCTCTGCCATAATACTCCAACTTGGAGAAAGCGGCAGGCATCTGCAACTGCATTCCATAACGGAACAAGTCGGCTACTTTGGCATCTTTGTCAGTGGTCATCTTCTCAGTCACAGCCACCTCGCCTGCGGCATTGATGCGATAACGGAGCTGAAGCTGTGCCTTTACCTCTGGCATATCGAAGAGGGCGGTCAGCACCACACTGTCCTTCAACACCTGCTTGTCAAACGACTTCAAGTTCATGGCAGGATTCTTCCACACCTGCATCTCCTTCTGCAAGGATGCACCATAGTCGTTGTCGGTAGGAGCACGCCAGAACTCAGGTTTGATGCTCTTGCGGAACTTCAATACGGGTTCCTTGTCGATGTCGAGATAATCGATCATACCCGTCTTCTTGCCGATGGTAACGGTCATTCTATCAGCCGTCACCTTCACATAGCTGTTGGTTTCCTCCACATCGATGTTGCCGCTCTTAGGGGTATCCACCTTATCAAACTTGTAATTGCTTACCACAAACTGCTGGCGAGCCATCACCTGTCCCTTGTCCACCAAAGGTTCCTTGCCATCACTGGCAAAGGCAAAGTTGACGGCGATTTCCTCGCCTGCATGTTGCTGCTCAGCCTCAGCGATGGCTTTCTTCAGAGCCTCGCTTTTCACGTTCTGTGTAGCTTGTGGGGCAATACCCTTGGTATCAGCAATCGCTACCGTAGAAAGCAAAACACCATTGGCATACACGGATGCCGTCAAGCTCAAGTCGTCGATGTTCTTGAAGAAGTTCTCATTATATATCTTAAATGCTCCGGTAGAAGCATCGAAGTCCTTGATCCATACATTCTGATGATAATACTGAATCTCATAGGCATGAGGATTCAAACGGCGGTCTGGGGCTATGATACCATTGCAGTTGAAGTTGTAGTCGCTGGCAGGATAACGACCATAGTCGCCACCATAGGTGAAGATTTCCTTGCCCGTGATAGGATTCTTGTCACGAAGACCTTGGTCCACGAAGTCCCAGATATATCCACCCTGATACTTAGGATACTTGCGAATCAAGTCCCAATACTCCTTGAATCCACCCTCTGAGTTACCCATCGCATGGGCATACTCACACTGGATGTAAGGTTTGGTGCCATCACTCTGACAATACTTCTCGCTCTCCTCATAGTCGATGTACATCGGACAGTAGATGTCGGTCTTGCTGTCATAACCACCACGCTCATACTGCACCGGACGAGTCTTGTCGTAAGCCTTCACCCAGTCGTATGTCTTCTCGAAGTTGATGCCATAGCCCGCCTCATTGCCCAAACTCCACACGATGATGGAAGGATGGTTCACAAAGGTCTTCACATTACCCTCGTTGCGCTCGATATGGGTCTGAAGATACTCAGGGAACTTCGCCAGCGACTTCTCGTCATAGCCCATACCATGGGACTCCAAGTTAGCCTCAGCGGTGATATACAAACCATATTCATCGCAAAGGTCGTACCAGCGAGGATCGTCAGGATAGTGACAAGTGCGCACCGCATTGATATTCAACTGCTTCATGATCTTGATGTCTTGAATCATGCGCTCCACACTGACGATATAACCGCCGTCTGGATCTATCTCGTGTCGGTCGGCACCCTTGATCAAGACAGGCTTGCCATTGACCAAGAGCTGTGCGTTCTTGATTTCCACGTTGCGGAATCCCACTCTCTGTGGAATCACCTCCAATACTCCTTGCTTACCACTGACTGTGATATACACTTGATAGAGATTTGGTGTCTCGGCTGTCCAAGCCTTCACCTGTGGCACCTTGATGGTTCCCTTCGCACCAGAGGTAGAAGCCACTTGCTTACCATCCTTGTCGCACAAGGAAACAGTGACGTTGGAATGGGCGCCCGTCAGCGAAACCTGGTAATCCAGTACACCATCCAGATAATTGTTCTCCAATCCTGCATTGAGTCGAACATCGGCAACATGTGTCTTAGGACGGGCATAGAGATACACCTCACGGGCGATTCCCGTCAGACGCCAGAAGTCCTGGTCCTCGAAGTAAGAACCATCGCACCATCTCATCACCTGCATGGCAATCAAGTTCTTGCCCGGTTTGAGATACTTGGAGATATTAAACTCGGCAGCTACCTTGCTATCCTCGCTATATCCCACATATTTGCCATTCACCCAAAGCGAAAGGTTGCTAGTGGCAGAACCTACGTGGAAATACACATCCTTACCCTTCCAATCCTTAGGAAGATCAAAAGTGCGGCGATAAGAACCCGTATAGTTATTGATCTCACTGATATATGGAGGATTAGGGTCAAACTGAGTAGCCCAGGCGTACCCGACGTTCTTATAGGTAGGGTCGCCATAGCCATTCAGTTCAAACAATCCCGGTACCGGGAAGTCCTTCCAGTTGCTATCATCGAAATTCGCCTTGAAGAAGTTCAAAGGTCGCTTGTTGTGATCCTTCACAAAGTTAAACTTCCACGTTCCCTCCATGGAGAGATAGTTGACAGACAGTTTCTTGTCAAAGCCTTGCGCCTTACTCAAATCCTCGAAAGCAAAGAAAGCTGCACGCCGAGGCTCTCGATTCTGCTGGTTGACATCCACATTGTGCCAACGAGTCTCGTTTTGAGCCGTCGCCGTCACAGGACTTGTCAAACTCAGAGCAGCCAAGAGTGAGATGGATAAAATGGATTGTTTATTCTTCATCATATTATAAAACGTAATAGATTTTATACAAATATTAGTGGCAATACTGCTCACTTGACACTTTCGAGAATTTCGTGGCAGTGTCCTTTCTCATTTCTACAGAGAGGTCACTCCACCAGCCAGGCCATCCACCGATGATATTCGATAGGAACACCATCTTAACTGGATGCAAACCTTTTGCCAATGCCAAGGAGGTATCACGAGAAGATACTGCCTTCACCTCACCCTCGTTGCTTATCACCAACTGGTTGTCTATCCAGAGTTGGTCAAGGCGAGAGGAGAGATAATATACGCCATCCTCAGGAACATAGATGTATCCCTCGGCAATAGCGGCATAGTTGTTGGCTCCTCTTAGGGTAGCTGCATCCTCTTCCTGCTTGATTTTCATCTCGTTAGGTTGAGCGATTACGCTTTCCTGCCATACGGAGTCGGTCCAGTTGAGTTCATCTACACGAAGATAGTTGCCCTTCACTCTGCGCACCTTCAAACCTTGTTTTGGCTCTGCCACAATAGCGGCAGGGGCATAGTCTTGCTTCTCCACCACTACCGTTCTCACCCTACTCATCTTTCCTGAAGGCAAGACGGTAGCTATCTTGATAATGGCATTGCCACTGACAGGGATTGGTTGCTGATAGACAGCTGAGGTCGGCTGAGGCGTCGTACCGTCCAAGGTATATACCATCTTCATCGGACGAGAGGTGGTAAAGGTCACGGTCGTGTCACGAGTGATGACCACTTTGTCGCAAGAGCCATTGGGTTGTTCTGGCAATGGGATATGATAGCGAGCATGGTGCTCATCCAAGCGAACACAGTTGGCATCCAAGCGACGACAGAAGTCCTTGAAGTTCTTCCGGTTGAGTGGCGACCAAGCGATCTCGGCGAGCGCCAAGGCACGAGGATACATCTGGTACTCTCGCTTGGCATTGGAGTACATATATTCCGACCAGTTGTTGCACTGCACACCCAAGATGTGCTGGCTCAAGCCCAAGGTCTTCAAAGTATCAGGCACAGGATTGTAACCATAGGTTTCAGAGAGATAAACCGGTGAACTCTGGATGGTTACAGGCTCCACTTTTCTATCTCCTTGATAGTAATCGAGATACAAGCCACCACCCCATGCTGGAGTCATGATGACATCATGCTTTTGGAGTGCCGCATCAATGCCACCCTGAGTGCCTCGCCAAGACATCACCGTGGCATCCGGACTCAATCCACCTTCCAATATCTCATCCCAACCGATGATCTTCTTGCCATATTTCGCCAAGATTTTCTCCATTCTTCTGATGACATAGCTCTGAAGCCTTTCCTCAGCGGAGTGCTTTCCATCTGCCAGCAAACCCTCATCCTGGATGCGCTTCTGACAAGCAGGACAATTCTTCCAACTCACCTTCGGGCACTCATCACCACCGATATGGAAGTATTTGCCAGGGAAGAGAGGCACCATCTCACGGAACACATCCTCCAAGAAACGGAACATATCCTCCTTGCCAGGGCATAGTACGATATCCTCTACGCCCCATACGATTCTAGGAGAACCAGGCTTCCCCTTGCAGGAAAGTTCTGGATAAGCCGCAATAGCAGCCATCATGTGTCCAGGAATATCCACCTCAGGAATCACCGTGATATATCGCTTGGCAGCATAATCCACGATGTCCTTGATTTGCTCCTGTGTATAGTAACCACCATAAATGGAACCGTCCCCCTCCTTTCGGTATGCACCAATGGAAGTCAACTTAGGATATTTCTTGATCTCGATGCGCCAACCTTGGTCTTCCGTCAAGTGGAAGTGCATGGTGTTGACCTTGAACATAGACATGATGTCGATTTCTTTCTTCACATTCTCCACGGTCATGAAATGGCGACAAGGATCCACATGAAAACCACGATAACCGAAACGAGGAGCATCCTCTATGTCACAGCACTGAGCCACCCATTTCACACCCGACACTTTGGTTGGGCTTTCTATCTGGGCAGGCAACAGCTGCATAAAACTCTGCATGCCATAAAAAGCGCCCTTTCCCGTCTTTGCCTTAATAGTCACACCCTTGGAAGAAACTCTCAATCTATAACCTTCCTCAGCCATCTTCATAGAAGGAGAGATTTGGATGGTGATGTTCGCCTTCTTTGCCCCCACGTTCACCTCATAACCAGTAGAGGCATTCAACTTATCGGCAAGATACTGGGCAATAGCCTTTCCCTCAGCAGTGTTATAGGAAATAGCCACCTTTTGTGGCAAGATAAACTCACCTGACAGTCTCTGTGTCCTCACTGGCACAGGGATAATATTGATGTCGGCAGCGACTGCAGATGTTGGCATACCGCCCAACATCGCAGTCAGCGTGAACAACGACAGTACTTGTCTGATTTTCTTCATTTTAATATTTAATCTAAGTTAGAAATCTATGTATTGAATAGTATAACAATGATTACAACAGCTTGTTTTCTGATTATAATGGTTTGTATTCCACAAAAGCTTCCATGGCCTCATAGCAAGCCAAGCCCAAGCCATCATAAAGCTGAGCGGTACCTCGGTTGCGGTCTTCGGCACGTTGCCAGAACAATCGCTCGTCATTACCCAAGAAAGGTGCGCTCTCCATTTGTGACTGATGCTTGAGGATAGAGTTTCTCTTGGCTCTCAACTCCTCTGGGCTCAATGGCACGCACATCTCGATGTTCTCAATCTCCCACTCTGCCCAAGCACCACGATACATCCAGATGCGGCAATCCTTGAGCCACTCTGCGCCAGCTTCCTTCTCCAAGTCGATGGCAGCCAAGACGGCATCTGTACATTTCTTGTGGGTGCCATGAGGGTCGGCAAGGTCGCCTGCCACATAGATCTGATGAGGTTTCACCTCTTGCAAGAGATGGCGAACAATCTCCACATCCTTCTCTGTCATAGGCAATTTCTCGATTTTTCCACTCTCATAGAAAGGCAAGTCGAGGAAGTGTACATGATCCAAAGGAATCTGATTGTAGGTACAAGCGGTACGAGCCTCGCCACGACGTATCAAACCCTTGATGGTCAGGATGTCCTTGGTATCGAAGTCGCCCTCCTTCTTCTGTGCGAAGAACTGCTTGATTTCCTTATACTTATTAGAGATGACACTATCCTTGGAATCGGCGAAAATCTGGTTGAAGCCATTGATGAAGTGCATGAATCTTGTTACCTCCTCATCTCCCACGGCGATATTGCCAGATGTCTCGTAGGCGATATGCAAGTCGTGCTTCTGCTGTACCAAACGACGGATGGTACCACCCATGGAGATGACATCATCATCTGGGTGTGGCGAGAAGACGATGACACGCTTTGGATATGGCTTGGCACGCTCTGGGCGATAAGTATCGTCGGCATCAGGCTTGCCACCAGGCCATCCCGTGATGGTATGCTGCAAGTCGTTGAATATCTTGATGTTGGCATTGTAGGCAGAGCCATAGAGAGCCAAAAGTTCACTCAATCCATTCTCGTTGTAATCCTTGTTGGTCAACTTCAGGATAGGCTTGTGTATCTTCTGGCAGAGCCATACCAAGGCAGAGCGCACCAACTTGTCGGTCCACTGGCAGGAAGTAACAAGCCATGGATGCTCGATGCGAGTGAGATGGGCAGCAGCACTCAAGTCGAGTACCACGTGAGCATTCGGATGCGTCTGGAGGAAAGAAGCAGGCAAGGTATCGGTGATACCATTCTCCACTACCTTCTGCATAATCTCAGACTTCTCCTCGCCCCAGGCAGTCAGGTAGATAGCCTTGGCTGAGAGCAAGGTGGCGATACCCATAGTCAAGGAACATGGAGGCACCGACTCCTTGGTCTTTCCACTGTTCTCCATCTCCTCACGAGAGGTGTTGCCTATCAAGATGAGACGAGTCACAGACTGAATACCAGAACCCGGTTCGTTGGCAGCGATATTACCCATACGACCGATACCCAAGAGTGCCACATCCAAGCCACCGAAGGTCTTGATGCGCTGCTCATAGAGACGGCAGCAATCCTGCACAGCGTTCTGTGCCACGAAACCATCCAAAGAGAAGATGTTTTGCTCAGAAATATCCACGTGGTCGAGGAAACGCTCCTTCAACTGGTTGATGCAGCGGATAGAACTTTCCTTCTGCAATGGGTAGTACTCATACGAATTGAAGACCACCACATTACGGAAGCTCAGCTTCTTCTCCTCGTATCGGCGTATCAATTCCTCATAGACCGGAGTCAAGGAAGAACCGGTTCCCAATGCCATCACATAGAACTTACCCTCATGCTGGGCTGCCTTGATGCCTGCCTCGATGCCATCAGCCACATGAGCAGCCCCCTCGTTCATGGAAGCGAAGATGTCGGTATGAATCTTCTCCATTCTGGAGATTTCTGAGTATTCTACGGTCGTCTTAGGCTTATAGAACTCAACGGGTACCTTATTCAGTACGATTTGTGAACTTAAATTGAGTCTCATCTGATTATAAATTTTAAAGATTGTCTTTTTCTATATCCTTGAAATAGCGATATGTACCTACCTTCAACTCATCAGTTGCCAACTCGTCGCAAACGATGATACCATGCTTATGGAGCTGCAAGGCACTGATGGTCCAAGCCTGTGTCACAGGACCTTCGATGGCAGCCTGCAAAGCACGAGCCTTGTTGTGGCCATTGCAGAGAATCATCACCTCCTTGGCATCCATGACGGTGCCCACACCTACGGTCAATGCCAAGCTTGGCACCTTCTCAGGGTCGTTGTCGAAGAAACGAGAGTTGGCAATCTTGGTATCGGTGGTGAGTGTCTTCACACGGGTACGTGAAGTAAGAGAAGAGAAAGGCTCATTGAAAGCGATATGTCCATCAGGACCGATACCGCCAATGAAGAGGTCGATGCCACCAGCATCCTCTATCATCTGCTCATAATGACGGCACTCTTCCTCCAAGTTCTCGGCATTGCCATTCAGGATGTGGATGTTCTCCTTTGGACAATTGATGTGATTGAACAAGTTGGTGGCCATGAATGAGTGATAGCTCTCTGGGTGTGACTCAGGAAGACCTACGTACTCATCCATATTGAAGGTGATAACGTGCTTGAAGGAAACCTTGCCTTCCTTCACAGCTTTTACCAAATTGGCATACATACCCATAGGTGAAGAACCTGTAGGCAAACCTAACACAAAAGGACGCTCAGCGGATGGCTGAAACTTGTTGATGGTCTCAATTACATGATCAGCTGCCCACTTAGAAAGCTGGTCATAATCTTTCTCAATGATTACACGCATAACTACTTATTAATATCTTTTAGTTTGTACTTCTGAATTACTAAAATATTTTATTTTGCAAAGATAGAGTTTTTATCCATTAGTTGGTGCGATTTTTAGGTTAATAATTCTAAAACGCCCGCATTTTCTCGTTTTTGGCTATCCTGTGTCTCTTAGTATTTGTCATTTTACACTATATCAAATACTTATGGAGAATCTATAGTGGCAGTGCTAAAAGTGTAACTCCCTTATATATAAATAAGGTATAGGTAGATTTCAAGGCTATAAAAGAAGGAATAATTGAAGAAAATTGCTTGTTTTAATCTTTATTAACTAAGAAAATTAGCAACCAATTCATAAAAAGACTATCTTTGCAACTAAAAAATATTAGTTATGCGGTTAGAGTTAATAAAATATATTAATAAGATAAATCGAAAGGCTATGGTTCCTAAGCGACTCCTAGACCTTTTCATAGCACAAGGCTCCTCGACAATCCCCGAATTGTCAAAGGCTGCTGGGGTAAGCTTACCTACTGCCACAAGCGCCCTCAACGAGTTGATGTCTATGGGACTGGCCAGGGAAATCGGAAAGAAAGACAACGCTACGGGCCGCATCCCAATGGTCTATGACTTAGTCCCTACTGCAGGCTATTTCATCGGCGCCAATCCTGAGATGGATTGCTTGGCACTGGCGGCAAGCGACTTCTGCGGCAACCTCATCGTCGAGAAGACAAGAGTTCCCTACCGATATGAGAACACCCCAGAAAACCTGGAGCAACTGGGAAGCATCATCAATGACTTCATCGACACGCTGCCCATCAAGAGGGACGACATCCTGAATGTCTGTGTCAACGTAGCGGAACGTGTAAATCCATTCGAAGGCAGAGCCTACAATATGTTCACCTTCACGGATATACCACTGACCCAAAAGATTTCAGAGATGATCCAACTCCCTGTTTGCATCGAGAACGACACTAGGAGCATGACCTACGCCGAACTCATCAAGGGATGCTGCAAAGGACTCAAGGATGTGGTCTTCGTCAACGTATGTTGGGGCATCGGAATCGGTATCATCATCGACGGCAAACTCTACTACGGCAAGTCGGGATATTCCGGGGAATTTGGTCACATGCCAGGCTACAACAACGACATCATCTGCCACTGCGGAAAAATAGGATGCGTGGAGACGGAAGTGTCGGGAAGAGCACTCAAGAGAAAGTTGACAGAACAACTCCTGGCTGGCAAACAATCCATTCTCTCCGACAAGGTGGTCAACCGAAAGGAAGAGCTGACCTTGCAAGACATTCTCGATGCCATCGCCAAAGAAGATGTACTCAGCCTCGCCACCCTACAGAAGGTGGCAGACGAACTGGGCAAGCAACTGGCAGGAGTCATCAATATCTTCAATCCAGAGATGCTCGTTATCGGAGGCGAGATGTCGGCAACAGGCGACTATATCACACTACCGGTCAACATGGGAATCAAGAAATTCTCTCTCAATATCATGAATGAAGATTCTAAGATCGTCACTTCCACCCTGAAAGGCAAAGCCGGCGTACTCGGCGCTTGCTTGATGGCAAGACACAGGCTCATGACCATCCAGCCCTAAAGGAAGAAGTACCAACATTATGTACGAGAAAAAAATTAAGAACAAAACCTAAACGACATGAAGAAAAGCCTTCTCACTGGTATCATGCTATGCTTAGCAATGATGCCGGCAACGGCACAAAGGAAATCCCAACAAGTGGAACCTGTGCTCCCTACTCCTACTGCCAAACAAGTGGAATGGCAAAAGATGGAGACCTACGCTTTCATTCACTTCGGACTGAATACGTTCAACGACAAGGAATGGGGCTACGGCAACAGCGACGTGAAGACCTTCAATCCTAAGAAACTGGATTGCGAGCAATGGGCAAAGACCCTCGCCGCCGCTGGCATGAAAGGTGTCATCATCACCGCCAAGCACCACGATGGCTTCTGCCTCTGGCCTACCCACACCACCGACTATTGCATCCGCAATACTCCCTATAAGAACGGTGAGGGCGACATCGTAGGAGAACTCTCCAAGGCTTGCAAGAAATATGGTCTCAAGTTCGGCGTCTATCTCTCACCTTGGGACAGAAACCAAACCAGTTATGGCTCTGAATATTACGTAGGTTACTATCAGAGACAACTCAAGGAATTGCTCAGCAACTATGGCGATGTATTCGAGGTTTGGTTTGACGGAGCCAATGGCGGTGACGGTTGGTATGGCGGCGCACAAGAGAAGCGCACCATCGACAGAAGAAATTACTACCAGTTCCCTAAACTCTACCAGATTGTGGATAGCCTACAACCTCAAGCAACCATCTTCGGCGACGGAGGACCAGGTTGCAGATGGGTGGGCAACGAAAGCGGATTTGCAGGCGAGACCTGTTGGTCGATGATACCTTCCAACACCGTTTATCCAGGTTACCCTAACTACAAGCAACTGCAATACGGTTGGGAAGACGGCGACCAGTGGACACCAGCCGAATGCGATGTCTCCATCCGTCCGGGATGGTTCTACCACGAGAGTGAAGACAGCAAGGTAAAGACCGTGGATGAACTTTGCGACCTCTATTATAGAAGTGTAGGTCACAACGCCACCTTCCTCCTCAACTTCCCAGTGGATAAAGACGGACTGATACACCCTATCGACTCAGCCAACGCAGTCAACTTCCACAAGAAGATTCAGCAAGAGCTGGCAGTCAACGTGCTCAAGGACATCACACCAAAGGTAGATACCAGTCAGGGTAAGCATACAGGCAAGTACATCACTGACAATCAGTATGATACCTATTGGGCATCCAGCAAGAGAAAGGGTGCGAGCATCGAGTTCCGCTTGCCGAAGGCAAAAGAAATCTCACGCCTGATGCTTCAAGAATACATCCCATTGGGACAGCGAGTGAAAGCCTTCTCAGTATATTACCTCCAAGGCAAGAACTGGGTGAAGCTCCAGCAGAAGGAAGAGACGACCACCATCGGCTACAAGCGAATCCTTCGCTTCGACAAGATCAAGACCAATGGCTTAAGAATCGTCTTCGACGACGCAAGAGGCTGTCCTTGTATTAATAATGTGGCAGCATTTGAGGCACAAAAAGAAGTCAACAATGAAAAGATCATATTCCTAGACGACTTCAACACCACAGCCTCCATCCCAAATCCTAAAGTTTGGAAACTCTGCGATTTCAACAAGGTGGCATGGGCTCAACACTTCGAGTACGTCAAAGGATATGAGAACGTGAGAGTGGAAGACGGTTATCTCAAGCTAAAAGCGAGCAAAACCGACGGACACTATAAAAATGGCGGCATTCACACCATCCAAGGATTCGATAAGAATACGCGCGTTGAGGTAAGAGCCAAGTTGACGAAAAGAGCACGTGGACTCTTCCCTGCCATCTGGCAGATGCCTATCAACGGAAAACCTTGGCCTAAGAGTGGAGAAGTCGATATCATGGAATGGGTGCAGAATACTCCCATGGAATTCTACCAGACGGTACACACCTATTACATTAATGGAGAGACGGGTTCGGCAGGTGTTACCAACCCTAACAGAGACCCCAACTTCGATGTCACCCAATTCCATGTCTATGCTGCCGAAAGAAATGAAGATGCAGTTATCTTCTATGTAGATGGAAAAGAAACTTTCAGATACAACAACCAAAACTTGGCAAAAGAGAAGATGCAGTTTCCATTTTGCGATTTGAAGTTTGACATCATCCTCAACTGTTCTCTTGGCGGGACGCTCAATGGGCAACCTACTTGGCCAGGAGAAATACATGACGAAGATCTCCCAGCAGAAATGTGGGTAGATTGGGTAAAAGTAATCAAATGCAAATAAAAGCGATTCCCCAAAAACAGAATCGCATCACCTTGCAAAGAAATAATTAACTAATAACTAACAATAAACAATTTAGACCTATGAACAAAAGAGCGAATTTGTATTTTGCGGCTCTTCTTGGTGCCATGTCACCATCTTGTGCCGTCTCTGCATTAGCAGCTCAAAGCAATTCTGCAATTGCAACTGCTACTCAGCAGCAGAATTCCTGTACAGGTAATGTAAAGGACTCTAACGGAGACCCTATCATTGGTGCAACCATCAGAATAGATGGTCAAAGTGGGGGGGCAGTTACGGATTTAGATGGTAACTTTACCATCAGAGACGTAAAGAAAGGAGCCAAACTTACCATTACTTCTATTGGCTACAAGTCACAAACCATTGTTTGGACAGGTAGCCCTATCAATGTCACCATGAAGGATGACTCCAACATGCTCGAAGAGACTGTTGTAGTAGGTTATGGTGTACAAAAGAAAGCTAACCTTACCGGTTCTGTATCAGCCATCACATCTAAGGATATAGAAGGCGTTCCAGTTGCCAATACCGCCACCTTGCTGCAAGGTCGTATGACCGGTGTCAACATCACTCAGAGTGGTGCCCAAGCAGGTGACGATAACCCTGAGATTCGCATTCGTGGTGTCGGAACTTTCGGCAACAGCAACCCTATGGTCTTGATTGATGGCGTAGAGGGTACATTGAGCCAAATCAGCGATATTGCACCTTCCGACATTGAGAACGTATCTGTTTTGAAGGATGCAGCCTCTGCAGCCATCTATGGTGTACGTGCAGCCAATGGTGTCATCTTGATTACGACCAAGAAAGGTAGCGCAGGTGCTGTCAAGGTCAACTATGGTGGAAGCTATTCTATCCAAAGTGCTACTGTATTGCCAAACTTCCTTGATAGCTACAATTGGGCTGTCATGCGTAATGAAATCAACCCAGGAACCTATAGTGCAGAGGCTCTCGAAAAATTAAGAACAGGCTCAGATCCAGACCATTATGCTAATACAGACTGGCTCGATGCCATTATGCGAACAGGTCACATGCAGCAGCATCACGTTTCTGTATCGGGTGGTACAGATAAGACTCACTTTATGACATCCGTCAACTTCTCTGACCAGGATGGTATCATGCTGCGTACAGGTGTTCGCAAGGTGGGCTTCCGTTCTAATGTGGATTCCAAGTACAAGCGCTTCACCTTCGGCTTGAACGTATCTGGTAATTTCAATGATGTTACTTCTCCAGGCACTAAAGTAGGTGGAGAGGGCGGTATCATGCGCTACATCGCATGGTTCGCTCGTCCTACCGTTCCTACTCGCTATTCCACCAACAACCATTATGGTTATGTAGATGGCTCTATTACAAACGCCGAGAACTTCAAGAACCCATTGGAGGCTATCTACAAGGGCTATAACAAGAACAATGCTTGGCGTTTCAACGGAAAGGCAACCATCGGTCTTGACATCTATGATGGCTTGAAGTTCCAAACCAGCTATGCTTATACCTATTATAATCAGGTAACCAAGGGCTATTCTCCAAGTGGTGAAGACGCTCGTTACGATGCCGAGGGCAAAATGTTGAAGACTGCTACCGTAAACAACCAACTCACCGATTATACTTATCGTGAGACCATGTGGACCAATGAGAACCTCTTGACTTACAACAAGCGTTTCGGTCTCCACACGGTTAGTGCATTGCTCGGTCACTCTATCATCGGTTACGACACAGAGAACCTCACTGCATCTAAGCAGGGATTCCCTACCAACAATATCTACGAGCAGGATGGCGGTACCAAGAACCCTAATACAGCTGGTAACGCCGGAGCATATCGCTTGCAGTCATTCTTCGGTCGCTTGCAATATGACTACGACAACAAGTACCTCTTCGAGTTCAATATCCGTCGAGATGGTTCTTCTCGTATGCCAAAGGCTCACCGCTATGCTACCTTCCCATCAGTATCTTTGGGTTGGGTCTTCACAAGTGAGAAGTTTATGGAGCAGCAGAGCAAGTGGATGTTCGGTAAGTTGCGCTTCTCTTGGGGTAAGTTAGGTAACCAGGAAATTGGTAATTATCCTTACTCAGCTACATACGCAGCCAGCGGTAACTATTATTTCGACCAAAGTAGCAATCCACAGGCAGGTCTTGTACAGAAGTCTGTTCCTAATGAGGACATCAAGTGGGAGACAACCCGCAACGTCAACGTAGGTCTTGACCTCGGTTTCTTGAACAACAAGATTACGACCTCTTTCGAGTGGTTCGACCGCAAGACATCCGACATTTTGATGCAGCTCTCTATGCCAGGTATGTTCCTCGGTTCTTTGGATGCTCCTTACCAGAACGTTGGTGAGGTTCGCAACCGTGGTTGGGAATGGAGCGTCAACTATAATGATCGCAAGGGCGACTTCACTTGGAATGCTGGATTCAACATCACAAATGTAAAGAATGAAGTTCTCTACATGGGTGGCTTGGAGGAGCGTATCAGCGGTTCAACCATCAATAGAATAGGCGAGCCTATCGGTTCATACTATGCTTACAAGGCTATCGGTATCTATCGTACAGAGGAAGATTTGAATCGTACCAACGCTAAAGGTGAAAAGATCCTTCAGAACGGAAAGGAGCCAAAACTTGGCGACATCATGTATCAAGATACAAATAATGATGGCGACATCACTCCAGACGACCGCGTCATTATTGGTAACCCATTCCCTAAGTATTCCTTCGGTATCAACATGGGCGGTACTTGGAAGAACCTCGACCTCTCTATGCTTTGGCAGGGTGTAACTGGCATCTATCGTTACAACTGGGAATCTACCAATGACTGGCAAGGAAACCGCACCGACCGTTGGTTGGATCGTTGGTCAGAAACGAACCCAAATGGTTCTATGCCACGCTTGGGTAATTCCTTCAACAACGAATACTCATCATTCTGGCTCTCCAAGGCAGACTACTTGCGCTTGAAGAACTTGGAATTGGGCTACACATTCGACCAGTTGGCAAAATGGGGTGTATCCAAGATTCGTGTTTACTTCGCTGCAACTAACCTTCTCACCATCACCTCTCTTGACAACTACGATCCTGAGAAGACCAGCGGTGACTCACGTAACGATATCCACCCTAACATGAAGAGTTTCTCTTTCGGTGTTAATATTAACTTCTAAATCATGGAGGACTATACAATGAAAAAGAATAATATATTCAACTATATGAAGAGCTTGTCGCTTTGCGGTATCTTGGCGTTATCTGCCACATCTTGCTCTGACGACTTCTTCGATATCAACAACCCAAACGAGATTTCCAGTGGTAACTTCTGGAAGACAGAGAGTGATGCATTGATGGCATTGACCGGATGCTATGATGCACTACAGTCTAAAAACTTATACAATGATGATATTGATGGTTGGAAGTTTGGTTTCCTATGCCGTGAAACTTGTACCGACAATGGTGACCATACATGGGGAGAGTGGATGTTGGGATCTACCATTGCAAAAGGTACATCTACTGCCAATGACGAGTGCTTCACTATGTATTGGAACGCCAACTACGAGTTGATCAAACGTTGCAATGCCTTGATCGAGAAGGTGGATGGTATGGAAATGACCGATGCTCAAAAGGGTGCTTACAAGGGCGAGGCTATCGCACTCCGTGCCTTGGGTTATTGCAACCTCGTATCTGTCTTCCGTGATGTTCCTTACTTGGATAAGCCTTTGACATTAGCAGAGTGCCAGCCTGAGCGCAACACCAAGGAAGAGATTGCTACCAAGGTATTGGCAGACCTCAAGGCTTGCATCCCTAACATTCCTGCAAAAGGTAAAGCTGCCAAAGGTCGCCTTACACAAGAAGGTGCCTACGCTATCATGGGTCGATTGGCACTCTTCACCAAGCATTATGACGATGCTATTGAGGCTTACAACCATGTGATTGGTAAATACAGCTTGTTTAAGTCTGGTGATGGTACAGATGGTTATAAGAACTATTCAGAGTTGTTTACAGAAGCCAATGAGGAATGCGATGAGGTTATCTTGGGCATCCACTATGCAGGTCCAGGTCTCAACGAGGGTCAGACATTCGGCTATAGCTGGGGTGGTCCTATGAATGCCATTGAAGCTACTCGCAACCTTTGCGATGATTACTATTGTACAGATGGTCTTCCTATCGACAAGTCACCTTTGTTCAAAGGTAAGACTGGTGAGGCTGCATACGACAGTGAACATCCAGATTTCGCCCGCTACGAGAATCGTGATCCACGCTTGAAGGGTACATTGTTTGTTCCTGGTATGACATGGAACGGTGATACTTATGACTATGATGCAACTACCAATTCTACAGGAAAGAAGGTTCCATCTCATTCTCAAGTAGCTATTATGAAATGGTACGTACCTGAGAATATAGCAAATGAGTATGACGGAAGTCTCGACTACTACGTAATTCGTTATGCAGAGGTACTTCTTTCTCTCTCTGAGGCAATGATTGAGAAGGGTGGTTATAGCCAAGATGAAATCACCAAATACATCAATGAGGTTCGTCAGCGCGTCAACATGCCAAAGGTAGAAGACGTAGAAGGAACTGGACTCTCACAGGAACAACTTCGCCAGATTGTTCGCCACGAGCGTCGTGTAGAGTTGGCTTTCGAAGACTTGCGCTTTGCAGACCTCTATCGTTGGGGTGAATGGAAAAACTCTATTGAACGCATAAATAAAGAGTTTGAAACTTACGGAGCTGCCGGTAACTATGTTAGATCTTATCGTGGTGACCGAGATGACGTTTGGCCAATCCCACAAAATGAGATTGATACAGATAAGAACTTGAAGCAACACAAAGAGTGGGGCGGTGAGTAAGTAATAACGATATGAATGAGAAGGTGTGCCATGCTTATGTCACACCTTCTATTTTTCCAATTTTCCAAAGTTTGGTAGGAAAAATGTTGATTTTAGCCGAAAGTTCGGTAGGAAAAATGTTGAAAATGTTTGGAAGTTCGGTAGGAAAAGTGTAACTTTGCAGCCAAAGTATTCATTTAAAGACATTTAGAAATGCAAAGAAACATCATAGAACAATTAAGGAGATGGAAAGACAAGAAAAATCGCAAACCATTGGTTTTAGCCGGAGCTAGACAGGTAGGGAAAACCTACATCTTAAAAGAGTTCGGCAAAACAGAATTCTCCAATGTCGCATACATCAACTGCGATGACAACGAACTCGCCAAAGACTTGTTCGTGAAAGACTACGATATCCAACGCATCATCCTGGCTATAGGTGCCATCACCCAACAGACAATCACTGCAGGAAAGACCCTCATTATTCTTGATGAAATACAAGAAGTAAAAAGAGGAATGTCCGCATTGAAGTATTTTTGCGAGAATGCTCCAGAATACCACGTGGCAGTGGCAGGTTCATTGCTTGGCATAGCTATGCACCAAGGTGAGTCGTTTCCTGTAGGAAAGGTTGACATCCTCCATATCTACCCGATGACATACGATGAGTTTTTATTGGCCAAAGGTTATGAACAGATGGTAGATTTGCTTAAAAAGAAAGATTGGGAAACTATCAAACTCCTAAAATCCCAATATATTAAGGTACTCAGAGAATACTACTTTGTAGGTGGAATGCCAGAGGCTGTCAAGTGTTTCATCGAGACCAACGACTCTAATCAGGTAAGAGAAATTCAAAACAACATATTGTTCTCTTATCAGAAGGATATATCTAAACATATACCCACATCTGAGTCCAACCGAATCAATATGGTATGGCAGTCCATGCCGTCACAACTTGTAAAAGAGAACAAGAAATTTATCTATGGCGTGGCTAAGCCTGGTGGTAGAGCCAAGGATTTCGAGGTCGCTATACAATGGTTGATGGATGCAGGATTGGTATATAAAGCAGAAAGAGTCAAGGAACCCAAGAAACCTTTGAAATTCTATGTAGATATAGCTAGTTTCAAACTCTTTCTTCTCGACTGTGGATTATTGGGAGCCATGAATGAGACCGAAGCCAAAGACTTGTTGGTCGCAGAAAATGGCATGGAAGAATCGAAAGGTGCCTTCACTGAGAATTTCGTTATGTCACAGCTCGTTGCAACGAGAGACACATCAGTTTTCTACTACTGCAATGATGCAAAGTTGGAAATAGACTTCCTTATCCAACAAGATTCACAAATAGTCCCCATAGAAGCCAAAGCTGAGGAGAATTTACGTTCAAAATCTCTCTCCTCTTTTGTATCGTCTCACCCTGAAACCCACGGCATCAGATTCTCTATGTCAGACTATAGGGAGCAAGATTGGTTGACGAATGTGCCACTATATGCCGTTTCGACTTATTTTAATAACAACAATAACTGACATTTTAACAACTCTGAAACATGATGAACATCAAACGAATGATATGTTGCGCCTTTTTGGCGGCAATGTGTACAAGCAGCTTTGCACAAGATCAAGAGGAATGGAAATTGGTTTGGAGCGATGAATTTAATATCAATGGTCGCCCCGACTCTACTGTATGGAATTACGAGATTGGATTCCAGCGCAATCATGAAGACCAGTGGTATCAGCCTGCCAATGCCTATTGCAAGGGAGGATGCCTCGTCATAGAGGCTAAGAAGGAGAAGAAGGAAAGAAAGAATCCAGGCTATGACAAGAATAGCCAGCGATGGCCACAAAATGTGGAAAACATCCGCTATACTTCTGCTCTTCTCAATACAGCACAAAAGAAAGAGTTTCTCTATGGAAGAGTGGAAGTGAGAGCAAAAATCCCTACCGCATCGGGAGCCTGGCCTGCCATTTGGCTCCTGGGAAGAGGGATGGAATGGCCTTCAAATGGTGAAATTGACATCATGGAGTTTTATCGCAAGCAAGGCGTTCCCCATATCCTTGCAAATGCTTGTTGGGGAACGGAGCAGCCATACGTGGCTCGCTGGAATAGCAAAGCCATCCCTTTCAGTCATTTCACCGACCGAGACAGCAAATGGGCTAAGAAATTCCATATCTGGAGAATGGATTGGGACGAAGAGTCCATCCGCATCTATCTAGACGATGAACTGCTCAATGAAATCAAGCAGAGTGAAGCTGTGAATGGCAAACTGGGCAAGGAAGCCCAGCCTTTCAAAAAAACACAATACATTCTCCTCAACCTAGCGATTGGTGGTGACAACGGTGGCACCATCGACGACAAAGCCTTCCCTATGAAATACTATATCGACTACGTAAGAGTATATCAGAAAAAGTATTAAATATTTCTTAAAGCCTAGGAAATATGTAAAAATCGCATTCTGATAACTTAAACACACCTTCTATTAAAATTATGCAAATTGCATTATGCGATTTGCATAATTCAAAATAAATAATTATCTTTGCAGCCGAATATCAAATAGTTACAGCATGGAGAACCCTTTTATTATCACAGGCTATATCAAGCCAGAATATTTCTGCGACAGAAAAATGGAAGCAGAGAGAATCATCACCAAGGTAACAAATGGTGAGAATATTGTACTGATGGCTGCAAGACGTGTGGGCAAAAGTAAATTGATTGACTTTTGCTTGGAATCTCCCACCATCAAGGAAAACTTCATCACCATCTCCATAGACATCCTTCGCACATCAAGCATCCATGAGTTTACCTTTGAGCTAGGGAAAGCAGTCTTTGAACAAGCTGCTCATAGAGGAGCTAAAATGTTGAAAATGGTAGTCAATACCCTAAAATCCATCAACGGCTGTTTCGGCTATGACCCAGTTTCCAACACACCGACCTTCAATCTGTCACTCGGTGACATCTCCAACCCTCTCTATACACTAGATGAGATTTTCTCATGTTTGGAACAAGCTGAAAAGAAATGTATCATCGCCATCGATGAATTTCAGCAAATCTGTTACTATCCAGAGAAGAACATGGAAGCTATTCTCAGAACACATATTCAAAAATGCAGCAATGCCAACTTCATATTCTCCGGAAGCGAACGACATCTCATTACCAAGATGTTTTCTGAGAAAGCACACCCCTTCTACAACAGTGCTGACATCATGAACCTCGATGTGATTCCTCTCGACAAATATACGGAGTTTGCCACGAATCTATTCCATAAGTTTGGCAAGGAGATAGAAACAGAATCTATCTCCTTGGCATACAGTACTTTTGATGGTAATACCTACTATGTGCAGAAGGTAATACATGAGGCTTTCAATCAAACAGACCTAGGGCAGGAGGCTGTTCCCTCCATGATAGAAAGCATTATCCACTCCATGATATTGGACAACGACCACAAATTTAGCGAGATGCTTTCTCGCCTCTCTCTCCCACAAAAGGAACTGCTCTACGCCATCGCCAAAGAAGGGAGAACACAACAGATTACCTCCATGGCGTTTATCAAAAGGCACAACTTGCGGTCTGCCAGCAGCATTCAGAGTGCCATCAAGAAACTGATGGAATATCATTTGGTTTCCACCTCTCTCTCCGTGTATTATATAGACGACCAACTGATGCGACTATGGCTGAAGCTATAGCCTGATGAGGTGGAGACTATCTCAGCCCTCCACCAGTATATCTTGCATCACATACTCATCGAAGCCGATGCTAATATCCGCCCCATTGCGCTCGAAAACCTTTAAGAGGGCGGATTGCATATTGGGGTCGATGAGAAGGGCTCCTCGCTTGGCACGACAATAAGAGGACTCACTGAGGTAAGGCGTACGAGTCCAAAAATAATGAGTATTGCAAACTGGCATCGTACGGAACATCCTACGGAAACCTTTCGCCCAACGCTGCTTCTCCCACACCAAGAAATGAGAGCAACCCTTGTCTGCATCATAAGATATGCGGTCAAAATTGAGCACCTGGTAACTATCTTCCTCATTTTTAGCCTTGAGGTAATTGGCATAACGAACGCACTGAGCGTTTCTCTTGCAGGATGCCATTGGGCATACTGCACCAAAATTGATTTCATTTGACATTTTCTTATTCTTTTATGATTAACAATGAATAGTAATGCTACTAAGAAATGATAGTAGTACTTTAAAAATACGACTGCTTATCCCGACGTAAGCGGCTCCGCATTTATACCTTGTATAATAGAAAAAAGCTGTAGCAACACT
>ERZ1034984.797-NODE-797-length-33469-cov-83.043964_pt1 | contig 33469 bp, 37 predicted proteins | sample MGYA00520589_ERZ1034984 | MGnify/ENA primary metagenome ERZ1034984 (study PRJEB33766, sample SAMN09781790) | gut metagenome | biome: gut microbiome | host: Homo sapiens | place: Madagascar | study: EMG produced TPA metagenomics assembly of the PRJNA485056 data... | reverse complement strand
AAAAGCGCCCTCTTGTCTGCGGTTTAATCGTACCACATTTCAAGGGGGCGTTTTTTTGTTCTTTATAGGGTAATTATCTGGTTTTTATCAAATCTGCAAGCCGCTTTGCAGCTTGCCTGTGCCGCTCGAGTGTCTGAGCATACGACAGTCCTATGATGTCGGCGATATACCCGCAATCCTTGTTTTGCAGATATATCATGCTCAAAATTTCTGCGTCGTGCTCATGCTCAAAACTGCAATCGTTAATATATTCCCGCAGCTTTGCTTTTGAGCACACGCTTTTAATGGTCTTTTTGCTTTCACGGTTTTCCGTTCTCATATGCGCTCCATTCTGCAAGCCGGATGCGCCGGAAAAACGGTTATTTTGCTTTTATATGTATTACTCCGTCGTCGGCCTTTGCCGCCTCCGGCTTTTTTGCCACCGGCTGTGCCTCTATGGCCTTAAAGTCGTAATACTCATACCACTCGCTGTGCGTATAGGTTATCGTCTGTCCGTCGCCTATGTTAAGCAGCTCTACCGGATTAACCGTGCTGTCTATGCTGCCGCGACGCAAAAGCGCGTGTCCGCGGCTTGAAATACCGGTGCAATACAGCGGGTGCTTTGCGTCCGTGTCAAACTGTATGTGCAGGTGCGGGCCGCTTGTGGCGGCTCCGGTGTTGCCGTAATACCCGAGTAAGGTCTTTGCGGTAACTTTGTCACCTGCCTTTACCTTCGGCATCTCCGCCATGTGCATATAGGTACATACAACATCCATTGCAGCCTGTGTCCGTTTGTTATAGCAATCCTTGTATACGATTACAAGGCAATATCCGCACCCGCTCCCTGCGCCGGTGGTCTTGCCGTGCAGCCCGTCCAATCCGGCGGCAGCAACAGTCCCGTTTCCCAAACCGTACAGCGCGCGGTTTTTGCTTGGGCTGCCGCAGTCAACGCCGTAATGATTGTACCCCCAATACCGGCGGTATTTATAATTTTTATAACCCGCCGTGGGCTTAAAATCCTTAATCGGCAATATCAGTTTTTGCATATATCAGCCCTCCGCGCTCGGATATTCCTCGTGGTCATCCGCGGGGCAATCATAGCAAAGCGCCCTCTCGCTGTCTCCCACGCCCTTGGTGGTCGGGTCAACAAGCACACCCAGTGCGGTAAGTCCGGTGATAATCGCGGTCAATGCGTTAATTACCGTAACCTCCGATATACCTGGAACAATGTCAAATGCCGAAAGCAGGCAGTAAACAAAGGTCACGGTTGCCGGAACAACGGTCAGCCAAAAGGTCGGGTTTTTAAGTCTTACTTTCCAGTTGATTTTCATTTTTCTTTCCTCCGTTTATTTAATGATAAATGCTAAAACAGCGCTTATTATTGCGCTGATTGCGCCTGTGATAATGCAGCCGATTGTAACGCGCTTAAAATAAGCCGCTTCGTCCACCGGCGCTTTTTCAAGGCTTTCAAGCCTCGCGCCCTGCTTTTTTTGCTCTTCAAGCATATATTTTATGTTGGTCGCAAGCTCTTTAACGGCAATCGCCATTTTCTGCTGCTCCTCCAAAAGCCGGTCAAGCCGGTCAAGCCGCTTTGTGTTGCTTTTGCTTCGCGCGTCCACTTCGGTAAGCTCTTTTATAATTTCATCATTGTCCACGAGCGTCTCCTTCCATAAGCTTTATATTATTAGCTATCCGCTCATTGTCAGGGTCTGCGCAGAGGGCGCTGTGCGCCGCTGTAAGCGCTTTTGCCCTTCGCCCTGTCATATAATAGCCGATAGATAACATATCAAAGGGAAGGGCGCTCCACGCCTCCCGCTCGCATATGTAGGAACCGTCCTTGTCCGCAATCGCCGTCGCCTTTTCTCCGGCATAAATAACGCCGCCCCAGTCCTGCTTGCTATAATAAAACTTTTCAAGACAGTACCACGGCTCGCGCGTTCTGTAACCCTCGGCGCAGGCACGCAAATAATATTTTTCCGCGTCCGCCGCCTGCCCAATCCTGCAATAACAATCGCCGATAAACCTCATGCTTGCGCAGCGCTCCAAATCCCATTTGGATTCCGGCATTGCAATATGCTGTTTAAGCATTGCTATTGCTTCGCGGTATTTCCCGTGAAACATATATTCCCGCCCAAGATAATGCGTGTTGCGGTCGTTGTGCGGGTTTTCCTTTACCGCAAGCTCCAAAAGCGCAAGATATTGCGCTCTGCTTTTGTTTATGTCCGCCCAGTGTTCAAGCACCATGCCCTCAATATACACATATTCTTCAAGGCAGTCCCGCTGCAATACCTCATGCACCGGATTTGCCCATTTATATGTGCCGTCGTTGGCATGGATCTTGTCCGCGTCAAATGTAACCCCTTCGTTTCCGTGCTCATCGTGGTTCCAAATGTATTTGTACTGCGCTCTTGATGTACCGTTCCGCCACGATTTCAAAACAGCCTCGCGCCATCCGTCGGAAAATCGCTCGTCAAGGTCTGGGCAAACACAAATTTTCGCACCCTTCGGCACAAGCTTCAAGCAGTCGTTCCGCGCAATATCAAAGCGGAAATCTTCGCCGTAATCGGCCTCGGCAAAAATAAGCTTGTCGCCAAAATCTTTTTTCGCTTTTTCAAAAAGCTCTTTTGTTCTATCGGTGCTTCCGGTGTCAAGAACGCAAATATAGTCCGCGTCCTTAATGTTTTCAAGCCATGCCTGAACATTCTTTTCTTCGTTCTTGCAAATAGTATAAATTGCTATCTTCCTGTTTGTCATGCCTGCGCCGCCCCGCTTTGCAATGTAGTAAGCTCCGCATTAAGCGCGGAAACCTGCTGCGAAAGCTCCAAAAGCCGCTCTTCCGCCGTTTTCTGCGCCATTGTTACATAGTATTTGCCGTCAATATATGTAATTTCTTTCAGCACACAAAATTCCTCAAGACTTATTTCAGGCTCCGGCCCGTCCGGATCAAGCAAAGTGTAATTTCCGGGACTTAAAAAGCGACTTTTTATATTGTCAAAGCTTCCGCCGTTTATAATCAGCTTCACCCCGTTCTGCCCTTTGCTTATCCCAAGCGCCTCCGCGTTTATAATCGGATAACTTGTGCTGTCAGCAAATTTCACACTCATTCCCATGCTTAACTCCTCCTCTTTTCAAGCGCTCGTTACCGTTATGGTGTAATATGTTGTAAGAAGCTCTGTTTTCTTCTGAAACTCTATATTGAAAGAGCCGCTGATTGTATGTTCTCCGATAATCGGATTAGGGTATTGGCTTGTTGTTGCTTTTTCTCCAAGCCATGTAATTTCACACGCCACAGTCAGTACCGTGTGCTGCCCTTTTTCCAGCTCTATAACAGCGGCGGAAGAATAAGATGTGCCATCAATGGTAACATAACCTTTTGTTGCATTCCCTTCGCCGGTTATAACCACTCTGTCAACATTCGGTTCGGGTGCCGCCTGTGTCTGAATCATAAGCGTCCGCCTGCGTTTAAGCATTTTATTACCTCCATTGTTTAGCAATCAAATATCCGTCTATCGCGCTGAATTCCCATATTGAGGATGCCGCCGCGCTTGCCAAATTGCCGCTTATTCCGTCAAATCCGGTAAGCGATACCGTAGGCGTACTCGCCCCGAACCGAATAAATCCGTGGCTTTCTCCGCTTCCTGCAGTCACAGATAAAGCCGTCACCGCCGAATAGCTGTATTCCGTATTGTCCGCAAGCGTTACCGTTACGGCTCCCGTGCCTGTTATTTTTGACGGCGGCGCAATATAGTCCGTTCCCGCAACCGCTTCGGCTACATAGCCGTTCTGTGCTTTCAACAACTTTCCGTTCGCAAAAAAAGCTTTTGTAGAAGTGGTTATTTGGCTGATTCCCTGCGCACCTGTCGGCCCCGTTGGTCCCGTAGGTCCTGTGGGACCGTTTGCCGGTCCGGTGGGGCCTGTCGCGCCGGTGGGGCCCGTCGCTCCCGTTGGCCCCATAGGTCCGGCGGGTCCGTTTGCCGGTCCGGTGGGGCCTGTCGCACCGGTGGGACCCGTCGCTCCCGTCGCTCCCGCAGCCCCTGTTGCGCCCGTTGGCCCTGTCGGTCCCGTTGCGCCGGTGGCTCCTGTATCTCCTTTGGCTCCCGTTGCCCCTGTCTCTCCTGTTGCCCCCGCTGCTCCGGTTGCACCTGTTGCGCCCGTTGGTCCCATAGGTCCTGTGGGACCGTTTGCCGGTCCGGTGGGGCCCGTTGGCCCCATATATGCCGGAAATTCTTCATATTTTCCGGTCACGGGGTTATAAATTTTAATTACTCCTATCGGCACTGCTATCCCTCCTTACAATTCCAGTGTATAAAAAAAGCGCGGGGTGTTCTACCCCCGCGCCAAAAATATTTTTATAAGCAAAAAGCCCTATCTTTCGATAGAGCCTTTCACTTTCGTAGTTCTCGCTACTTTTGCCATTTCTGCTGCTTTTGCAACTTTCGCGGCAATCATAGTTTTGTCTACATTTTCATTTCAATCCACAACCGCTTACGCGGCGACAAAAGGATTTTACATCCTTTGGCTATAATATAGCACTATTTCCTTCCTTTGTCAAGCAATAATTTAAAAATAATTTTTATCGGTGTAATAGTATCAACTCCGAATTTGTAAACAGCCCTGTCGGCGCCGCATCTTCATACAATCCGTCAAAATAAATTGCTTCAATTTTACCCTTGCCCGAGCCGATAGTATCGTCCTCAAGCTCCGTTTTAAATGTAATCTGGTTCGTCAATGTAAAGCTTAAATTAAAATCGCCCATTGCAGTAAGATATATCGGCTCATCTCTGCCAACATAAATGTATCCGCCAAATCCGTTATCTGCAAAAAGAATTTCAAGCCTTGTAAGAGATTGAACATTGTTGTATGTTGTACTGCCTAAAAAAGCCATCAAATTGGCGCTAAAATATTGTAAAGCCGTTCCGTTCGCCACTGCGCCGCTGTCATAATATGTTTGGTACGCTGTCCAAAACTCCTGCGGCATATCAAATATGGCACTGATTTTTACAAATGTATTGCCCTCATTGTCTGCACCAGTGCTTTCCGTAAAGTTCACCGCTCCTAAATCAGTCAGGTATGGGCTTCCTCCGCCACTCTGCGGCACATTTACAACGGCTTGAGCCTTGCTCGTAACATCATATGTGCCGTTTTCGGTAATGTTTATGCTGCCGCTCGGCGCTGCCTCCTCTTTCGTCCCTGTCCGCTTAAATCCGCTCGCGCTTGTGTATGTTTTGCCTTTGGCAACATCTGCGTCCGCCGCATTCCCAAGGTCGGCGGTATTCATGGCTAATACTATACCTGCCCCCTTGTCCGCCGCCGCCGATTTATTCAGCGTACCGCTTATCAAAACGCGGGCTTGCGCTATGTATTTATCGGTAACATCTCCGGTTATCTGCATAACCTTGTTTCGCGTGCCCGTCACCTTTGCGCCGTTTACATACGCCGTCTTGCCTTTAATAATGTCCGCCGCCGCTGCGTCTGCGTCGCTTGTGTCAAGCAGTGCGGGCAGTGCGTTCACTTTAGCAAGCACGCTTGCTATTTTGCTCGTGTTGTCGTTAAGGCTCATTGCGCCGCCTCCTTTGTCAGCCCGTATATATACCAGCTCACATCGGCGGTCAAAGCTGCCCAGTTTTTAATCACAAAAGTGCTGCTATCACTAAAGCTGTTTTTGTTATTTATACGGATATCTATATATCCCTCTACGGTGTCGCAATTTGTCGTAGTGCTGATTGCAGGAGTCCACAGCGTCCCCGTAAGTTCTTGTATCTCCGTAGTCGGCACCGCATATGGTGCTGTATTTGTAGCGTGACACCAGTATTTCCACAAATACTCGTCGATGTGTTCCAGCGTAACCGAAAGATTGGCGAGAGCATTTCTAAATCCTGCATTATTGCCGGCACCATAGCCGTTAGAAAAGGTGCCCTGCTCGGAAGCACACCGCCTTAAAAAAATTACCCTATGCCATTGCTTAAAAGCTCCATAGGTAACTCCGGTATCGGTAATCGTTCCCGCCGCCGTGCCGCTCGCTATTGTACCGCTTGCCAAAAGCTGCATTCCGTCAAAGGTTTCAAGCTTTCCGCTTCCGCCCGTGCTGCTTCCCGCCGCCTTTCCGTTAAGTGCCGCAAACACCGCATCAAGGCTTTCCCCCTGCTGCGCAATTTCCGCATTCTTCGCCGCTATGGCTGCTGCTATATTTTCGCTCATAATTTCACCTCACATCGCGTCTATCTGTGCCGTTACATTGCCCAAAATATCATAAAGGCATTTTGCACTCGGCACTTGCTCATCCGTGCTGCTTGCGGAAACAGAGGTCACAATATCAACGCTTCCGCCCTGTCCCGCGTCGCCCTTGTCGCCTTTCGGAATAGCAAGGTTCAGCACCGGATTCGCCGCTGTGCCGCTAATGCTTGCCGCCGCGGGCTTTCCGGCTTCCAGCGTTACCACATCCCCTATGGTTATCTTCGGCGTTGCTCCGGTGTCACCTTTGTCGCCCTTTGCTCCTGCCGGTCCCGTTGCGCCGGTATCACCTTTTGCGCCCGTGGCTCCCGTTGGACCGGTAACGGAAAGCGGTATACCCTCCGCGCCGGATGGATCAACCCATACCGGAAAATCAGGGCCGCTCGGTTCGGTGCTGCCGTAATAAATACCCGCTTTTCCCTGCACGCCCGTTGCTCCCGTTGCCCCCGTGGGGCCTGTCGGCCCTGGAACAGTGGATGCGGGGCCCGTGGGTCCTCTTTCTCCTACAACATTGCCAACAATATATTCCGTGCCATCCGTCAGCACAAAAACAACATCGCCGTTTTCTTTTGTGTATATCCGTTTTAGCCCGCGTGATATTGTTCCGTATGCGTCCGCAAACACCTGAAAAGGAATTTGTATATCTGCCATTTTGCCCTCCTCACTCTACCATCATCGGCGCGTTTATAACCGTCCTGCGCCCCAGCGTCGGGCTTTCAAAGTCGCCTATATAGCGGTAACGCCCGCGGTCAAAAAGCACTGTCACTTCATCCGTAAAATCAAATTCCGCAACATTGTTTTCTACGGAAAGATTTTTCCCTTTGCCGAATTCAAAGCTCTTTATCAGATTGTTTTTTATGTCAAAAAACTTTACGGTCAAAGTATCTGTGCCGTTGTCAAATTTAATCTCTTCGCCGTCCTGATCTTTCAGAAACAAATGAATGTAATACTGAAAGGTATTGCCTTTATAAAATTTCAAAATTCCGTTTTCGTTTCGGGGCGAAGTTTCCGCCCTCGGAATTGCCGTTGCCATATATCAAAACCGCCTCCTGCTCCTTGTTCTGAATACCAGTGTAAAACAAAAGCGCGGAAGCTTCTACCCCCGCGCCTTTATTTTTTTTAATCGTCTTTAAGCCAGTTGTTGCACATCTTTACAACCGCATCGGTGTTTTCATAAATTCCGGTATCAAAAAGCGCCCTGCGGATTTTCGCCCGCTCCTTTTCGTTCGCGTTCCTGTATTTCGGCTTCCAATAGTTTGTCAAAGCGGTTTTTATATACCCCTTCGCGTCGCTTTTGCTTTTGCCTTCTGCAACATACTCCTCAATAAGCTTGTTTGTCGCTTTGCGGATTTCGGTATAGCTGCCCTTTTTCATTGCCCTTTTTATTCCCGCCGTTTTGCTCGTGTCTATAAGCCCCAAAGCTTTTCCGGCTCCGTAAACAAAGCTTTCGCCTTCAAGCCCTTCTAGCGCCGCATCAAGCACCCCTTTAAGGCTTGTGTCACCCAGCGGTTTTGTGTCAAACGCCGTATTAAAAATTGCCGAAATATCTCTGTAAATGTTCCGCACCGGAAGACCGAAAAGGTTAAGCGCAACCGTCAAATCACCCAAAGCGCCGCCCCAATCACCGTTATCTATTTTTTTGATTGCTTTATTGACCGCGCTTACAGTGTCCGAAATCATGCCCATTTCGGGAAGCTCCGTTGTAAAACCCTGAACAGCTTCAGAAATCGCACTTACGCCAGGCAGATTAAGAATTGGAATAAGGTCGCTCCAAATGTTGCTTACAAGCTTTTCGGCGTATTTTTCAAGATAGGTTTTGTCCTTGTCCCTGTCGCGCATCGCGCCGATTAAGGACTTGAGCAGCGCATTTGCAAAAGTAGTCATAGCAAGAGAAATAAGCCCCCGCGATGCACTTGGAATTGTTTTTCTCTCGCCTATAGAATCCATAAAGACATTATAGCTCAATGTCGGCTCCATTTTAAACGCCGCCACTATTTGCGTAAGGCTGTTTTGGCTCCGCATCATCGGGCTTTTTGTCAAAATGCTGTCATAAACCTGTGTTGCGTTCACAATCTCATCAAAACGCCGTCCGGCTGCCCGCTTAAATTCTTCCGTCCCTCTCTCAAGGTCCGTTGTATCCTCAATTTCCGCCATAACCGCGTTCATAATGTGGCCCCATGTTACCCAGTCCGCTTTTTCGGAAAGGAACCCCGTCAAATCGTCCAGCTCTCCCGTGTCGTATTCTCCGGTTGCAAAAAGCTGTTTCAAATATTCTTTGCCCTTCAGCTCCGGTTTAAGGATATATTGCTCCGCGCTTCTGCCTGTGCCAATATCAAACCGCCCCATGTTTTTCAAAAACGCCGTGGAGCTGTAATCATACATTTCATCCAGCACATTCTTTTGCTTAACGGTTTTAAGAAGATATTTTCCGTCAATCAGCGCCGTTGCTCTCACAATTGCGGATGGCTGCTGAATCGCAACGGAAAGGTTTGCCGCAACCGCTGTTTTCTTAAATTTGCCGAAAAGCTTCCCGAAAACATTGTCGTTGTTCAGCTGCACCGCTCCGCCAAAGCTGTCTCCCATAAGCCCTGTAATGTAGTTAATGCTCTCTGCGCCAAAGCTGTCTCGTATTGCCTGCTTAACGCTCGTGCTGCCGTGCTCCGCATCAACCGTGCCTTTATAGTTAAGCACCCTCATAAAGTTGTCCTGCTGCACCGCAAAGGCATGGTAACGCGCCGTGTCGTTCATGCTTTCCGCAACAACCTTAAAAAAGTCGTCTATCACTATTGCCGCGTTCGCATTAGGATTAAGCGCCTTGGAGCTGCCCATATTTTTAAGCATCCTGCTCGCGCCAACCTGTTTTGTGCCGTCGGGGCTCACTTCCTGTCCGGCGTAGCTCTTAACATAATCGCTCGCAACGCGATAAGGGAAATAATAGGTTTCGTTGAACTTTTTATAGCCGTAAAGCGCCATAGAGGTTTCATTTCTCCTTGCGCCCTCAACAGCGGTAAGGTAATTTACAATTGCGTCCGCACAGGCTTTCTGTTCGGCGGTAAGGAACCCGAACATCGTCCGCAGGTCCCTATATGTCAGCTGAATGCCTTTGCTGCTTTTGCGGAACTTTTTAAAAAAGTTGTCCGAAGTCTTCGATTTAACAACAATGCCGCCCTCCATCATGTGTATAGCCCCGTCGCCGTTGGCTTTGCCGCGCTTGTATGTAACATAAGCCGTCAACACCTCGTTGCGGGTCATATCAAGCACTTCTCTTCTTTCGGTAACAAATTTAAGCCGGTCATTCTTGTTCTTCGGGTTGGCGCTTGTCCAGCCCCAAACATGATATTTTTCATAAATGGCCGCCATAAATTTTTGGTCTTCGTTTATGTCCTGGGCATATTTCAGCTGGCTGTTGTAAAGCATATCGTTAAACAGCCGCTTCATTCCGCCGCCCATACGGTTAAAGAAGTAAACAGGCGTAATATTGTCGTAATTTAAATATTTGTCCGCCCAGTTTGCCGCTTCGCCAAGTGCTCCGCCGCGGTAGGTTTTCAGGCCGTGTTTCTTCGCCGCGCTAATTGTCTCCGCTGCAATTTCGGAAATATTCTGCCGCCTGCCATCGATAAAAAGAGCGTTTCCGTCCCGAACAACATGTGTAAAATATTCCGTTACCGCCTGAACATAAAAAAGCTCGTCTGCAGAAAGCTCCGAAAGCCGTCTGCCGTCAACAACATTCTCCATTTCGGCTCTTTTCTCCAATTTGGAGATATACTCCGCAATATCGGGGTCATAAAGGTCGTTAAGGTCATTGTCTTCCTTTGCAATCTCGCTGTAAGCCCCTTTAAGCCTTTCGAGCTTGTCCCTCGAAAAAACACTCGTGTTATCCGTAAAGTTGCCGAGAAGACCCGCCACAGCCCCGCGCAGCTCCTGCGGAATGTGCTTGTTGTCCGTTGGGTTGAGCAGCATTGTATTAAGGGCTCTCACATCTTTAATTATGCGTTTGCGCAGCACACTCCGGTTAAGGCTGTCGGCTCTTTCTGCGCGGTAATTTTTAAAGGCTTCCTTCCGCGCTTCAAGAACCGCGTCGCGCTTTTCTCTCACCTCATGCAGCTTGTTCCTGTAAGCCTTAATTCGGTTTTCATAGTTCTCGGTAACGGTGCGCAGCTTTGCCGCGTCCTTTGCGCCTTGGTGCATCTGTCCGGCAAGAACGCCTTCCGCTCTTGCATACTCCTGCGCTCTGCCATAATTAGAAACTGCGCTCCGTACATTGTCCATTGCGCGGTTTATCCTTGCGGCGTTGGTGCGTTCCCGCTCCTTGCGGCTCGCTTCATAAAGAAAACTGCCAACCGTTTTGTCAAAAAGGTTTTCAAGCTCCGTGTCAAGGCTGCTGTCGCCATCCATCGCCCATTTTACGGATTCGTCCTCGTTCATATAGTCGCCTATGCTCTCAACCCTGCCCCTGTCCTTCATAAAGGCGGAAAGCTCATAAAGCTGCTCTGCGCCGTCTGTTGTGTCGCTGAATATATCCGGCGCGGCATTTTTAACCTCGGCATAAAATTCATCAATAGAAAGCGCGTTCGTGTCGCCGGTCAATTTAAGGCTGCCGGTGTTGTTCTTGCGGAACTGTTCATAATCGCCCACATCGCCCTTTGTGCCTGGGTCAACATAAATCGCCGTTTTACGAATATATTCCCGAAGGTTCTTTTCATTCTCGCTGCCCTCAACGGCATATTCCGCAGAATGCTTGTAAGCCGTGCGGTAAAGCCGCTCAATCAGCCCCTCGCTTTCGCTTATGGCAGGTCCCTTGTCGATTATCTCGTTGATTATCGGCAGCAAGTACAGGCTTCTTTCGTCCTTCGGTACATGGAATGTAGCACCCACCTCGTTCATATAGCGCTTCGCCGCTTTTCTGTTTATCTCGGCCGCCCGCTTGCTCGTTTCCTCGCTGGGCTTTATGCTGCGCTCATACTCGGCTCTGATTGTCTCCGCATACGCCTTTTCAAGGGTTTTAAGGTCTGCGGTCAGCCTCGTTTCCTGCCTGTCCAAAATGTCAAGGCGCTTCTTGTCCTCAATGCGGAGCTGGTATTGGATTTTGCCGAGGTCGGAAACGGTTAAAGATTTCCTGCTTCCTTCTGAAGAATCAGATACATCTTGATTACTTCCTCTTCCGTTGCGTCCGTCCCTTCCTCGTGCGATTCCACCAAAAACTCCATCATTTCTTCCATTTGCTTTTCGTCTAATGCTGAAATCAGAAGAATCGCTGTCGTTTCGCTGATTTTCAAACTCGCCAGCATATCTATCAAAAGATTTTGATTTTTCGTTAGCATTGTAGCGTCTCCGCCCTTCTCTCAAATATTTAGCGTTCTCTTTATTTATAATTTTCAGCTTTCCGCTATCATCAATAAAGGCAGTATAAACAAGCGCGGGGTCTCCGTTTTCGTTGTCAAGAATTTGTGTAACGATTCCCTTAGCGTTCGGTTGCTCTGTTCCTATTGCCGCCGAAAGTCTTGCATACTCCTGCTTTCCAAGCTTGACTTCATTATATTCTTTAGAATCAAAAGAATCAAGCTTTCGCCGCATCGAAAACCTAATATCATCATTCTTCGCATTGAACCTTTCTGAAAGCGGAATAACCTTGCCTTTTTCATCGTAGGTTACGGCATCGGCGGATTTAACATCCTCCTGCGGATAAAAATATATGTACACATTTCCGGTATCAGCATTCGCACCTCTGCCGCCGTTGTCAAAGATATTTATAATCTTAACTCCGCGGTAGCCCTGTTCTTTTGCAAACTCGGCAATGGTTCTTGTATCGGTCCTGCCTGTTGTCTTTATGGCGACCTCCGCAGTTGCACTGTTCCGAAGCTGGTCTTTCGCCTGTGCAAAAACCGTTGCCGCAAAGTAACTTCCGTATTGTTTGGTTATTGCCCTTGCCATAGCCGGTTCTGCTTCCGAAAGAGTTTTGGCCGGAATGTTTGCAAATTCTCCGTTTTTGTCGCTCAATTTAATAGAACTTGTCGAAAAATCATACTCCGCCCGTAATGTATTTCCGCCTTTTGGTTCAAGCGTTGCAAAAATATCATTCCAGTTGTGACCGTTGCCGTCGATTTCAAGCAAACCTTTAGTTTTGCCACGCAGAACATAGTTGCCGGAGGCGGCGTTTGCCGCAAGCTCGTTTCTTGCGTCCTCAAATGTCTTAACCCTTATTTCGTAACGGTCAAGGCTTTCTTTTATAACCGCCCCTTCGTCAATACCTTTTTTCGCCGCAAGTCCGTTCCGAAGCCTTATATCCGCCTCAAGATTGCCATAGCGTTTCTTTTCGATGCTGTTAAACACATCTGTATTATTCAAAAGCACCCAGAGCGGCGTTGACATTTTGTCGTAGTTATAAAATTGCAAAGCCTCAGAAAGTGCAACAAGTTTACTGTGCGCTCGTAAATTCGCATCGTTAAAATCCGTTGCAAGCCTATCGGCATATTCTGTGGTTTTTCTTTCCACAACATCATCAAGCTTTTCAATTCTTTTGTCTACATCGGCAAAAAAAGCTTTTATGTCTGCCGGTCGCATAATGCGGTATTTGCTTTCCATTCCAAAGCCATCGGTTACGGCTTCTTTGTTTAATCTGTCAACAACCTCTTCTTCGGTAAGACCGTTTATGCCACCACGCGCACTGCTTATTTTTTTTGTTCCTCTTTTACCGCTGTATGTCTGTGCTATATCCGGATTTGAAGTCGCAAAGAAAGAAATTTTATCATCGGATTTTGAAACATCAAGCTTTGTAAAACCGAAGTTTTGTGTTCCGTGATAAAGCGGCTCCGTGTCATATCCCGCCGCCTTTGCCGCTTCGTCTACAAGCCTCTGCGCCGTTTCCGTGTCGCCGCTTTCAACCGCTTTCATATAGTCGGCGTCGTGCCGCATCGAAAACCGTATATCCGGATTCTCGGTTGGGTTTTGGTTGTCCGCATTTTTGAATTGATTTGATTTCAGCGCCACATAAGATGTTCCGCCGAACTCTTCGTCTTCCACAATAATGCCGTCGTACCCTTTTCGTTCAAGCCATTCTGCAAAGCTGTCGCCAAGCTCCTCCGCGGCTTTATAATCCCTGCCGTCAAACCTTTCTTGAAGTTCGCCATATTCCTCACCGTAATTATCCATAATCTGCGCTGCAAGTGCGCCGATACTGTCCACATAATACGGTTCTTCTATGTTTAAATACCCTGCAAGCGATTTATTTTGAGCCGTTTTTCCCTTAATATCGTTGCTGTTAAACCAAAATCCGATATGAGCCGTCGCCGCAAAAGCAACATCATCTGCATTTTTGTCCGTTTCCGCACCCAGCTTCTTACGGTCAAAAATAGTAAAGCTGTTGTCGGTGGCATGATAAACCGGAATAAGCAATCCTTCTTTATTTCTTACTTCGGAGTATTCAAAATATTCCTGCTGCGCTTCGGAAAGCTCCCTGCCCTCGCTATCAACCCGCATCGAAAACTTTGCTTCTCCGCTTTCTTCCGCCGTGCCGACTGCCTTTTTCGCTTCAACGCTTTCTTTCAGCAGGGCGCTCCACCGTCTCTGCGCTTCGGAAAAGGTTTCAACATTCGCTTTCAGCTCTTTTGCGGCGTCTGCCTCGGCGGTTCCGCTCGTCACAACGCCCTTAAACGCCCGCCGAAGGGCATAGTTCATCTTTTTAAACCACTCGTCAATCGTCTGCGTAGCGCCCGCGTGCTCGCCGATAAGCGCCCGCATGGCGTTTTCATCGTTTATGAACATCTCGCTTGCGTTCGCAACAACTTCATTCTGCCAATATTCCGCGCTTCTGTTCGGCGCAAGCCTCTTTTCCTGTTCAATAAGTCTGCTTAATGTCTCTCCGTTGTCCTTGCCGTAATAATAATCCAGCAAAAACTGCTTGTATTCTTCATAATGCTCCGGACTGTATTTCTCCATAAAGTGCGTAAGCTCGTGAGAAAGCGTGCGCAGCATCGCCTGTTCATTGTTAAAGCCCGAGAAAAGGTCTATGTAAATGGTGTCCGTTTCGCGGTCATACCAGCCGTTTGCGCCTTTGCCGTCCTCCGTCTGGTAGAAAACAATGTTTATGTCGGTCATTTTGGCAAATTCGCGCATAACAGCAATGGCATATCGCTGTTTCTGCGAAAAATGCCGTTTCATATCAATGGATTTTGCCCCTGCGTTCTTCGCCGCGCCGGTTTCAAGCTCCTCTTTGGTGATGGAACGCGCAACCCCTCTCGGTGCAGCCGCCTTTTTCTCTTTTCCGGCGCGGATTTTTTCATCAAGCTTTGCCTGCCGCGCCCTCGCGTTCTTTTTCCCTTGGCTTTTGCCTTCGCTTCTGCCAAGCTCATACGCAACGGAAAGAGCCTCCGCCGCCGCGCTGTCGTTTTTAACTAACCCTTTAAGCGTTTCAAGAGTATATTCCCCGCTTCTTCCTCCTTCATAAAAAGCCTCAAAATACTCCGCATAATCCTTTGCACCAATCTTTGCCCGCACCTGTGTTATGTCCTCGGCGTTCGCGTGCTCAATAATGCTCAAATATGCTTTGTATGTTTTGGAAAGGGTGTTTTTATACCCTTGGCTGCTGTCCTCTCCCGCATAATTGGTTATCTCTTTCCCCAAACCGTTTTTTATTTTCGCCTCAACGCTCTGTTTGTTGGCCTGTTCTTTTTTCCTTACAATTTCGGGAATAACCTCTCCGGTTTTATAATCAAGTCCGGTAAGCTCACCATAAGCCTTTTTCGCCGCTTCGCTGCCTTTAATCAGCTTGTTTTCCGCCTCGGTCATGTTCCTGCCCATAAAGTTTTTTTCCATCGCCGCCGCCATAACATCAATATCGGTGTCGGCGACGCTTTCGCCGCTCTTTCGAGCGGCTTCTTTTATGGCGTTTTTCGTTTCGGAAAGGCTCACCTGCTCCCTCGTGCTTTTAATAAATCCTTTCCATTCCTCGGCGCTCACGCTTTCGCCGCTTTTCAGCTTTTCCTGAATCGCCCTTGCGGCAATGTTGGCTTCGCTACCCTCTTCGGCTTTCAGCCCGCGGGCAAGTATTTCACCGCGCAGTCTTTCGTTGTCGCTCTTTACCGCAATATCGTCCGTCTCCACCGCGCTGGCGGCCTCCTCGGCGCTCATTCCTTGCGCGGTGTATTTCTTTGCCCTTTCATTTTGGATGTCTTCGCGGGCTTTCTGGGCGGCTTCCTCGGTGCTCATGCCCTTTTTCTCATACTTTGCCGCCCGCTTCTGCACTTCGCTTTCATCAATGTCGGAAACAACGGAAGAAATTACATTACTTTCCGCCTTTTTGCCGTTTGCCCTGCCAAATAAAGCAGAAAGTCCCATTGCGCCGCCGCCCATTACAACGCCGGAAATCGCTCCTCCCAGTGCATCAAGAAGTATCTGGTTCCAAGCGTCTTTTGTGGCTTGTTTTTCCGCTTCTTCCTCGCTCATACCTTGCTGCACATATTCAGCTTTTGCCATATTGTAATCGCTTAATTCTCCTATGGCGTTAGCAGAAACAAGGTCATTCCACACGGTGGTTACGGCTTCGCCCATACCTTCCGTAAAAGCTTGCCCCAAAAGAGTTTTTACAAATTCCTTTACCGTTTTCGGGCTCTTAATCTTCAAAAGCTTTTCAAGAGGAACTTTTTCGCCTATCACTTCGCCAATGCCGGAAAGGACACCGTAAAGCGCCGCTTCATTTTCAGTTGCACCCATAGAAAGCGCATTATTTGCCTCTTCTCCGGCGACCCTAACCGCCATTGTTCCGAGTATGGCTCCGCTCCCCAACGGTGCAAGTATAATGTTTCTTACCACATTATCCGCAATAGAAACCCCCGTACCATAAAGGAACCGTCCTACTGGGCTATCAATATTCTGCGTAACCTGCTCCTGAAGCGCATTGCTCCATGTGGAACTTGCAAATGTTTTCTGATAGTTAATCGGCAGGTTGTTGTCTATTACGCCTATATCACGCAGAAATTTTTCACCGTAAAAACTTAAAGCGCCGCCGGTGTCGCTCACCGCACCCTCCGCAATGGACATTGCAGTGCCCGCCGCCGCTCCGCCGAAGCCGCTGTTCGCCATATCCTGCGCATCTTTGGTTCGCTGTTCCTTGTATCTTGAAGCAAGGTTGTATTCCAGCACATTAAGGTAATCCTTCGCCGCTTCGCTGCCTTCGGTGTCGAAGATGTAGTTATATGTGTTGCGTTCCTCCTCGGTCATTTGGGGAATAATGCTGCCGCTGTTGGCGCTTACAACATTGCCTGTTGCTCTGTTGCTTGCAAGCTCTGCTTTGCTTCCGGCTCTCACAAGGCCGTTTATGGCGCGGTAATACGCGTCGTTTTCGCTCTCGTCAATGTCCGCCTTATAGTTCCCGTGCTCTTTTATCTGGCTGTCCTGCTTCGCCTGCTTCTGATAAAGGTTGCCGTATTGGTAATCGTATGTTCTGTCATCATAATTTTTCTGTGCTGCTGCAATCTGCTCATCAAGACTTTTTATCTTGTTTTGCAATTCCGTTATTTTTTTATTATCCCTGCCGGAATATTTAACGCCTTTGGTTTGAGTGTTCAGCTCCTCCCCGATTTTGGTTTTTGCGTTTTTCAGCATATCAAGGTTGGCTTTCGCGCTCGTGCGCAGTCTGCCTGCTTCTTCAAGGTCAAGCCCCATCAGGCGGTTATATTCCGCCTGCTGTTTATCATGTTCGGTTTCCTGCGCCCTATATTGCTGCGCCTGTCCCCGCCGCTGCGCCTGCACCTGTCTTAATGACTGCGCCTGTGCCTGCCTTTGTTCCGGTGTAATAATATCGCCGGAATTATATTTCTTTCGGCGCTCCGCCCAGCGGTCGCCCGAACTTAAAGCGGTGCCGGAACCCGCCTTCTGGCCGCTTTTGCCTTCATATATATTTCTTCTTTCAGCCCAATTCATAGATTAAGCCCTCCGATTATCTGTATCCGTTCACTTTGTCAAAATAGTCTGCGCTTATTCCGTATTTTTTCAAAAGAATATCTGCATCGCTTTCACTTATTCTTCCGCTCATAACGGCAGAGTTTATTTCTCTTGCTCTTGCTGCCGCCGTCGCTTGACCGCTCGCCTTGGCGTTGGCTTGTACGTTCAAGTTGATGTTATCAAGATTTTCTACAAACTGCTTGTATTGCGAAGAAGAATATTCGTTGCTGCTCGTGCCGCTTCCGCTGCCGCTGCTGCTTGCCGCTGCTTTCTGCTGCGAAAGCGCAGCAGTTACGCCTTTCCAATAGTTATCAAACGCCATCTCTTGGCTTTTCCAGTAGTTTGTGTTCGCAATGTCGGCGGAGTTCCAATAGTTGCTCATATTTGCGTTTTCGGTGTTCCAATAATTATCCGAGCCTCTGTTGTATGCGTTGTTTTCCTGTTTGGCAAGGTAATCGACATTGTTCCAGTAGTCGCTCATTTGGTCGCGGTACTTGCTGTATTCCGTATCCGCAAGGTCTTTGGTCAGTCCGTATTTATTATAAAGGTCGCTGCCCTCCGCCTGCCACTGATTAAATGCCCTGTCGTAATATTCCGGCACAAGCTGATTCAGGTTTTGAAGATGGGCGTTGTACTGCTGCTGTCCCACCGCTTGGCTGTAGCTGCTGCCATACCCTCCGGTCAGCGCCGCCGCCTGCCCCATGGTGTTCATCATCGCCATCTGCCCCTGTCCGGTATATTGTTCCCTCGCCTCCTGATAAAGCGGGTCGCTGGAAAGGCTGTATTTAAACTTTCCGCGGTTCATAATCTGGTTGTATATGTCGTTAATCTGCGCGTCATATGTGGGCGTATATGTCGGCGTGTTGCCGTATGCGTTTTGCAGCGCAGAAAGCGCCTGCTGATATGCCCTGTCGTTTGTCGGGTCATACCCCTTTACCGAATATGAATAACTCGGCGCTTTATATGTCCCTCCGGAAAAGCTGTATCCGCCCCTGCCGGTGCTTCCGCCGGAACCGGAACCGGACCCGCTCCCCTGCTTCTCGTTCTCTTTCTTCCTGTAACGGCTGCCCGCGCCGTCGCTCATTACCACTCTGTTATTAAGTCTTCCGCCTGCCATTATTCTTTTTCGCCCTCCTCCGCTTCATCTTTTTTAAGCTGCATTGCGACAATGTTCGCCACTTCCTGATACATATTGCCTAAAATCGGTTCAATCACCGCTGCCGGAAGTCCGCTTTGGTTTACCGTGTTAAAAAGATTCTTTTTAAATTCCGCTATCAACATTGTTATCGTTTTTTGCTTTTCGCTCATAAAATATCAACCTCGCTTTCCTAACCCCACTATATAAAAAAGGGCGGGGTGCTTTCTACCCCCGCCCTTTATTTTTGTTCAATCGCCGTTATCCGCGCGTCAAGCTGCTGTATAAACTTCGTTATCACGGGAATAAACTCGTTGTAAAGCAGTCCGTATTTCGTAAAAAACTCCGTGTGCGCCGCGTCAAGGTATTCTTTCGTTACAATCGCCGCCCCGTTTATCCCCGCCGTGGAAAGCGCTTCGTCCACCTCCTGCGCAATAAAGCCGTAATGCGTCGCCGCGTCTTCGCCGTCCTTCCATTTATAGCTCACCGGCCGCAGCCCCCGCACAAGGCTTACGCAGTCCCCCGCCGAAAGGCTTGCAATGTCCTTTTTCAGCTTTTTGTCGGAACTTTGGTTGACAGAAACACAATAAATGTCGTGCCATCTGCTCGTTGAGCTTCCTATGTTTTTTGTGTTGTTATTTGAAAGCAAATCCGCATAGCAGGTAACAACGCCGGTTGGATATCCGGACGCAATAACAACTCCTCCGTCTCCGGCAGAAAGCATTGTTTTTTCCGCTGTTGACCGAACAGTGCTTACATTCGTCGTACCGTTGTTGGCAAGATATAAATTAGTAATCTGCGAAAAATTTCCGTTAGTAACCCTTGTAGAAGAAAGGCTTTTAATCATCGAGTTTGTAATCAAATTGGTTGCAATCATTTCCGCCGTTACGCTAAACCCGCTTATGGTAAGCGTCGAGCAGTTGAGTTCCCCGCCGTAAATCCTGCTTGCGGAAAGTGTGCCGGAGGTAATTTTGCTGGCAGAAATATCCCCTATGTTTGCGCTCCCGACCTGTAAAACTCCGTTTACAATGTCGCACCCGCCGATGGTTCCCGCCGTTGCGGTAATCGTGCCGGTAATGTTTGCGCCGCTCGCTGTCAGAACGCCCTCGTTCGTTACTCCGAATTTCCCGCCGATATTAATGCTGCCGCCGGTAATGTTTGCGGCAGGAAAGTTAATCGCTCCGGCGGTGATGTATGCGACCTTTGTCCCCTGCTGCCAAAAAGCAATTTCATCCGCCGTAAATGTCGCAAGCTTGTTTTTTGCAATATCAATAACCTCTTCGTCGGCAGAAAGCGTCGTGTCTATAATTCCCACGCCCACGCCGTAAACCGGCAATCCGTTTTGATAATACAAAAGCCCCGTTTTGATATACTGCTTTGTTTTAACGCTCCAGCTGCCCTTATCGTTGTTTATACCGGCTGTATAACCGAATAACTGATTTATTCCGTCGGAAGCAACCGTTATATCATTCTGCATGCTTTCTGCCAATTCTCCAAAGTCGGATATCGCCTTCATCGTGGAATTAAGCTGCAAAATTATTTTTTCGCTGTTTTCAACGGCATAATCCGCTGTTTTAATAATAAGGCTGCGCAATGCGGAATATTCCGCCAGCTTTCCGGCGGTTTCGTTTGCGCTCGCCGCGCCGCCGCCCGCTGCGTCAACTGCCTGTGCCGCCTCCGTAAAAACGGCGTTTGCACTCCAATCCGCAAGGTTAAGCTGCTCTGTAAGCTGAAAAAGATATTTCTTTATTCCAAAAAGCTGTTGTTCTCCGTCTCCGCCTATTTCGGGGTATGCAATTTGTAAGCTGCCCATTTAATAATCGCTCCCCACTTCAAGTATTCTCGCAATGGAATAAAGCTTAAATTCGCCGCTGCCCTCAATCTTCATTTTAAGATGGTCGCAGCGCCGCGGCCGAATAGGCAGGGTAAAGGTGCGCAGGTCGTTTCCCTCTATGTGTCCCATATGCTCCCATATGCCGCTGCTGTCATATTGCAAATAAAAATCCGCCTTGCTTCCTTTCGCCATGCTCATCCGGAAATTAAACCTGCTCAAATACTTTTTATCCGGATATTCAAAACCGATAATCCCGCTCTCCGCATACCATTCCGTGCCCGCCGCTTCCGGCGTTCCCGCCGTGCCTTTAATCGTAAGCACCCGCCCGTCCGCCGTAAGCATATACAGGTCGTTGCCCTTTTCGGCAAATGCCGTCGCTTGAGCGCCGTCCTCCTTTATCCATATGCTTTTCAGCACATCATACGCAAACAGGCTCCATTCTCCGTGCTCGTTTTTCATGGAAATATAGTATTTGTCGCCGCAGGCTCCCGCGTGCGCATCGGTGTAATGCTCGTTCCCAAGCGCCGTGCTCACCGTCTGCGGAAGGCTCCCGTCAAATGCGCACACATCGGTTCTGCTCTTGTAATAAAGCACCTCGTTCACTATGGCAAGGCTGCGTTCGCTCCCTCGCTGAACCCCGCGGCAATTGATTGTCACCACCTGATGAGCACCGGAAGCCGAAGAATAAATTTTGTGCACGCAGTCCTCTTTAAAAAAGAGCGGATACCCAAGGTGCGTAATCGCCCCCGTAAATCTTCCGTCCGTGCCAACTCCGGCGCTCCATGCATCCGTCGATACTCCAAGGTACCGCCGCCAGTTTTTGAAGTCACCGAGAACGCAGCAATAAAGCTCATTTACCGTTTTTCCGCCGGAAATACCGTATTTGCATCCCCAAAGGCGGTTTCCGCACTCCGTCACAAAGTCCATATCGGGCACTTCCCGCGATACTTTAAGCGTGCCGCTTTTCTGCGTAACCACCGCGTCCAAAAGCCCGATAACCGTTATATAGTTCTCGCCGCAGTCATATATAACAACCGTTCCGTTAAGCTTCTCAATCTGCTTTGAAACATCATCGCCGCTGCCTTCGGGCGCCGCCGCCCCGCTGATGGTTACTCCGTCATATTTGGAAAGCCCCGTGCCAATCCCCGCGGCGCTTATTTTTACATAAACCGTCGCCACCTCCGCCCACATATTCGTTGCGGTGCTGAATACTTTAAGCACATGGTTGTCCTTGTTGCTCGTGTCAAGCCAGTATTCGGCGTTTGCAGGATTGTCCGGCTCCGTGTCGCCCACTGTTTTAACCGTAATTGTGTCGCCGTTCATCTTGCAGATTTGATAGGTTATATTGCCAAAAGCCGCCGCAATGCTGTTCGTCCTGCCCATATAGCCGTTATCCTCAAAATTTTCGGTGTTGAAATAAATTCCGTCCGGAAATATGCAAAGATAAGCCCCCATGCTTAAAAGGGTCTTTTCCCCATCGGATATATGCACATTCGGCATATGGTTTGCCATCGAAATATTGTTGTAGTACAGCACGCCACCGTTTATGTACGCAATAGCGTCCTTTGCAATAATGCCCTGCGGCTTGTCAAGCGAAAGATAAACCCCGCGCCTGCCTCTCTGGCTCATAACGGGGTAATAGTCGGAAGTAAGGTTCTTTGTGTCGTACCACTCGCCCTCCGCTATTCTCAAATTATGATTGTACCCGCCGAAGGAATCAAACATCTGTCGCGTTTGGCTTGTTTCCTCAAGCGTAGAGTAATACGGCATTCTTCCGTTCCCTCCTCAAAAAAGAAAATGCGGAAGCACCTGCAGCGGCATGTGCGTCCTTGTGTAATAGCTCGAAAAAGTGTTGTATGCGTCATTAAACGCGGTGATGTTCTGATTATATTTGCCGATTTCCATGTTGTTCTTGTTTACCATGGCTTTGAGATAGTTTATATAGACATCCTCCGCATCCGGCTCCTTTACCAAAAGCTCCGTTGTTGGCTCCGTCGCCGCCGTGTAGCCCTCAAACTTTGCGCCCTCCGAAAGTCCCTCGTGGGTCATAAACACCTCGCGCCAAATCTTCATATCGAGCTGCGAAAGCCACCCTATCATATCCTCCACCGTATAGGTGTTCGGCTCCATGCGCTGGGTTTCCTCAAACGCTTCCTGTATGGTCATCTGTTTCCCTCCGCTTCAAAAAAAGGGCACCGAGTGCCCCTGTTATTTCACCATTGCGCCCTGCGCCGCAAGCTCGTCGCTGTGGCGGTATGCGTAGCTTTCCGCCTCCATCGCTCTGCGAAGTTCAGCGGCAACCTCGGGCGGAACCATGCTTGTTTGCCCTGCCGGGAGAATAAAGTTTTTGCCGTTTACAGAAACGAATTTGTCGCCTTTTTCGTAGGGGATAGTAACCGGCACTCTTTCCTCTTTAGCCTGCTTGGTTTCTTTAATTTCTGCCATAAAAAAGCCTCCTTAAAAAATGTGGGGAGGGAGAAGCCTCCCTCCCTGTGGTTTAACTTATCAAAGGGTTCCGTTGGCGCTGTCGCTTGCGGAATAGCTGCTGCAGCTCATTACACGAACAAGGCGCTCGGGATAGAGGAATGCAAAGCCGGTCTCGAACTTGTAGCCGATGGTGCTGAACTGGTTCAGCGGGCCGCCTGCTTCGTCCTTGTCATGAATGATCATTTGCAGATTGCCGCCTGCGGGGTCAATCATCGCATATGCGTCCGCACCGAAAAAGAAAGTCGCATAGGTCACGCCGGCTGCGGCATTTTTATATGCCTCAGTCGCACCGAGAACGGGTGCGTCCGCATTCTCAATAAAGCGCACTCCCTCAAGCTTGCCGATTTCCCCGTCAAAGATTTCGGCGGTTGCGTCGTATTTGTGTGCGTCTTCCCACTGGGGGTCGTTGCGAAGATCCTCAGCAACTGAGGGGTGAATAACGGCAACATAGCTGCCGTTGATTTTCGGGACCTTGTCCTTTTTCATTTTGGTAACAACTTTTTTAATCATCTTGCGGGTAAGAAGCGACCAGCTTGCGGCGGTTGCGCCCATGCCGGTGGGTCCGGTAGGAGTATCCACAACTGCATTGTTGCTACCGGTGTTTACATTGTCGCAATAGATTACATTTGTTCCGGTCATAAGAAAATCACGGATAAGGGTCTCGTCGGTCTCGTTATAGCTTGCGCCCATTTCCTCCGTGGCGGCAAGAATAACATCATCGTAGCCTCTAAGCTCAAGCTTGTCGGATACCGTTACATAAGTGCCGTACTGATTGATGCTCGCTTCAACATAGGTCATACCCATTTTTTGACCGGTGGGGATTACACCTTCCTGAAGCTTCCCGGCTTTGGCAAAGGTATTGAATTTGCGCCACTGCACCTTGCCTGCGTGCTTTGCGGGAAGAGCCTGATGCTTTGCAAACTGGGCATAGTATCTGCCCATTCTGGTGTTTTCAAGAAGCTCGGTGTCGTAGAAATCCTTAACAAGAGGGTTAAGAGTGGGGTTGCCGCTGCCGAATGCCGTTTCCGCTCCGGTGTAAGCGTTTACATAGTTTTGGGTGGTATTTACAAGAGTACCGCCGGAAACCTTAAAGTAAGTGCCTTCGTCTGCAAACATCTGCAGACCGAAATAATCAAAAGTATTCATATTTTCTCCTTTCTTTTGCCAAAAAGGAGAATATCCGTTTATCTGCCGTATTGCTCAAAACTGCCGTCCGGCATAAGGATTACTCCTTTGGCTGCCGCCTGCCTTATGCGTGCTTTAAGCTCCGCCCTTTGCTGCGGCGTCATGTTCTTCAGGCCGTTTACGGATAATACGGAACCTGCCTGGGTCGTTGCGGTGTTCTCGGTGGGTCTGCGCTGCCCCGCCTGAATACTGTTTGCAACTGCCGCTTTGGTCTGCGCCGCCGCGGCCTGCACTGCCGCCCTTGCCTGCTGTGCCTGCGCTTGCTGAATCTCCTGCCTGTGCATTGCAAAGTATGCGTCCTCTACGGAAAGCCCCACATTCGGGGAAGTAAGCCTTGCAAATGTCGGGTCGGAAAGCTCCGTCCGAAGGTCAAAATCCGGCACGGCGGCTTTAAAAGCCACCGCCTGTGCCTCAAGCTTCTGCAAATGCTCCGCAATGGCTCTCTGCTCGCTGTTCTCCCGCTCCATCGCGTCCGCTCTTGCCGCCCTGCGTTCCAGGTCGTCAATATGCTTTGCAAGGTCGGCGGAAATCCCAAGCTCAAGCCCTTTCTTTTCGTAGTATTCGTTGTCCTCGCTAACCGCGTTTGTAAGCGCGTTAATGTCAAGCTTTTCCGGATCTGCGGCGTCAATGCCGTATCTCTGGGCTACAATGTTCAAAAGCCCGTTAAGCTGGTCTTCGCGCTGCTTATATTTCTGCACGCGCTTCTGCACCATTTCCTGCATCTGCCGGTTGTACTCTGGGTCTTTTTTTATTTCATCCCAAGTCATTTTTTGCGGCTGCTGGGCGGTGCCCCCGTTATCCGTTTGCTGGGTTGGTTCGCTTCCGGTCTGTACAGCGGCGTCCTGCTTCGCGGGTTCCTGCACGCTCGGTGCATTTATAACCGTGTTTTTGTATTTCGCCCGAATCTTGCTCGGCGGAACTCCCAATGCTGCAAGCACATCTGCCTGCGTCTGTGGCTGCTGTCCGGCGGCGACAGCTCCGTTATCGCCCGCTGCGTCTCCTTCTCCCGCTCCGGCGGCTGCTCCGCCGTCTGCAAAAAGCTGTAGGTAACGCAATTTTTCTGTTTGCATAAAAGATGCCTCCGTTTTGTTCTGCGGGTTAGGCCCGCGGCTCCTGTACCTCCACTATAAAATAAGCGCGGGGGCGTTCTCTACCCCCGCACTAAAAAAATTTTTTAATTTCTTTCCGTGTAGCTTACATACTCCGGAGATTGCTCCGCTATGCGCTTAAATCCGCCGCATATGTACGAAAATATTTCCCGCACCTCCCGCTCATAATTCGGCCGCGCGTCAACGGAAATTTCCGCCCTGCCGCTCGCCATAATCACCCTCGGCTCAAGCGCCTTGTCCTCTTTAACAAGCTTTTTAGCCGCCTCTGCCGCCGTCCATGCAATCGCCGATACTCCGGCGCAGATAATATCTCTGCCTTCCTCCGCAAAGCCCGCGTGCCCCTTAATGATAACCGTGTTGAAGCGCGGATAATATGTAATCTCAATCATGATTTATTCCTCCGGCTGGCTTGCTTTGTTGCTCTGTGCCCTTGCCGCCTTAACTCTCGTGTGCTCCTCGCTCTCCTGTCCGGAAATATTGTCGCTTTGCGGAAGGCTCGCCGCTTGACCTCCGCCCGAAGCGGCATCCACCGGCTGCCCCGTAATCTGCGAAGCCAGCCCCTGAACTATATCCGTTTTGCCGCTCGCCTGTGCAAGCGAAAGCGCAAGCTGCTGATAAAGCAAAAGCTGTTGGTACATCGTCCCGTTCTGCGCTATCATCTGCGAAATCTTGTCCTTGTCGTCAAAGTCCATCATCTCAATGCAGGCCAGCGCCTGGTCGGAAAGCTGCGGATTAAAAAACCCAAGCTGAAAAAACTGCAAAGCAAGTTCGTTTTGCGCAACCTTTGTGTAAACATTCTTTTTCTGCGCAGAAACCTTGATGTCAAATACCGGCAGCCTAAAGCCTAAATCAATGTCGCCTATACTGCCCTGGTATTGTGCTTGAAGCTGCGCATTGGTATAGCTGATATACTCCTCTGCGCCCCTCTGCCCTATAATGCGAAAAGTGCGGGGCATATCGTAAAACTGCCGGATAAGCTCAATTTGCAGCTCGTTTATGCGCCCAAAGGCCCTGTATGCGGAAAGAGTGCTCGCCCTGCTCCCCTTGCCGCTCGCCTCCTGCAATGCCGCAATGGCGGAAGCCGCCGTAACACCGGAGGTCGCCTGTCCCGTCGCGCTCTCCGTGTTGCCGGAAACCTGCCGCAACTCCTCAATCTTTGCGTTGTAGTAATTAAGGCTGTTTGCCTGCAATGTCGGCGTGCTTATGGGCAATATGTCCGCGCTCGTCCCGCTGTAATGTACAATCGGCCTGCGCAAATCCATAAATTCGTCTTCATTGATTCCGCCGCCCTGCTTGCTGAGGTAACGCGGAGTGCTGTTTGCAACAGCATTGTCAACCATTGCCTTGCCCATGGTGTCAATCTGTTCCTGCGCTCCCTTGCAAAGGTCAACATATCCGTATCCGCAGGGGCTTCCCTCAATGGGGAAAAGCACATCAAACACAAAAGGAAACTGCGCATGGTCATATATGCCCCGCTCCGATGCCGGAAGACCGGCCGGAACCTGTATAACCTCCGCCGCCCCCGTTTCGGGGTTAACCGTTGTCTGCGGCCTTGTGGGTTGCTCCGTGTCGTTCTCCGTGGCATAAAGCACAATATCGTTTACAAATTGGCAATACTGCAAAACCCGCTTGCCCTCTCCGTTCGTGGTGTGGTAATACACCTCAATAACCGTGCTCTTGTCCGTGGTGTCAACATGGTCGTCATAAAGGAATTTCGCGGGCGCAAAGCTGCCCTGCACTTCAAATTTGTCCGCATACTGCGGATATTTTTCTTTCAATATGGCGTTGTCCACAAGCTTTGTGGTAAATACATAAAGGCTCTCCTGTATGTCCTTTATCCCAGGCTCCCAAAAAATATTAAGCAGATTAACCGTGCTTATGCTTATGTCGCCAAGGCCGTTAAGCTTGCCGGAATCCCAAACAACGGAATAAACACAGGTACCGGTTTTAAGCTTCTGCCACTGCGCCGCGTCATACACTTCTTCGAAGTGGTTTTGCTCAAGTATGCAGGGAAGAATGGAGGAAAGCCTCTTTGCCTCCTCCTTGTCGCCCTGCTCCCTCGGCAGGATATTCGGCTCCGGATACGCCTCGATTGCGTCCGCGTGCTTTGATACAAGCACATTGTGCAGCCATCCGGAAGCGTTCCGCAGCTCCCCTGGCTGCTGTATGCCGTCCTTAACCCGCGCAATCTGGTTGTTGTGCAGCTTCCACCATTCCTCGCTTTCGATTACTCTTGCCTCAAGCCGGTGTTTGCCGCTCTTGTATTTCTCAAGCGTCTGCATAAAGTTAAAAAGCTGCTCTTTGCCTATTTTCGGCGCTTTAACCTCCACCGCAAGGTCTTGCACCCCAAGGTTATTGTTGTCGTCCATTGCGTCCTCCTCACATAAAAATACCGTATGGCCTAATAGCGTCCGCCTTCTGGTTAAGCGGGTCAAAATAATCCATCGGGTCATATTCTTTGTCAAGCGTATTCCTGCGCGGGCTTATAATGTGCTCCATAAGGCAGTATTTAAGCTCGTCAAAGATATGATCCTCCATGTCTGTGTCCACATCCTCAACATTCGCGTCATCATATACCAGCGCCGGAATCGTGCGGATAAAGTTTTTGCAGGTATCAAAAATTTGTAGCATACAGTCCCCGTTTGCGTCAAAGGCAAAGCGGTAATGCACCTGCATAAGTCCCGCAAGGCGGGTGTTGTCCCCAGGCGAAAACGCCACATAATATGGCGGCTGTTCCATAAGCTCCGCCACGCTCTGCCCCCTGCTCTGGTCAAATATAGATGGGTCGGCAACCCCTATAATCTGCCGCCCTTTAAGGAGCGGGTCGCTCTCCTCAATCTCGCGTATGTTTTTTGCAATTTCCGCGGGGTTGATCTGTAACCCGTGGTTAGGCGTGCCGGTGCAGCCATAGTATTCTCGTATCCGGTAAAGCTTGCCCTGCTCGTCCGCCACATACCACCCCACGGAAAACGGCCTCGTATATCCAAAGTCAAACGCCCGTATGCAAAGCCAGTGCCGCGGCGGCATAAAGGGCTTAATTACATGCGTCCACTTGCCGTCAATGTAATGATCCGGATCGTTCCGCCACTCGCGGAAAACCTGCCCGTCAAAGCTGTCCCAGCTCCCGTATAAAAGAGCGTTGCGCTCCGCCTCCGGCATGGAGGCAAGGCGCATAAGATATTTAGGGTCGTTGTTAAGCAGCTGCTGATTGTCAAACACTGTTGACGGAACAAAGGTGCTACTCATCCATTCCTCTTTCACCGAGCCGTCGGGGTACTTAATCTTTTCACTTCTCCACACCGTTTCAAGGGGCTTTCCCGCCGTGATAAAGCGCTCCTTAACCCATGCATGCCCCACTCCGCCCGGGTTCGCCGTCGCCCTCACATATACCCGCGTGCCTGGTCCGTTCGGGCGATTGCGCGAATGCGCCAAATAGTCGTATATCTCGTATGTAAACTGTGTCAGCTCGTCAAACCCGATGAAATCATACGGCTTGCCTTGAAAGTTATATTTGTCCTTGTCGTGCTGGCAGCTCGCAAAGATAATAACCGCTCCGGAGGGGAAATGCCATGTATGCGTGCTGCTGTTGAATTTTGCCCCTGGGTAACACGCCGGATAAAGCTTGTATGTCTTGCCTATAAGGTCCTCAAGCTGCGGATATGTCCGCCGGACTATAAGCCCGCGGTAATACGGTATATCCACCTGCCGCAGCGCCTCCGCAACAAGCGCGTCGCTCTTGCCTCCTCCGGCTGCCCCGCCGTAAAGCACCTCATCCTCAAACCGGCTCATAAATATTGCCTGCTTCGGCTGCGGCTGCCACAAAACCTGCCGCTTTGCTGCCGTTTTTTCCGTGCTCAAATCTTTTTTCGCCGTGCTCATTCGTGCTCACCGCCGTTTTCGCCGTGCTCATCCTCAAAGGCAGGCGGTTTCGGCGCCTCCATTATAGCAGGGATCAGGCAAACCCCGTGCTCAAGCGTTCCGCCGTCCGTGCTCAATCCTTTTTCCATGCGCTCCCGCTCAATTTTAACCCTCTCTTTGGCAATCTCGCGCGCCTCCCGCTCCGCCGCTGTGGGAATATCGTAATAATCGCGCATTATTGCAATCGTATCCTTGATTATCGCGGTGTAGTCCCTTGCCGTCCGGCTGTCGGTATAGCCGATAAGCTCCGCTTTGTCCTCCGGCGCGCAGTCGGCCAATTCGTTCCACGCCTTTTCTGCGCGTTTAAGACCCAAAGCGGCCACATTTCCGGCGGTGTTCGCGGCGGAAATCAGCTTTGCAAGCCGGTCTATTTCTTTTTTTTCCGCTTTTTTTATCGCTTTGTCCGCCACGCTTTTCCGGAAAGCTTTCCGCTGCGCCACCCAGCCTCCGGCGGCGCACCGTCGGGAAACATGTCCGGCAACTATCCCGTGCTCGTCGGCAATCTTTTTCGCGCTTTTAAGCGTGGTCACATATTCCTGGCGTATGGCGTCCCAGTCAATGCCCTTTGCAAGTGCCATCAAAAAAGCCTCCTTTCTGTTTTTGCCGAATCTATCATATATAACTCAATCGCCGCCGCGCTACCCCCGCCCTCAAAAAATATCGCCAAAAATTTTTTAAAAAAATTTGCAAAACCCCTTGACAATATCACCACAGGGTGATACAATGCAAGTGTGCTCAAGAGAGAGCAACATTTCAATTCATTAAAAATTTTGACAAAAGGAGATTGCAAAAATGAAAGTTATTAAAAATGGCGAAATGGTAGAAATGGAATACAGAGAAATTTGTCAAGACCTTGGGTTTTGGGCGAGTGAAAGAATTATAAAATTTTTCGGCGAACCAAATTATGTTGAAATAACAGAAAATGGTGAAATTACTTGTATTGATGAAGATCGCAATAGATTCGGGAAAATCAACCGAAAAACAAAAAGACTGATAAAATTACTTATCCACAATACGATAAAAAAAGGTTACAAACCCTCAAAAGGATTAAAAAATGCAATAAAAGTAAGAGGCAAAAATGGATTATGGATTTACCCTAAACTGAATCTTAAAACGGATGACTTTTAAAAAAAATAAAATCAAAAAAGGAGGCAAAACCCAATGAACAGAATCGTAAGAACCAATAATTTTAGCACAGAGGAATACAAAGGCAAAAATAAAGACGCCTTAAGATGGGCAAAAAAATATGGCACCTGGTCGGGAGGCGAAAGAATATACATCTACGATAAAAGCGATAAGCTGATAAGTATGGCAATCTACAATGTCGAAACAAAAGATTATATAAGAGCGGATACAGGCGAATAAAAGGAGGTGGGAAAACCAAATGCGTTCCGATGCACAAAAGCGCGCCGATGCCAAATATAAATCCTCCCGAACCTCAAGGCTCATGGTCGAATTTAACAAAACCACCGATGCCGATATACTCAAAAAGCTCGATGCCGTGCCGAATAAAGCAGGCTACATAAAAAAGCTTATCCGCAGCGACCTCGCTTCGTCTTCGTAATTTTATAAAAAAATTCGTTTTCCCTCTTGCATTACGCAAAAGAATTTGATACAGTATTGCAGCCGGATGAGAGGCAGAGTTTCTTTTCAATCAAATTATCCTCTTTTAGCAAAAACCCCGAAGGTTAAATCCCTTCGGGGTTTTTGCTTATCCGGTTTTCTCTTTTTCCCATTTGTCAATGTCAATTCCCGCCTCTTTAAGCTTCCGGCTGCAAAGCCAAGCTTCATCCTCTTCGCCCATCTCGTAGTGGCTTGTGAGAGCTTTCAGGTTCTCGCCGAAAGCGTCGAAATATCTTTTCAGGCGCTTTTCGCCGAAGCCGTAGGTCTGCATCAGCGTCCAAAGAACAATCGCGTCTATCTCGTAGGCGTGCTTTCTGTCGTGCTCTGCAAGCTCGCGGCGGATCTCCTCCTTCATCACTTTTCTTTCGGCGGCGGTCATTCCGCCGTTACATTTTCGGGCTTTCATTTCCGTCCTCCTCCTGCCACTCGTCGGTTATGTAAACCTCAATGTGGGGATGCTCTTTGTCAATTTTAAAACTCTGCGTATAATTTTCGATGTATTTCCAGCCGTCGTCGCGGATAATTTGCAGCTTTACCAGCGCGTCCTCAATAATTTTTACGGCAAATGCCGCCACATTGCTTTTGTCTCTGCGGCGGTCCGGCTCAAAAAAAACATAGTGTATCCGCACCGGCTGTTTAAATTTAACCTTGCATTGCTGCTTTGCACACCACATGCAAAGCTCCTGCGCAATGCGCTTTGTCTGTGCTCCGCTGTATGCGTTGCGCCGGCAGTCAAGGATGTAATCATTAAGCCCCGGCAGCTTCGCGTTTATGGTGATTTTAGCTTTCATTTTTCCTCCTTTTTCGGCGCATATTTGCCCTCAAGCATGCGGTTCATTGCGCATTTGGAATAATCTCCGGCGCAGTACCGCCTAAAGTACCGGAGCGACTGTGCCGCCGTGGGAAATATAATTTTCATCGTCGTTCCGCTCGGCGCGCCCTCGCAAAGGAGCGTTTTGTCGCTGTCGCTGCGATAAAAAGGGCACTTCGCTTCGGAAAAATGCTTGCCTTTGCTCATCCGGCACCGCCTCCTTTTGTCAGAAAGGTAAATCCTCGTCGTAGAACTCCACCTGTTCCCATTTGTCGGCGGGCTTCGCCGCTGTGGCGGCTGTATGCCCCTGCAAGGCATTTTCACTTGTCGGCGGCAAATTTCCCACATTCGGTGTAAAACTCGCTTCCTGCCCCGCTGTGTTCGCATTCACTGTGTTTCCGCTTTGGTTCTTCTTCTGCGGAACGAACTCAACGGAATTTGCCACTGCATAAACACGCTTGCGTTTGCTTCCGTCGCTGTCCGTCCAAACGCTTGTCCGGATCTCTCCGCAAATGATTATCGGGTCGCCCTTGCAAAACCATTTTTGCACAAATTCCGCCGTACCTCGCCATGCCTCAATGTCGATCCAATCGGTAATGCGTTCTCCGCCCTGCTGATACTGTCGCTCAACGGCAAGCGGAAAAGAGATAACCGAAAGCCCACTCTGCGTCTTTTTAAGCTCAATGTCGCTTCCTATCCTTCCGCATAAACAAATTTGGTTCATCTCGTCCTCTCCCATCTTATTATAATTTCTTCCGGCTCAAGCCCCGTGTCTTCATAGCGGGAAAGCTTCTCATACCGCAGCTTGTCAATGTCCGCGTAACCGTCAAGATATTCCCTCTGTCCGCGGATATATGCCGCCGTCTCCGGATTTGTTAGCCGGATTTCCTTTCTCGCCGCCGGAGCGGGTGCGGTTTTTGCTATCGGGCATTCGCCGCACCTGTCCTCGTCATACCTGCATTGAATTTCTTTTACCTTCGGGCATTGCCTGAATTTATACTCGCTCATATGCTTCTCCTTTTACTGTTCGGTGCGGCAAAGGTAAACCCTCTGTGCTCAAGCACGCAAATATCTATGCAGCCGTAAGCTTTACGGCACTCGGCGCATTTGCCCGCCCTGCAGCATCCGTCTTTGCCTTCGTCTGCGCATTTCTCGCAAAAAGCGTCAATCTCGTCCTTCGTCATCATCGTGCTTTCCCTCCTTTTTCTCTGTCGCCAGCCGCCCGAGTATATCTCGGTCGATCATTTTGTCCATTCTGGATATCTGCCACACCTCTTTAAGCATGTTAAGAATGCTCCAAAGCCCGATGCCGAAAACCGTTCCTGCCCAGAATTCAATCATTTTCCTTCGCCTCCCCAAATGTCTGCTTTCCAGCCGATGGATTCATCTTTGATAACAAGCGTAAAAGACTCGACCTTGTGCGCTAAGCCATCATCGTGCAAGTTGGAAATGCCCTTAATTGCATTTTCAAGCGCCTCGAGAACCTTGCCGACATTGTCATTGTCATTGCACGGATCAATCTTTATGTAGCTCCCGTAACACTTCGGCTGTGGTTTGTCGGAAACAACACGCATAATTGTCGTGTTGCCCTCTTTGCCGACTGTTTCAAATCTTCTGTCTTTCTTCGGATTTACATCTGCCATTGTCGTGCCCTCCAGTAATTTTTTTATTTCATCGAGGCAGTCGTTCCAGCCTCGTGCTCTGCCCAGTGCATAGCCTGTATCGTACCAGTCCTCGCAGGTGACATGGGTAAGCCCGCTCAGGGCTTCCCTCACCTCGTTTTCATTAAACCGTAGCCTTTCAAGCTCGTCCAAAGTGATGTTTACGCCCTGCTCTACCATAAGCTTTTTGATTTTGCCGAGCCAATATTGTGTATCGCTTTGCAGTGCTGTGTACCAGTCAGTCTCTTTAGTGTTCATAGCCGTCCTCCGTTGCCCATTGTTTGATTATGTCGTAATCTCGTGTCGGCACACTCGGGTGCGCCTGCTTCCACTCCGATAGCTTTGTAGTGTACCGCTCCATCTGCTCAAAGGGCATCTGCCGTTCAAGCTCCGAAAGCTCCGCATCGGAAATTTTGAGAAAAGAAAGCTGATATGAAAGTGAAGTTTTCAACTTTTCCACCGTTTCCGGCGAAGCAACTTCTTCTTTATTTTCTTCTTCGATTTTCCTTTCATTTCTTTTCATTTCTTTTCTTTTCATTTCTTTTCCTCCGTTTTTGT
>ERZ1034984.794-NODE-794-length-33557-cov-8.748911_pt1 | contig 33557 bp, 43 predicted proteins | sample MGYA00520589_ERZ1034984 | MGnify/ENA primary metagenome ERZ1034984 (study PRJEB33766, sample SAMN09781790) | gut metagenome | biome: gut microbiome | host: Homo sapiens | place: Madagascar | study: EMG produced TPA metagenomics assembly of the PRJNA485056 data set... | reverse complement strand
GTCAATGCCAACATTACTACCCCCCCCCGAAATTAAAAGCTGTCGTAGCCATATTATTTTTCTCCTTTCATTTCATCATGACCGGATACATCACATAATCACAACCGGAGCCAGAACCGTAATAATATACAACAGAAGAATCGCTTTTCAATGGTTCTGTAAACAACAATACCATCATTGATTTGCCTCTACATTCGCCCGATCTTGATTCGCTAATCAACACTGTTCCAACTGTCGGGGTACCAAATGAGCCATAATAGGTATTAGTAGAGCAGGTACAGATAAGTCCGATAGCGCCTTTGGGAATAGATAGAGTAACGGAATAGTCAGTTCCATAAGTTGAATTTCTACTCCAAATTACGTTTCCGAGATATATCTTGGAACTACCGCCGCCTAAATTAAATGCTGTTAATGACATACTGCATCAGCTCCTTTCCACCATACCCGGCACCCGCAGCGTAAGCGATGCGCTGGGCTTATCCTCCGGTGCGGTAAAGGTCAGCGTACCGTCCGCACTGGTGATCATCTTAATGCATCCCAGCGCCTCGGTGGCTGCCAGCAGCGCCGTAACATCCACGCTGCTGCCAAGCGCGGCTGTGGGGATGCCCGGCACCCAGTCTGCCGTCATGCCCGATACACTCACGGTTTGGGTGTAGGGTGCGCTGCCGCTCCAGCCGGAGGCGGGCAGCGACACAAGCACATATTTGAGCTTGCCCACCTCCGCAGCCAGGTTGCTGTGGTTGGTTTGCACCGGTTGCAGCCGCGCGTTGGTATACGCCTTGATGCCGCCGGCTTCCGCCACGGCACCGTCAGAATCATAGTCAGCCCTGAGCATGGTAGCGGTACCGGCATGCAGCTGAGACAGTTCTGTTTCGATTTTATCCAAAAACGCATTAAACGCAGCCTGCATAACGCTGGTGTCGATTGCATCCACGGTATCGCGCATCAGCCCGCAAAAGCTCTCATCGGCGCGCAGATCAACCACATGATCTGCTGTAATGGCAGTTGCGCCAACGGGCCGCGTGATACGATACAGATAAATCTCATCGTAATTGTCATCGCGGCGAATCTCCGGCAGCTGTGGGCTGGTGCTGGGTTGGCCGGTGCGCACCGTAAGCAATGCCTTGTTGGCGTTTTTATCATATGTCAGTGCAATCGCATCCCAGCGCGGCATAACGCCATCGGCATCATCCAGCTGCAGCACCACAGGCTGCAGCATATACGGGAACGCTGCCCAGTAGTCATTTACATGCACGCAGCCAACGCCTGGCGCAATGGTGATCGTGTTATCTGCATTTGTGCTGGCCGCAAAATCCGAAGCGTGCAGAATTCCACGGCTGCGGGCGGCATAGGCTGCGCCAAGCGCCTGCGCTGTGTATTCGTGATTATCCAGCGGCCAGCAGGTAAGCTCTGTCAATTTTTATTCCCCCTCGATTTTAAATGCATCAAAAACCGGGCAAAGCGTTCGACCGGTTTCTTCGTAGATAATTTTCACCCGCGCCACTCGCGCTGTAGCACGCAGACCGAATTCCTCCACGATCACCGGCACACGATCTCCCAGGTTATAATCGCTGCCGAAGATCATGGGGCTGTCGGCCGCCGTACACTTCAGCTCGCGGCTGCCCAAGTGCGCCACCAGTGCCGCCAGGGCATAGTGCTGCAGCACTTGCTGATATTCGGGCTCAGTATAGCTTTTTTCTACGCTTGCACCATTGACATGCTCGGTGTACTTATGCCGCACGCTGCTGCCATCCACCCAGAGTTCCCGCCGGGCTGCACCTGCTGCATCCACAGCGCCCACAGTGCAAATATACCGGCTGAAGCTATCCCCTTCGCTCGGCTCTTCGCCGCCGCAGATCACCACATTGGCATAATCATCCGTACTGGTGGTATAGGTCACGGCGGATAAGTTCTGCATCCGAGTACTGAAATATCCTCGGTAGTTTTCCGTGCCCGGGGTAGTACGGTCCACTCCCTGCGCAAGCTGCAGCGATTCGCTGCCTGTCACCGGATCAAACGCAACACGCACGCCAAAGCCACCAGCCTGCGCCAGCTGCACTGCTGCGCTGCCGCAATCTTGCCAATCCACCGCCTCCTGACACGCTGCTGTAAAGCCCGCAGCCTGCGGTATGCTCACTGGCAGCCCACGCAGGTTATCACGGCAAAGCTGTAAAAGCCCTGCCGCAGCATCTGTGATCGTGTGCTTGCCCATGCATACTCGCCGGGACAGCAGATCCAGCCCAAAGCGCCCGCGCACCGTCATCTGCAGCGTATCACTGGCCAGTTGTACCGACACAATGATTGCCGCCATGCCGGGGGTGTCCAGATTATACAGCCGCGCATCCGTGCGCAGCAGCGCCCGATTTTGAGGGGTAGCTGCGCACACCAGCTTCACCTCGCCCACATCATCAAAGCAGGGCATCCATTGCAGGCTGTCGGCGCTTTCCACGGATCCCATACGCTGTGCGCCATGGTACACCAGCAGCCGTAATGCTGCATTATACATTGCTGGCCACCCCCTTGGGCGCCGCGATGATCGCCGTCAGATTCTCGCGGCCTTCATCAGCAGTCAATCTCAGCACATTTTCGCCGGGGTCCAGGCACATCCACAGATCACTGGCCACATCCAAAAGATAAAACCCGTTTTGCGCCGTGCCGTCGGCGGCATAATATGTGCAGCCGCGCTCGCCGTCCTGTGTAGAGATCACTGCTCGTTCGCCGGGCCGCATTTCCCGGCACAGCTTGATATAGCTGCGGCGGCCACTATGCCAGAGCATAGGATTTTTACAGCGCGCCGCCGCACGAAGGTCCAGCATAAAAGCCGTTTCCATATTGCCAGAGTTGATAACAGGTGTATACAGGCCCTGCTTATACCGACTGATGGCAAAACTGCCCGCCGTGGACACCGGTGTTGGAAACCATGTGGCCTCTATGCCACCCAGCATGGTTTTATCTGTGCCAACCGTGCGCCAATAGGGATAGGAGGCCCGCAGCTTAAACTGGTAATTCAGCACATTTGGCCCGCCGCTGATATCCGGCGTGTGCTGCGGCACGACATCCAGATACCAGTTTTCTCCGTCAACGGTTTTGATCCATCGACCCGCTTCCATGGGGCGAATGATTCGGCGCAGCAGAGCTTCGCTGGCGGCAAGATCGCGCACGATTGCGCCGGTCACCGTGATCGTGCGCGCGCCGACCGATTGCCCGATCAGGCTTTTGCCGATCTGCCCGGCCGACTGCTGCTCGGTCAGCGTGATGTCCAGCCCATCGTCGCCGCTTAAATTGGTGATCCAAAAATTACTGTCGGCGGCAAGGCGGATACGCTGCCCGCTTTCTGCCTGATAGGTATACACCGCTGCTTTTCTCGGCATGGGTGCTGCCTCCTTTCTTTAGGGGATATCCCACTTTTGCCGCTCGATCATGTCTTCCATCTCTCGGGTCATCTCCGATTCGCTCAGGCTGTCGTGGGTGTGGAATTCGTTGTGGAATTCATAGGTCGGGCCTGACGGTGCCGGCACAAGACTGCCGAAGGCCTGCCGCTGGTTACTGCCAAGCACAGCCTGCATTTGTGTTTGCACCGGGGCAGCTGCCACACCGGCCAGATAGTCAATCGCATCTTTCACCTGCCAGATATTACTGCGAATGCCCGTTGCCAAACCGTGCATGAAATCCGGCATCCAGCTTTCGTAATATCGCAGCGGGCCTTCATCCGGGCGGCTGAAATGCAACCGAGAGGTAATAGCCGAAACCACATTACCCACCGCATGCTTTACGCTGTCGATGGAATCCTTGATACCCTGCGCCAAGCCCTCGATCATATGCCTGCCCCAGGTTTTAAACTGTTCCGGCAGGCTTTTGATATAATTGATGCTGTCGGTCATAACGCCCTTCATGCCGTTCGTTACGGTCGATTTGACAGCCAGCATGCCATTTTTCAGCAGCGTTATGATCTTTCCGCCCAGAGCGATCCAGTTGAATGCCGTAACTACATCCGCAATCGCGAATAGGATCTGCGGCAGATTCGTCAATAGCGTGGGCACCGCGCTGATCAATCCCTGTGCCAGCATTAGAATCAGCTGCCCACCGGCCAGCAAAAGCTTTGGCGCATTGTCGTTGATGATTCCGGCAATATTGCTCACGATGGTGGGTACAGTTTCGATCATGGTAGGCAGACCGTTGATCAGTCCCCTTGCCAGATTGAGGATCAGCTCAATGCCGGCATCTACAAACTGTCCGGCACCCTCGCGTATGCCGCCGGAAATCTGCATCAGCTGCGGCAGCACGGTGGCAAGCATTTCCGGAATGGCTGTCGTGAGTCCGCTGCCAAGCTGGTGCATCAGACCGATGCCGCTCTGCAGCAGCTGCGGGCCCACATTGCCGGTAAGATCCGCTGCAATGCTGCCAAGCCCAGCCACTAAGCCCGCTAAACCGCCGTTGGTCAGTCCATCGCCCAAGGTCTGCAGATAGCCGCTCGCAAGGCCAACTGCATCGCCCAGCTGCCCGCCAACGGCATTAAACAGTGCAATACCCAGATTCTGGGCATTGGTTTTCAGGCTCTGCATCCGGTGGGCCATCGTGTCCGTCATGGTTTTATAGGCCGATTCCGTGATATTCGAGCCGTCTTCCATCTGCGCCAGCACAGAATTAAACTTTTCTGCACCGGCGTTGGCCAGCGACAATGCACCCGTGCCGGCTTCCACGCTGGACCACAGCCCGGCAAACTGTGTGCTGTCATTGCCCACACTGTCATACAGGATCTCAAGCACATCGCCCAGACTCTTGCCGCTTTCCATCAGCTGCGCAAAGCTTTGCCCGGTTTCCTGCTGCAAAATTTTTCCTACTGTAGATCCGGCGCTGCCCAACTCGTTGAGCATGCTCTTGGAGTAGGTGGCTGCCTCCGCTGTCGCAATGCCGTTGGCCGTCATGATGGCCAGCGAGCTGGACAGGTTCTCCATGTTCACGCTATAAGCTGCCGCCAGCGGGATCACGCGGCCCATGCTGGAGGATAGCTCGTCCACGCTGGTTTTACCCAAATTCTGCGTAGTCAGCAGCACATCCGATACATGGGCGGCCGCATCGGCATCCATCTCGTAAGCATTCAGCGCCGTGGTCAGGATATCCACCGCCGAAGCGCTGGATGTAAAACCGGCAGCTGCCAGCTTGGAGGCCTGCCCTGCAAACGCCACAGCGTTCCCGGTGTCCTGTCCGGCGCTGATCGCCTGATAAGCGGCTTCCGCGATATCTCCGGCGGCGATGCCCATAGTGCCGGACATTTTAGTGATCTGGCTGCGCAGTTCCCCGATCGACAGCACCGATGTATCCGCAATCGTTTCCACTTTTGCCACGGCCGTTTCAAAGGCACTGCCCTCACTAAAGGCGCTTTGCAGCATTTTCCCAATACCGGCTGCCGCTATCACCTTGCCGATCGTGCCCACCAGACTTTTGCCAAGGCTGTTGCCGGCGCTCACACCGGCGCTGGACGCCTCGCCGCCAAGAGCCTCACTCAGCTTGCCCTGGATTCCATCCGCCGACGGAATGATCTGCACATACGCGCTGGCAAGGCTTGGTTTATCCGCGATAAGTCATTCCCCCTTTTTCGCAGCTAAGCCCCTGCCAAATCAGCAGGGGCCTTGCATGCCGTATAAAATTCTGCTTCTCGCCGCCTCATATTCGGCGGCACTGGCAAAGGCTATCGGCTTGTTTTTGCTGGGTTCTCCCAGTAAAAGCTGCTGCACCGATTGCGGGCGGTTGCGCCCTTTTTGGCCATCAACCGTTTTTGCCCACACCAACAGTGCCAGATTGTCCACGATAGCCGCCATCATCATAGTGCGTGTGCTGACCTTAATGCCATGCAGAGCCTTATAGCTGCGGCTATCTTCACCAAGGCCAGCCGCCAGCGTTGCTGCCAGCGGCAGGCCAAGGCTGTGCCAATCCAGCACATGATACACCTCGGCCATATCACACACCAGCTCGCCGGGGCAGCGAGCTGCATAGGCGGCGAGAAGCATTAGTTTTTTGCGTTCTGTCCGCTGGTCATGATCTGTGTCAGCTCCGCCATCACCTTTTCGGTGGGCACCATCCCGTCCTCGGTGCGCACATGATCGTACAGAGCCTTTTTCTGCTCCGCGCCCAGCATCATGGTCAGCGCACGAGATACCGCCAGCAGATTGCCGCTGTCCGCTGCAGCCAGCTCATCGATCAGCTCAATGTTGCTGAGGCGGTTGTCCGAGACTTCAAACGCAAAGCCGCTTTCCGTTTTTCCCTTCAGCATCGCTTACCCCTCCGAGCTCTTTTTCAGATATTCATAGTGCGTGTTCCCGTCTGCATCCGCCGTGGCGCTCACTGTGATGTCATAGCCAACGGCTTCCTCATCGGCATATACGATATCGTCGATCTCGGTGATCTTGGCGCAGGGGATCACAATGCGCTTGAGTACATTCTGGTTAAGCACCATTTCCACCACCCAGCTGCGGTCTTCCGCTGCCGTGCTGTTGGCCTTCACCGTCAGGCCGGTGGTCAGATCTCCGCTCACATTGCCATTGCCATACACCGTCTTCAGCACTTCCGGGTTCAGCGCCTCGATCAGCTTCATCTGGAAGGTATCCGGCTTTTCCTTCTGGTAGTTCAGCACCGTATCGCCGCCCCAGGCTTTGATTTTATCGCTGTCGGGCGAGTTGGCATTGGTCAGGCCGTCATCGCTGATGTATCCCAGCGACTGGAAAGCCTGATCCAGCGTGCTGGTGGCATCAGTAGGCAGCTTACTGCCCACCGGCGCACAAAAAACCGAGCCGCCCACCTTAGGCTTGCCGACTGTTACATTATTTGCATTCGTCATAGCTTTTTCCTTTCCCGAACAGATCTGTTCGGTTATGCGTTTTCATAGTAGGTTACCGAAAACACCGCCTGGTAGCGATAACGCTTTGAGGCGGTGTCGGTAAAATTATAATCGCGCTGCAGCCTGCAGGCCGCCACCTGCGGCAGGGCCGTCAGCAGCTTCATGGCGGTTTTCACGCGCTCGCACAGGCTGGCGGCCTCCAGCAGCGTGGCGCCATAGCATTGCACAGCCAGATCGGCGCGGGCAACATGGTTGCGGCTGTCCGATCCGGTTTTTTCCACCACAACAAAGCTGCTTTCGGTCGACGCTGCAACCTCCAGCACTGCCGGCAGCTGCAGCTGCTGCTGCAAAAAGCTGCGCACAGTCAGTTCTATCATCCGTGCCGCCCTCCCAATGCTTTTTCCAAAGTATTGTTTTTATAGTTGTCCTGCCGTGCCTGGGCACTTTGCGGCCAGATCATAGCGTTCACGCGGTTTTTGCCGGTGTAGCCTTCCACCTCATAACCCTGCCCGCAGCGGCTTTGCAGCTTTTGGGCCTGTTCCATGCACACGGCGGCCATTTCCGGGCTTTTCAGCAGGCTGCGCACACCGCTTTTGTTCAGCTTCAGCTTTACCAGCTTATCCATATCGTTCCACCTTTACCTGCTTGTTCCAGCACAGCGGGATCAAATTATCAATGCCCTGCACCGGATCACCGTACACCCGAAATCGCTGCCCGAAAAACTCTACAAGCGCATTGTCCCAGCGGTGTGCATCGCCCTTGGGCAGCGCCAGCGTATAAGCCAGGCGCTTGCCGTACAGCTGCACATCACTCACGATGGCCCCGGTGTCCGGCGCACCCACCAGCACATTGCTCACGGTTTCCGGAGTCTGCGCATATAAAGGTGCGCCCAGCTCATCGCTGCCGATCATCGGGTACAGCAGCACATCAATTCCCATCATCGCAAAGCACCTCCACAGGGCTGGCCGCTCCAATTTTGCTGCCCACGCCCAAAAGCTTCTTTTCCAGCTTGGACAGATACATTTCACCTGCAGAGCCTCCGCTCATCGTCCAGCTTTGCACATAGCCCAGCGCCGAGGCCGAGCCCTGCGTGGCCCCCATAGGGGCCATGGCAGCGCCCATGCTGTTGCCATCACCCAGCAGCCGCCGCACCATGCGGCAGGAAACCAACCCCTTCACGCTGGGGTCGGCATTCCCGCCGTAGGCATCAATGATCACAGAGGCTTCCTCCAGCAGGGCTGTGCAGCGCAGGCGCTCTTCGGCACTCAGCGTGCGGAATCCCGCCTCCACCTCGTCCACTACGGCGTAGCCCATCAGAAAACCTCCTTCGCCTTAAACTTCCGTGCGCTTAATGTACAGGGTCTGGGGCTTGCTCACCTTCAGGCCGTACACCTTACGGCCCTGCACGGCGGCTGCGCCAATGTACTTACCGCTGCCGGCAAGATCCTGCAGATGCACGGGCACCTGCCATTCCATGACGCGGTGGCACCAGTTGGGATGGCCGGCAATGAATTCCACCGTGGTCTTTTTGCTGGGCACACGGGTGCTGTTTTCGTAGTCCATATTGTTAGACTCGAAAACGTTGAAGCCCGCGATCTTGCCGATTACGCCCTGCTGCACCAGCGCCTGTGCAAGATCGCCCTGCTTGATGAAATGCTCGTCCAGCATCAGCACTTCCAGATATTCGGGAGAAGCGATCAGAAAGCGGCCGTCAGCAGGCACGCCCTTGCGACTGAGCACACGCTTGGCCTCCAGCGCCAGCTTATAGGCGTTGGTCTCCGTGGCAGCCGTCTTGGTGGCGCTGATGGTGGCACCGGCGGCACTCTGCAGTGCCTCAATGGACTTTTTATCGATGGACAGGCCCAAGCTGTAACCGGCACTGTCCAGGCGCTCGGCCACAATGCCGTCGGGCACGCTGGCGGCATCGTAACCGTCGATCAGCTCGTTGACCGCCTCGTCCTGGTCAATATTCAGATCCAGATAGGTGGTGGTACCGGCGGCAGGGTCAATGCCGGATGCCTTGTCGTAGGCCTTCACGGCCACTTCCGTATCGCGCACGGGGATCTTCACCTTGCCCGCCTTGGGGTCGCCCTCATAGCGTGCGTTAAAAATAAGATTGTCGCGGGTTACCAGCTGATTGCGCAGCTTAGCGTCTACCAGAGTAGCCCAACGCTCCTGATTTGCATGTGCCATAATTGTGGCTCCTTTCCGCTAAAAAATTAAACCTTCAAATTCGGATTCATCGAAGCAAAGGCCGCTTCCACGCCATCCGCTCCGCCGTTGCCGCGGCCGCCGGGCTCGCCGCCATCACGCACATTGGGATAACCGCCCGCAGGCTCATCAAAGGCCCACGCCTTATCCTTGTACAGGCCGTCCAGCGCTGCCTTGATATCGTTGGTGCGGTCCGTGCTGGTGCGCAGCTTTTCCACATCCAGCATGCCGCGGATCGCCTTTACATCTCGGCCCTTCCGGTCGCGGATCGCGCTATCCAGCGCAGCATCAAAGGCAAAGCCGTCCGCCTGCGCCTGCATATCCGCCTGCAGCTTGGTGATCTGGCCCTTCAGGTCGGCCACATCCACGCCCTCAAAAGCCTTCAGGCCTTCCTTGGCGGTGTTCAGCTGGTTGGTGAGCTCTTCCACCTGCCCCTGCAGGCCGGTTGCCTTGGTTTTCTCGGCAGTGATATCCCTGCCGTTTTCGCCCATCAGCCAGTCCAGCTGTTCATCGGTGATGCCGGGAATCTTGCTCTTTACTTCTTCTCGTTTCATGTTTTTCCTTTCTGCCTGCGCTTTGTTGACGCGGGTCGCATCCGCTCCGGCTGTGCAGTTTTACGCCATGCCGGGCAAATTTTGGTATAAAAATTGCCCGCCCCGGCTTCATGCGGCCTGGGCTGACATATAAACGGCGGGCACATCTGTGTCGCCGCATATGACAGCAACACATTGACTTTTTACTGTTTCCGTGATATATTTAATATGAACAACCAGTAATGGTTGTCGTAAAGTGAGATGTTCCTCCGCCCTTTCTGGTGGGGGGTCAACATCTCACTTTTTTGTATATCTCAACACATGGGCAAGTTTGCCGTCTTTGATAATAACCACATCGGCATTAAAGTTGCAGCTGCGCCGCATTCGGTTCGCCACAGTCCTTTGCAAATCAGCATAGGATTTCACATCATTACCGCAATCAACAATAATGCCGCCCGGAATTTTTTCAATCTGCTTTATGGCACCACGCACTGCACTGTCGGCGGCCTTTTCTGTCGAAATACTCTTTAATTCCCAATACTTTTGGTTCCATAGATAATCAGGCCTTTTTTCTCCACCAAGGTTTTCCTGCAACAGCACAATATCGCCGCCGAGATTCTCGTGCAGCCATTGTGCTGTTTTTATTTCTTCACTGTGATGTGAAATGTGATAGCCTTCCTCATAAGTAACCCTGCCTGTACCCGGCTGCGCGTTATCCAAATATTCGGCAAGAACATCCTTCAAACCAGTTAGTTGCTGATCTCCGGCTTTCCTCGCCGCATACGCCGCCCTTTTCTGGGCGTTGATGCGCTCACGGTTCTTGGCATAATCAATGCGGCGCATGGCCTTCACATCGCTGCCCGCTGCCCGGTATTGCTGCAGATATTTTTCCGGATCATAGCCTGCCACTGTGCTGTACCCGTCAAAGCGGATTGCAAACTCGCAGTCACAGTTTGCATGGATATGCTCAGCATGGCCGCCCTTCAGCAGCTTTTTACTGGCCCGCTGCCAGCCATTAGAGGCCAGCATAATGCAAAACGGACAGGTGTCTCCATGGGGTAACCATGCCCATTCAGCGCCGTCACGAATCGCATTGTGCAGCGTGGTGTCTGCCGCTGCTCGTTTAACAAGGCGGCTCACACCGTTGGGTAGGTTTGCGGGGTTCTGGTTCTTGGTGGCATTCACCATACGGGCCACCTCGCCGTATTCTGCCGTTGCGGCTGGCACAGCTGCGGGCACGCCAGCATTCGCGGCTGCTGCAAGTGCATCATACATCTGGCAGGCCAGTTCAGCGCTGCCCTCGCCGTATTTGGTCACCAGCGCATTGGCATAGGCGATCAGCGCCCTGGCATCATCCGTTCCATGGGCTGCGATATACTCGGCCATCAGCTGCCCGGCCTTTTTATTCAGCACTGCCAGCCGTCTGATGTACTCCGCCCATGCTTTCTCCGTTATTCTCATCCTCAACCTCTAACAAAACCTGCTGCCCGCGCACGCGCTGCTCCTGCGCTTTAATGCGCAGGATATCCGCCTGATCAAAGCCGATCATCTCCAAAAATGTATCGGTGCTGGCAAATTCCTTCCGGGCCGAAGCTATTTTGATGGCTGCATCGGCTGTCACGGCCACGCTGGGCATGGCCGGGTTTTTAAAATGGGCAACAATACCTCGTTCGCTCTCGGTAAGCTCCTCCAGCGTTGCATTCCGGGCAATGGCCTGCGCCATTTGTGCAATGGTACGCAGTGCTTCGCCGTTGCCGGTGTTCAGCTGCTGGGCCATCAGCACCAGCGTTTGGCTTTGGGCCAGAATCGCATCGCTGCTGGTGGGATTGGCATCGTTCACCACGCCCACATCGGTCACCGTCAGGCCTGTTGCAGCCGCAAACTGCGTGGCAGTCATGCGCATTTTTTCCACATGGGGCGCAAGGCTGCCTTGCGCCAGCTGCCCGAATACCGGATTTTCTCCGGTTTCCGGGTTGCTGGTGGCTGCCAGCAGGTTGCCCATATAGGTCTTGATCTTATTTTCCACCACCGCCTCGTACTGCTCATCGGTCACACCAAGCAAATACTTTTGCGGCGTGGTATCAAATTCCAGCGCCACGGTGGCGTTGGCTGCAATGCGCACATAATCGTCGATCAAGGCACGAATAGCTTTTTTCAGGCGGCTGCGGCCAAACGGCTTGTCGCTGGTCGCATTCCAGATCATAGGCTCCATCAGCGGGCGGCCCATTTTGTGCTTATGGTGCTTAGCCACCCAGCCGTTGGGTGTTTTTTCCAGCACCACCACTGCCGAATCGGTATACAGGTTCACCAGCTGCGGTACCCAGCGGTCGGAAAATTGCTCGTCCGGAACTGTATCAATAATTGCCAGCCCGCAGCCGATACGCCCCTTTTCGCCATCCCACAGTGCAGCCGCCGTGGAAGGGCTGTGAAAGCGCACCCGGCAGCCAATGCCTGTGTCGGCCGACAGCGTGGCAAACACGCAGCCATATTTCAGCTCATCCCGGCAAGCCTTGGCATACTCGGCCACCAAACGGTTGTCTGCCACCAGCTGGGTCAATGCTTCGGTGTCCTTGCCCACAAAGCCATCAAACATACTTCTGGCAGCCAGCACATCCACGGTTTTTTGCCCCCAGTTGCAGCCAACCTCCAGGTTTCGGATACCGCCCGGCAGTGCAATACCGATATTCACATCCTTCAGGCTGATGTGGCCCTCGTAGTATTTGTCTTTGGTTGCGTTGCGGTCCTGATGGGTGTTAAACACCTCCACCAGCGCCCGCAGCTGCCGCACTTCCTTGGGGGTAAGGCCCAAAACACCGCTAAAATTTAATACGGTCATGCCGCTCTCCTTTATCCGATTCGCATTTTACGGGCTGGATCCCGTTTACAGGTTTTTGCACCCCAAAGCGCCAGCGCACAGGCTTCCACCGGCAAGCTGTTTTCGCCGCCGAAGCCGTAGCCGCCGCCGATGGGGCGCTTGGTGGCGTTCCGCGCGCTCTCATCCAGTGCCTTCTGCGGCCGGAACCATGTCAGCTCACCCTCGGCCACCGCGTTGGTAAAGCCGCCCACGGCCGCCACCACATCCTTGGCCGATGGCCGCACAACCGATGTCTTAGCGCGCCACACAGGCTTTATCTTATCCACCAGCACATCAGCACCGTTGCGCCCATCGATCACCACACAGCCCGCCTTGTCATATCGCTGGGTCAGCCAGGCGGCCAGCCATGCCAGCCCATTGGCTGTGGACTGCTGTGCGATCATCGACACTCTGGCTGCACCGGCCTTGGGGATAACCGCGCCGCAAAGGCACACGGCGCTGCCGTCTGAGGCCAGCTTCACGCCGTAGGCAGTGCGGCCCTCTGGCTTTGGCTCATCGCTGGCGCATTTTTCCCAGGCTGCCTTATCCAGGGCATAATCAATTTTTTGCGAGGCGATCGGGCTCCACCAGCCAAGGCGCTCTCGGGCAAAGGTGTCCGGGTCCAGCTGCTCGGCCTCGCCCTCGATGGTGGATAGCTGTATGCGCCGCCCCAGCGCCGGGTTGGTTTGCGCCCAGCGGCTTTTATCGTGGATGTCGCCGATCTCCGGCACAGAAAATTCAAACCATGCCGTTTTCCCGCTTTTCCCCTGCAGCCCTTTTTCGCGCAGGTTGCGGAACACCGTGCCCACGGCATCCGGCCCGGGCGGGGTACCCAGATAAAGCGTTTGCGGATTCAGGCTGGCCGAGATCGCGGGCAGAAACGAGCCCTGCGAGGTTTCGTCCAGCTCCTGCGCCTCATCAAAAATCAAAAGATCTCCGTGCTGGCCGCGGCCGCCGTTGCGTGTGCGGGCCAGAAATTTAATTTTTGCGCCGTTCACAAGATTGATCTGCTCACGCCCCAGCGCCGTTTTGATCTCATCCACATAGCGCCGCAGCTTGGGGCTTTCAAAATACGCCCGCATTTCCTCAAAAGTTTCCGTAGCGGTTTTCTGCAGGTGCGCCGTGTAGATCACGGTTTCGGCAAACAGCAGCATGCCCACCTCGGCACGGCTTTGCACCAAAAGGCTTTTGCCGTTCTGCCGGGGCACGCAGCCGCCGCAGGTGGGCGCAGCCCAGCGGCCCGCCGAATCTCGGCGCAGCCAGTCCTCCAGAATATCGCTCTGCCACGGATCCAGCTGCATCTTGCCCGCCCGAAGGATCTTCAGCGCATCCAGAATGTCCGGGCTGTCAGCCCTTGGCGCGATTCTTTCGCACGGGGCCTGACTTCCCATCAGCCTGTCGCTGGGCAAGCACTTTGCCGATTTCGTCGTCATCTGATTTTGCTCCTTCGATCTGTTCTATCTCTAATATCGTTTCCCGGTATTGCTTCGCCAGTGGTGCCAGTGCGCTGGGATTTTCGCAGGCATCAATGTTGGCAGCCAGCACCTTGGCCAGTTCTTTCAGCTGCTCCAGCCGCCCCAGCTTAGCCGTTACCGTTTTCATCTTTGCCACAGCCCCACACCCCCCTCAAAATTCCCTGTGTGTAAATCGGCGCTGGACGGCCCCGAGGTCGCTCGCCGGTGGGGCGGGGGCACTCCCCCACCCTTACCAATCGCCGTCTGAAATCGGCCTTTTCTGCTCTATTTTAAGCAAAAATGTGCCGATTCTGTTGCTTTTCTGCGCATTGCAGCAATAGTGAGCCGCCTGCAGATTGTTCCAGTCCTCTGCTGCTTGCCGTGCGGAGTCATAACCAAACTCGCGCCAGCGCGAAATAGGCTTGATCTCATCGATCACGAATGACCATGGGTGCGCTGCATCCGATGGTTCGTCATAATGGATCTCGCCGCCGCATATACCGCACGGGCCGCCGATGGCTTTAAAACGCGCTCTGTATTTGCGCCGCAGCGCTCCATTCGCATACCGCGGGTTTGCCATGCTGCCCCTTTCTGGCGGGAGGTATAAAAAAAGACCCCGCCGGGTCTTTTGAAATATCGTCATTTTTAAAGTAATACCCACCCGGCAGCGCTCTGGACAGAAGGGAAAAAATCATATAGGTGAGCTTCTCCGGCTTGCCGGGTGGGTGCTGGAGCCGTTAGCCGGGCTCAAACCGGCGGCCCGCTGCTTACAAGGCAGTTGCTCTATCAACTGAGCTATAACGGCAGATATAAAAATACCGGCATTGCAGCCGGTGTGCTTATAAAGAAATATGCGCCCGCCGGGTTTGATAGCGTGCGCATACTCATGGCCCATTGCGTGGGTACGCCCCGGCAAACTTTCCCGCAGCCGGGCACGGGATATGGATCCGTTTGCCGGACTCGAACCGGCGCATCAGAGGGGTTTCAGCCTCCTGCTCTTCCATCTGAGCTAAAACGGCATAGGTCCGGCATTGCAGCCGGAGGGCTGGAACCATATACCCACGACAGGCCGCCCGCCTGCTGGTTCCGTGTGGGGTGGTAAGAGAAAGGATCAAAATAAAATGGTGCTCTCATGTCCGGCCGAAAAGCCCTTGCCCTGTGCTTTTCGACGATACCATTATAGCACATTGAAAACGGGCTTTGGCGGGCGAGTTGCATCCCGCCGGGCGTTTGTTTATTCTATCGTCATCCGTTCCACGGCCCGCCGGGCCCGCCGCCGCACCCAGCGCTCATCCATAGGCAGCAGGGCGGCAATCTTGCCCCATTGCATCCCCCGCAGATACCGCCACCGCAGAATTGCTTGGTCTTGATCATCGGGCACCGTGCCAATAGCAGCCACCACCTCGTGCCGGATCGCGCCGCACACATTTTGCTGGCACTTCAGCTCCATCTCAGCACGCTGGATGCTCTCCACCGCCCGGGGCAGGCTCTGGCCATCCGAGGTGCCGCCGGGCACACCGTCAACCGTCTTTCCACCGCCCTCCGCACGATTACGCACCACCGTCAGTTCATCCTGCAGCAGCTTTTCTTTCTTGAGCGCCGCACGATAGCGGCGCAGCCATTCTACCTTTTCGCTATAGTTCATGATACCCCTCACTTTTATGATAAGCGCCCCATAAGCCGCCGGGCAAAAAACCTGTCCATTTGGACAGCGCTCTCCGCCGGGCGGCTTTAAGTTTATTCTTCCGGTTGTATGCTGGCCCTGACTTCGGCCACACGCCGCAGCGCCTCATAGGCAGTCATTTCACCGCCGCACTGTCTGCACCAAATGGCCTTGCCCTTATTCCCCAGCACCAGACGGGCATATTCACAGCTGCAGATCTTTTTTTCAGCCGTGGCCTCGCTATTTTGGGGCAGCGTTTTTGCACTATCCCGGTGTGCCATGCTGTATGCCTGGTTGAGGCTGATTTTCCCCGCCCGCAGCTGTGCGCGGGTATCTTCATCTGCCTTAGCTGCCACATATTGCAGGCGGGCCATGCCGCCGCTGCTTTCTCCTAGGGCATCAGCCAGTGCCTGCCGCATAGAGCCGCCCAACTCACCGCGCTGCTTTTTTGCCGTGAATATCCTGTGCAGCACTTCATATTGGCGAAGCTTTTCCCAGTCGCTCAATTCACGAGCCGTTGCATTGGCCATCACCAGCGCCAAAAGCTCGTCTTCGCTTCTGGCATATTCCACAACAATACAGGGCACCTGCATATGTCGGCCCCGCCGGGCCTCCACGATTTTACAGGCCGCCAAGCGCCTGTGCCCGCTCACCACCCGCCAGCCCTCGGCTGTCTGCACTACCTCCAGCGGGCTCCGTACACCGCGCTGCTCAATATCCGCCGCCAGCAGTTCCAGATCCGCCACCGTATAGATCTCATGGTTGCTTTCGCTCTCGATCAATTCATCGGTGTCAAGGTACTCGATCTGCCCGCCGGGCTGCTGCGGTGTGGTCTGGATCAGGTCGTTGATACTGAATTTACTCATTGCCATCACCATACCCGGCCTTTACTCTTGCCTGCACTTCCTGCGCCAGCGCCGCCATGGCCGCCGTGCCCTTACTGCCGGGCGCATATTCGGCAGCAGCCTTGTGCCGGGCAGTCGCCTCCTGTATTACCGTTGCCCTGGGAAGCACCGTATCCATCAGCGGCGCATTCAGCCCCCGCAAAATTTCCACAGCTGCATTACAGGCTTTGGTGCGGCGGTACATCGTGCGCAGTATCCCCATCACCTTCAAATTAGGGTTATGCCCCTCTTGTATCGTCTGCACCTGCTCCAGCAGCTCCCGCACGCCATCGCCTGCCCACTCGCCGCAGTCTGCGGGCAGAATCAAAAAGTCTGCGGCGCTTAGGGCATTGATCACACCTATATCTACATCAGGCGGGCAGTCCATCAGGCAATAGTCGTAACGGTCATCTACCAGATGCAGCACCTTGTTCAGGCGGCTGTGCTGTGCGTGCAGCGTATCCAGCAGAATTTCCCGGTTGGCTGTGAGCAGATTCATGTTGCTTGGCACAAGGTCAATGTGTCCATTTGGACAGCTTACTTTCTGCCGGATCACCTTTACCGGTGCCGCCCGGTTCAGCATGAGTTCCCCTACCGCCGGGCGTTCATAGTCCAAGCTGTTATAAAATTTTGTGGTATTGGCCTGCTTATCCAGGTCAACCACCAGCACGCGGCAGCCGCTGACCGCCAGCTCATAGGCAAGATTTATGCTGACGGTGGATTTTCCCACGCCGCCCTTCAGATTGCAAACAGCAATTCGGATCATCGTTTCTTTCCCCTTTCAAAATATCAGGCTTCCAGCTCTCGAACACGCTGGTGCTCACCGTCCCAGCCCATACGAATAGCGCCGGTCTGGCCTTCCTTGTTTTTGGCAATATCCCAGATGTATTCCCCGGTCTCTCCGGTATCTGCATCCACCTTGCGGCTTAAAAGCAAGATCAGATCGGCATCCTGCTCCACCTGCCCGCTCTCGCGCAGGTCGGTAAGCTTAGGATTGCCCGCGCCGTTGCGGCTTAACTGGCTGAGCGCCACCACCATCACCTTATCAGCCTGCGCCCAGGTGTGCAGAGCCTTGCTTACCCCAGTCACCACTTCGTATGGGCTTTTGCCGGGCCCGTCCACGATCTGCAAGTAATCCACCACAGCGATCTGCGCCCCCACTCTGGCAGCCTGCGCTCTCATCCAGCTTACCGAATGCCCTGCAGCACAGCACAGCTGAATAGGCAGCTGGCAAAATTCCCGGCAGTCCTGCATAAGCTCGGCATCCTCGGTGGGAATCTCTCCGCGCTTGATCTCGCTCAGGTTCAGGCCCGCCCAGCAGGCCAGCAGGCGGTCAAACAGCTTGCGACCGCTGGTTTCCAGACTGAAATAGGCTACCTTGTAGCCCTTCTTGGCCCAGCCGATCGCCAGGTTAAGACTGGTCATGGTTTTTCCGTCGCTGGGCCTTGCGCCGATGATCACCATATCGCCAGGCTCCAGATAAGTAAATTTGTCCAGCTTGGGATAACCGCACTTGATATACACAGGCTTTTCACCGCGCTGGCGGGAGTAAAAGTCAATAAAGCCCTCGCCCAGGCTCAGCCATTCGTCACTTTCCTGCCCAGAAAGCGCCTGCATCAGCTCAGAGGCTTTGGTTTGCAGTTCATCCATGCCAGGCTCACCGGTGGCCATGCCCAGCGCAATGCCCTGCACCCGCCGGGCCGTGGCACGGTCTGCGATGGTGTGTGTCCAAATGGACACATTTTCTTTGCTGATGGAAGGCGTTCCCTCAGCGCATTGGGCAGCCAATTCCTTGCTGGGCACCGTGCTGGCCATAGCGATATCCAGCCGCCCGTGCAGCTGCCAAAGCTTTTGCAGCTGGCTGAACAGCCCACCAAGCTCGGCATTTTCAAAATCCTGTGCCTTTAAACTGCCAAATACCAGTGCTGCGGCTTCAGGATTCAGCATAGCCGCACCCAGCGCAGCCGTTTCCAGATTCACATTTTTTACAGCCATTTTCTTTTTACCTCCTGCTCCGGTGCAGCCGCCGGGGCATTTTTGTTCTGCCGTTCTACCTGCTCGGCATTCCATGCCGAAAGCGTGGTAATATTCCGGTCTGCCGCGTTCCGAATAATGCTGTCGATATACCGGCCGTCCCGTTTTCCTGCCAGTACAGCGTAACGGATCACTGCGCATACCATGCCCGGCTCGACCGTCTTCACCCAAGCAGCGATCTGCTCGCCCAGCGCCGGGCTGAGCACTCCCATGTTCTGCTGCCAGCACTCCGCCACCTGCGCCACGCCGGGGTCATACATAGCCGCTGCCACTTCGACCCCTTGGGGGGTAAGGGGGGTATTTTTTTTCTTATTCTTTTTAGATACGGTCGTATTCGGTCGTATACGCTCGTATAATTCCGCTGCACCTGTACCTTGGTTTTCCGCCTTATTTTTCTGCCAGCGGCTGCGAATATTGGCAGCATTTTTACGGCATTTTTCCTCGTAGGCCCGTACCTGCTCATCTACCTGCCACTCTATGCTTGGCCAGAGTATAGCCTCTCTTCCCCCTAAGGCAGGAGCCTGCCCGCTGGCGCTGTATTGCAGCGCCGCGCGGATCAGCCGCCCGAATTCGGCATCAGAAAGCCCTTTGAACTGGTTGAGCATACTGTGATAGGCGCAAAAATATTCACGCGCCATTTTTTCTCCTGATTCTATTTTATTTTTTCGTGAAATTTCTCACATTAAAGCCACCGGTTTAAAATGGAAGATCCTCCGTTTCCTCAATAGTCGCAAAATCATCGGCACTGCCCTGCGAATAAGCCGGGGCTGCATATCCGGCCCGTGCCTGATGGCTCTGCCCTGCTCCGGGCATGGCCTGCTGCTGATACACGGCCGGTTCCCCGGCTGCCGGGGCAAATACAGGCTGTGCTGCTGTCTGCGCAGCACCCGGGGCTGCATTCGGCGCAGCGCCCTGCCGCCAGCCCGCCGGGGCAGGCACAAAGCTGATCTGCCCGGCCACCACCTCTACCGCCGTACGGTTGTTGCCGTTTTTGTCCTGATACTGCCGGGTCTGCAAGCTGCCCTGCACAGCGATGGGGCTGCCCTTCTGGAAATATTTTGCCGCGAATTCCGCACTCTGCCGCCAGGCTACACAGTCAATAAAATCCGCCTGGCGCTGGCCATTAGGCCCGGCAAAGCTGCGATCCACCGCCACGCGGAAGCTGGCCACGGCCGTGCCCTGCTGGGTTTGGCGCAGCTGAGGGTCCGCCACCAGACGGCCCACCAGCACAACACTGTTGATCATAAAATATCCTCCGTTTCCAGCCCGGCAATGGATATACTCAAAAAATCCTTGCCGAACTTTCTCATAAAATCTTCCTGGCCGCTGCGCTCGGTATATACCTGCTGGCAGCGTTGCATCAACCACAAGGCCAGCGCGCGGCTCTGGTGTACACCGTGCTGGCCGGTATGATGCTCACGGCACAGCCAGCATACACAACCGGTTTTATCGCTCATCTGCCTGCGGCTGCCCGGGAAAATATGGTGCAGCTGCAGGCCGCTTGTATTCTGCACAAACAGCAGCTCTCGGCATAAATAGCATTCCTTTCGGCTTTGCAATATGCTTTGCGGCATAGGTCCTTTCCTCCTGTTGGGGGCAAAAATGGGTATGGCAAACAAGCCCCGCCCGCCGGGGCGAAGTTTTAAAAATCATTTCTGCAGGCGCAGCCAATCCTGTCGCCAGCCCGGCAGGCGCGGATCGTATACTCCCTCCTCGGCCAGCCGGTCAAAGATATGCTCTATAAAGTCGTGCATCTCTTTGGTCGTAAATGTACTGGAGCCCAGCACCGCCATATATTCCACCCGGCCATCGGGCCGGTGCTCAATGGGCTTTACCGCACGGTAAGCCTTTGCCAGCAGCCTTTCTGCGCCGGGCGGAGCCGTGATATAGGCCACATCGCTGCCATAATCAGCCAGCAGGTCGCAGTAAAGCGCCGTGCGCTCTGCCGGGGTAGGAGGTCGGCCGCTCTGGTGCTCTGCCAGCAGTGCGATCAATTCCCACATCAGCTTATTCTGCTGACCGCTGCGCTGTTTGGCAGGCATGGCGAAGCTGATTCGCAGCGGCACCGGCCCGCCCAGCCTTGCGGCCAGGCGCTTGAGATCCTCCGTTAGGAATTCCCGGTTGAATGCTCCCGCCGGGGTAAGCGCATAGCCATGCTCCGGGCTCCACATGCAATTGATCACAGCGAACGGCTTTGCCTTGTCCACTCGATCACACCCCCGTTCGGGTCTCGCAGCACCACGCGGCAGATCTCTCCCCGCTCGCCGCGCTGCAGGTCGCTTACGGTCAGTCTGCCTGCCAGGCGGTATACCGGTACGCGCTGGCCCTGCTCCTGCAGCTGCTGAATGTGTACCTGATCTGCCCTGAATGCCATAGCTGGCAGCTCGGCAATATCATGCCAAAAGCCGAAATGCAGCATGGCGTTGTAAAGGCTGCCTGACTCCTCGGCACGCCGCGGCTCGCTGTACGCCGCCCGGTACTGCCCGCAGTCCGGTGCATCGCGGTCGATCCACAGGCCTGAAGCTGCATCCCAAATACTGAGCTTGCAATAGGCTGCACGGCCGATCAGGTAGCGGCTTGTTTTCCAGCGACCCGCACAGGCCAGGTTCAGAGCGGTATCCATGGCCGAGGGCTTAGGTACCAGCCGCAGGCGCGCGCCCTGCGCATCTACCTTTTCGGTTACTACCATCAGCTCGCCGGGCAGGCTGGGCTGTACCGCAGGGACAAACTGCGGCAGCGATTTTTCATTGTTGTTTGGCATTGTATGTACCTCCTGTTACATTTGGGCCGCGATTGGGCCGCGATAGGCACCATCTGCGGCATAATTAGCCGGGTCAGCCTGCGGGCTGCTCCAGCCGTAGTCGATGGCGGCGCGCATAGCTGCGGCCTGCGCCTTGGTAACGCCTAAACGGGCATTCATATCATCTACCGACTTCAGTACTGCCGAGCCATAATAAGCGTTATCGCCCCGGTAGATCAGGCATATACAGCCCGAATAAGGCGAAACCGCATAGCAGCATTCCGGCAGTTTATCAATGTCATTCATGTTGATTTTCCTTTCTTTCGGCGCATGGAGCCGCAGCTCTTTTTGCAGGGTATTTTATCTAATCCCAGAATTTGGGCAATAGTCTCTTTGTTTACCAGATACAGCTCTGCCAGAATGCCGACCTGCTTTTTCTTGTTGAGGCAGTCGCGGTACATGATTTTGATATCCTCCACATCCGCGGCCGTCAGACTGTTGTCAAAGCATTTTCCTGCATACGCCATCACTCCACCTCGTCCTTGTCATACCGGCAAATCTTATGTACGCTCATACACTCGTTCCATTCACGCGATTCAAGGCTTCCGCGACGATCTGCTCAAAATCCTTGCTGGTGTAGTTCGCTTTGACCGGCGCAGCCGTAACCAAAGCACAATGGATATCGCGCAGCTTCTTAGCCCTCTTCACGCCGATCTCAGCTGTGATATCGATCACGGCCAGTGTCATCGCTGTCACGATTTCTGCACTGCTGCCCGTAGCGTTGACATTTAATGTTCCGCTTTGATCAACACTGATCCCAATCTCAACCTTATTTTTCATACCTTACTCCTTTCATTCACGGCGTCCTCATCATAAAGATGCTGCTCACCCTGCAGCGCCCGAATGGCATCCTCTGTAATGGTGTCGCAATCACAGTTCAGCATATATCCGCGCCCGTCGATCTCCACCTCCGGCTTCATCGGAAATTCCTCTGGAATCAGATCCAGCACGCCGTACCGGCAGTTACGGCAGTCCGGTTCCGGGCGGCCATTGCCGAGCGGTGTATTGCTGCAGCGCAATGCATGGATCAGATACTCAATGTCTGTCATACGCCGCTCCTTTCGCCTTCACCTCTTTCATGTGCATCGCCTTCAGCTTATCGCCAAGGGTAAGCAGATCTCTCTTGCTCAGCCCCACAACATCCGGTTCACCGTTGCGGAATCCCTCTTTCATGATCACCGCATTGCCGTAAATGGGGCAGCCGTGCGCCATAATGCCATACAGCAGGCTGCCAAACATGTTTACCGGCAGGTTATACATGCCCTCTTCGTTCACAACCAGCACATACGGGCTTGCCAGCCCTCTCGGATGCACGATCTCAATGTACCCGCCCACGGCCCTGCCAACGCTCTTGTACAGCGGCTCGTCAAACTCCTGTTCAAACCAGCAGCCGCTTGCCGTAATCACAATGCCCTTTACCATTATTTGCTCCTCTCTCAAATTAGTGCCGCCGGCGGGAATCGAACCCGCTCACGCGCCGGAAGAATCCCAAGAATCAGCGCGCATCCGGGTGGACTGTTCCCGGTGCCCGGCCATCGGGCTGCAGCGGCATGGTGCCCGCCGGGCGGCGGGCAATGGTTTTCATTCCACCAGCTGGCGGGCCAGCACTTCAATGGCTATGCGCTGGCCGCTGCCTCGGCCGATCCAGCCGTGGATGTCTCTTGTCACCTTGTTCTTTCCGTAGCCGGTCACCTGCATCACCTCTTTCGGTGATAGCAGTTCCCGCCCAAAGCGCTCTCTCAGCGCAGCCGCCGTCTCCGGCACGCCTTCTTTGATCCTCATATTCTGTATCTGCCTTTCTCTTTTAATTGATATTCTTTTCCTTCTGCGCTACAATGGCAGAAAGAAAGGAGATGTTTGTTTGAAACTTGATATGGACTGCTTCCGCGCTGTTTTGCTTGCAATAGAAGATCAGCAACAATTCTTTGTAGACGATTCCGGTTGTGTCACAAAAACTTATCTCAGCTTAGAGGATCTTTCAAAAGTGCTTCCGGAGTATAATAAAGCCGATATCGCATATGCCGTCATCAATTTGGAGGATGCCGGTTACATTTCCGCTAATATCAAATGGACGAACAGCTTTATATATTACTGCAGCATTTCAGCTGTCACCTTTGAGGGCCATCAGCTTGCCGATAAGCTCAGAGATTCACAGCGCTGGAAGAAAATGAAAGCTGGGCTAAATGCAGTGCGTGATTACTCCCTTGCGGCTATCGAATCCATAGCCGAGGGCATGACCAGCGCAGCCATCACAGCTTATCTCGCTCAGAAGCCTTGAGTCGTTGTCCAGTCGTCCGCAAGTAAATCCTGCAATGTGGGCGTCCAGATCTTACTTGTGTTCAAAAGCTGGCTGTGCATTACACAGCCCACGGAATCCGTTGGCTGCAAATATGCACTCGGCCCTGAATGTCGGCCGATTTCCTGCAGCCAGCATTGCCGGGCAATAAACGGATTTTCTGCGCCCACGGCTAAAACCGCTTCACAAATATTCATGGGTTTCACCCGCCTTTCTTTTACTCCTGGCACAGCTGTACCAATTTATCATCCAGCTTTTCCAGCAAGCGCAGTAAGAAGCGGCTCAACAAAATCAAGCCTATGGCATCCACCTTTTCGGCGGCTGCCATATTTTTTTGCGCCTCCAACAGATTCTTCAGCACTGTATCCTGCGCATCCTTTTTGCGAGAATAAATCAGTATTTCATGCGCCTGTTCTTCGTTCATTGTTCGCGCCCTTCTTTCGTGTCACATATCGTGACACTTTAATCAAAAAAAATTTCCTGTACTGTTTTCTCGTAAAACGCCGCTATTTTTTCCTTATTCTCATCCCGTGGAATTCGAGCACCAGATTCGTACATAGCAAGCGTAGAAACGCTTATTCCAAGTGATTGTGCCACATTTACGCGAGACTTCGTACCGCGCAGCTCAACCAGTCTCCGCGAGATCTTTTCAGAATCCATATTATTCACCTCCCAACTCGTCACATTTCGTGACTTTTCAATTCCATTATAGCTTATCATTTCTAAATGTCAACACATATCGTGACAGTTTTTGTTGACAATATCACATTTTGTGATACTCTTACTATAGAACATATAGGAGGTGCAGCCATGCCAAGCTTTGCGAATATTATCAAAAATCTTAGGATATCTCGCGGTATCACACAAGAACAACTGGCTTCAATGCTGAAGGTATCTCGTAGCGCCATTGGTATGTACGAGACAGGCAGCAGACAACCAGATTTTGAAACACTTGAGGCTTTCGCCGATATTTTTAATGTTGATATGGATTATCTATTAGGGCGTTCCACTGTTGAGAGAAAGCATCCACTTTCCCCCATCCCGCCGGGCTTCGAGCCGCTGCCACAAACCGTGCGCCTGCCGCGTGTAGGGCAGATCGCCTGCGGCACGCCCATTCTGGCCGAGACCAACATTGAATCTTATGACAATGTGCCCCAGAACTGGCACGCCGACTTCACACTGGTGTGCATGGGTGATAGTATGGAGCCCAAAATCAAGAATGGCGATATCGTGGCCATCCGCAAACAGGAAACCGTAGAAAATGGCGAGATCGCCGCGGTGCGCATCGACACCGAGGCCACACTGAAACGGGTGTTTCTCTTTCCCGATCACTTGGAGCTGCGCGCCGAAAACCCTGCCTTTGCCAGCATCCTGCTGATCGGCGATCAGATGAACGATGCCCATATTGAAGGCAAAGCCGTTGGCCTGTGCCGCGGACTGTAATATTAAGCGAAGAAATCAGAAAATATTGAGAAGGTGTAATCATGAGAAATATCCTCATTTTGATTTTGGCGGTGCTGGTTGCCGTTGCCTTACAACATATCAAGATTCCGGGAAAGCCAGAAGAAAAGCAGGAAACGCCCGAACGGAGCCGCAAGCTGAGCGGCGCGAAAACCGTCACCCAGTATGCGCCGCGCCTCACAAAGAAATTTGTTCAAACCTGTCGGCAGGAATATGTTGCCTTTGATACAGAAACAACCGGTCTTTCCAGCAAAACCGACCGAATCATAGAAATTTCCGCCGTTCGGTTTCGTAATTTTGTACCGGTAGAAAGCTGGTCTACCCTGATCCATGCAAATGTTCCCATCGGGGCACAAGCCGCAGAAGTAAATCATATCAGTGAAGCCGACTTGGAAGACGCACCAAAAGAATATAAGGCAATGCATCAGTTTGCGGATTTCGCTGGCGAGGATGTGCTAACCGGTAAGATTCCTCTGGTAGCCCATAATGTTTCTTTCGATGCCGCATTTTTAGCAAAGGCACTTTCTCGCAGCCGAATACACGCTGAGCCGCTGTTTGTTGATACTCTGGCACTATCGCGCCGGGACTCCCCGGAATTAGGGCGATACAAATTGAGCACCGTAGCGGAACATTATGGTATCACTCAAACCAACGCCCACCGCGCCGAGGATGATGCCTTGGTATGCGGGCAAATTTTCGCCGTTATATTACAAGGGAATGGCGATAACGGTGCCATCGAGGGGATTTCCTCCGGAGCCCCCAAAGTATCCGCTGTGATTGCTCAACCAGGGAAAGAGAATCCTTCCAGCCCCCTATACAAAAAACGCTGTGTTTTTACTGGTGATCTGCAGCGGATGTCCCGCCGGGAAGCTGCGCAGGCATTGGTTGATATTGGCGGCATATATGCTGTTACAGTCACAGCTACAACCGACTATCTGATTCTTGGCGATCAGGGCAGCCCCGATAAGCAGCTGGAAGCCCAGCGTATCAAAAAAGCGGGCGGTGATATTCAAATCGTAACAGAATCGCAATTCATGGATCTGCTGTATGCTACATAAAAAACGCTTATATTCACTGTTGACGATATTCCAGTCTCCTTAATTTAAACCATTTCTGTCCCCCTTCCCGGCAGGAGTATAAAATATAAAGTCGAGGTATCAAAATGCCGAATATGCAAAAATACAGCCATTCAGTTTTTGAATCTATCAAGCATATCAACGAATACGGGCAGGAATTCTGGTACGCGCGTGAGCTGCAGCAGGTTCTTGAATACAAGGAATGGCGTAATTTTTTCACCGTAATTGAAAAAGCCAAATCATCGTGTGAATCTTCAAAAAATATCGTTGCAGACCATTTTGTTGACACCAACAAAATGGTTGAAGTTGGCTTAGGAGTTCCCCGCGAAATTGATGACATCATGCTTTCTCGTTATGCATGCTATCTAATTGTTATGAATGGCGATCCCCGCAAGGAAGTTATTGCCGCCGGACAAACCTATTTTGCCGTAAAAACCCGCCAGCAGGAACTTGCCGAAGATTACGCCCAGCTTACCGAAGATCAAAAGCGCCTTGCCATTCGCAGCGAGATCAAAGAACATAATAAGTCTTTGGCCGCTGCCGCCCAGCAGGCCGGAGTAGAAACGCCGCAGGAATACGCCGTTTTTCAGAACTACGGCTATATGGGGCTGTACGGCGGCCTGAAAGCGCAGGATATCAAAGCCCGCAAGGGTTTAAAGAAAAGCCAGGATATTTTAGACCACATGGGCAGCACCGAGCTTGCAGCCAATCTCTTCCGCGCCACCCAAACCGACGAAAAGCTGCGCCGGGAAAATATCCAGGGCAAAGCGCAGGCCAACCGCACCCACTACGAAGTAGGCGCTAAAGTCCGCCAGACCATCCAAGATCTGGGCGGCACCATGCCGGAAGATCTTCCCACGCCGGAAAAGAGCATCCACCAACTTGCCCGCGAACAGCAAAAGAAAAAGCTGAAATAACAAACACCACGCCGGGCAAAGCCGTCGGCCTGTACCGCGGACTGTAAATGAAAAATCCGCCCTCGCTTTGTGATTTGGAGGTGATCTCATGCCCAAATATACAAAAGACAAGAACGGCAGGTATGTGCTGGATAAGCGCATAGCCGGTAAGCGCTGCCATATTTTTGGCAAAACCTGCGCCGAGGTTGATAAAAAGCTGGCCGCCTGGCTCGCCAAGCAGGCTGATGAGGAGGCTAAAAAGGAGCAAGGCCCCCTTTTTGAGGTCATCGCACAAGAGTGGTATAACAAGATCACCGCCGAGCAGAGTGTTGCCTACTCTACCGCTGCCATGTATCGCATTCGCCTGAACAGTGCCATCGAAGAGTTTTCCGGATATCGCATGACGCAGATCACATCACTGGACATTACTCAGTTTTATGATAAAATGGCAGCCAAAGGTTATTCCAAAAAGACAATAACGCACGAAAGAACTGTTCTCCGCAATATCTATGCTTACTGGAATTTGGAATACAACGCCAACTACAGCCCTATGAACTTTGCGAAGATTGCTAAGGGCAAAGAGAGCGCCGGGCGAGAGCCGCCGCCCGAAGCCGCTGTGGTTGCCGTAAAGGCCAACCCCGCCGGGTTTGGGGTTCTTCCTATGCTGCTCATGTATACAGGCCTGCGCCTTTCCGAGGCTCTCGGCATACAGGTGAAAGATATCAACATGACTTCCCCTATATATGGCTGCCCCGGCCAGATCAACATAGCCAAAGAGGTCAAATGGTATTCCGGCGGTGTGCCTTATATCAAAGAACCAAAAACAAAAGCCGGCATTCGTGTGGTGCCCATCATGTCCAAGCTATATCCCGTTTTACAGCAGGCTATTTCCGGCTTGCAGCCAGACGATTATCTGATTTCCCGCTGCTCCGATCCGCTCACCGGCAGCGCCTATAATCGCCGTTGGGCATCGTATTGCCGCAGCATCGGCTTTGCCGAAATGCGCAAGGTGCCCGCCAAACGGCGCGGCAAAACCTATATGATCACTGAGTGGAAGCCCACGATCACTGCCCACCAATTCCGGCACCTGATGGCAACGGCCTGCTATGAAGCAAATGTACCCGAACTGGTGGCCCAAAAAATCTTAGGCCACAAATCTATTTCCACCACGCACAAGGTATACACACACATTCGTGACAGCATGCTTGCGCAAAGTTATCAAGCCCTCGACACACTTGAACGGAATATCTAATTTCACCAAAAAATTACCATGATTTCCAGTTTTGCTTGATATTTCGAATTTTATAACGGGTTCAAGTCCCATCTCTCGCACCAGCAGAAAGAGCTTAGAATCGAAAGATTCTAAGCTCTTTTCTTTTTATAGGTTCTACAATAGGAGTAAGGGAGCCGGGCTGCAACCCGGCTCCCACCTTACCGCCTTAGGCCCCAACAGCTTCATCCAAGCTGCGCTGATCACAGCGCCAACGATGTCCGGTATCAAACTGTAGCGCCATCTGTACTACGCCGCAGGCTTTCGCTTGCGGCGTTTTTTGTTTGCCATTTTCCTTGGATTTTGCCACAAAGCGCCATTTCAGAGCCCCCACACCCTGCTGCCGCATGGCTGCGGGACATTACAGCCCGGCCAGCTTAGCGGCAAACTGCACGGCACGCTCTGCTTTTTCGGGGCTCATAAACACCTTGCTGTAGCCGGGGTCATGCTCGGCCAGCATGCCTGCAAATTGAAGCTGCGAGTGCTTGCAATAGCGCCGGATGCCGCTTTCCCACAGGTCGGCGCCTTTTTCAGGCGGATAGCCGCAGGTCGTTACCAGTGCAAGGGCTTTTCCCGCCCACAGCGCAGGGCCTTTTTGCTCGCCGTAGTATTTGTTCATGCCGTAAACCAGGCGGTCCAGCACGGATTTCATGGGCGGGGTGCAATACCATGAATAGATCGGCGTGGCCAGCACCAAAAGATCACATTGCAGCACGCTGTCAAAAATATCCGGCATATCGTCCCGGATCGCGCAACCAAAAATCGAATGGTCTTTCTGGCAGCATCGGCAGGCACGGCAGGGCTGAATGTTTTTATCATACAGCCAGATCAGTTTACATTCGCAGCCGCTTTGCTGCAGCTGCTGCATAAACGGCTGCAAAAGCTGCATGGTGTTGCCGTTTTTTCGGGGGCTCCCCATCAGAATACACACTCTTTTTTTCATGAGAGCCTTCACCTCTTTCTGGATTTTTATTGGTTTACGCCTGTCGGCTCGTGTTGCATACCAGATACAAAACCTGCTGTTCCTGTGCAATTTTTTTCAGCATTTCCAGGGCCCGTTCCGTGTGCGCATCGTCCAGATTCACAAAGGGATCGTCCAGAATCAAAAACGGCTTTTCCTTGCCGAACAAAGCATCGATCAGCGCAAGGCGCATGCACAGCGCCATGCTGTCTGCTGTGCCGGCGCTGAAGCTGCCCAGCTCGCGGGCTGCGCCTTTTTCATCCATGTACAGCTTTAGATCCTTATCCACCATCACCGTTCCCAGCTGATTGCCCAAAAGCGTGTTGGCGTATTTTTCAAATCCGCGCTCCACTTTTCCCACATAATTTCCGGCAAGATCATCCTTGGCCTGCCGCAGCAGATCCAGAGTTTGATCGGCCAGATCGCATTTTTTACGCTGCTCCTCACACTCTGCCTGCAGGCGCGCCATTTCATCTTCCCATGCCGGAATGCTTTCCACCACACGGCGAAGCCTGTCGCGCTGCTGGCGAAGCTCCCGCAGGCGGGGCTCCATTTCCTGATCGATGCTGTTTTGCAGCTGCTGCTCGGCGTTCTGCAAAATCTCCGGGTCCGGCAGGGGCTCTGCCTGGGGCTCCGCCGCCTGCGTGATGCCGGGGTTTTCTGCCTGAAATTCTGCCAGTTTACGCTGCGTATCCGCAAGTGTTTTCTGCATATCCCGGCGGCCGCGAATGTCCTCGTCTGCCATATCCAGCAGCCGCTCCGGGGTGTCGCCCTGCAGCCGATATTTTGCAAGAAGCTGCTTTATTTCATTTTCAGCCTGGGTTTTGCGTGTCTGGGCTGCATGGTGCTCCTGCCAATAGCGTTCCAGCCGGTCACGGGCCTGCCGGTATTGCTCGAAGCGTTTGCGAAGCGCCTGCAGGCAGCTGTCCGGCGGCAGTGCAGGGTCAAGCGCATGGTAGGCGTTCAGCGTGCCCTGAATTTTTTGTTTCAGCGATCGTGCAAGTGCCTGATCGCTGGCGTTTCCCTGCAGCATTTTCTGCTTTTTTTCCGTAAGCGAATGATAATCACGGCTTGCATCGGCAAGTTCACGCAGCGCCTGCCGCAGATCCTTTTCTAAAATCAGCGGCGTATACCGCTGCAGCAGCGCGGTGATGGAGTCGCGGTATGCCACCATTTCCTTTTCCAGGTCATTTCTCCGGTTCACCACATTGCGCACCTGCTCGATGAGCTGATCGTATTGGCGGCTGCTTTCACGAAGCTGCTGCACAAAGGAATCCCGGTAAGCATCCTGCGGGTAGTAGCGGGCAAAAACCGCCCGAAGCGACTGATTTTTTTCCTCGATTTTGCGTTCAATATCCAGCAGCTGCTCCTCTGCGCTGCTTATTTTTTGGCCAAGTTCCGCAAAAGCCCTGCTATCCAGCAAAAGCTGAACCAGCTTTTCCTCCGGCTGCGCAGCGTCCTTGTAAAAGTGCAGCAGAAAATCGTTGAGCCCGTGTTGCAGATCGTACAGCTCTTGATTTTCCTCGTCGGTGATCGCGCTTGCGGTGATCACCGATGTCTGCGTGCCCTGCGTGCGGGCCAACAGGCTTTGTGTATGCAGCCAGAATGCCCCCAGCAGCGCAGCAAACCCGGCCACTACCAGCAGAATGCCGGGCACGGATCGGCCCAGCACAAAGCAAGCCACGCCCGCTGCAAGCAGCAGCACGCCTGCAATGCCGCAGGCTGTCGGCATGGGGGATGCTTTCTGCTTTGCTGAGGGGGATGTGCTTTGCACAACTGCGGTGCGGGTGTTCTTTTTTGCGGTAAGTGCCTCTATGCGACGGCAGGCGTTTTGCTGATCGTGAATTTCTTTTTCCAATGGCACACCGGAAGCAAAAGTGCGCTGCAAAGCCTGATATTTCTTTTGCTCCTCCTCGGTAAGCCCGTGTGCCGCGCGGCTTTGCGCCAAAAGATCGCGCTCACGCTGCTGCTGTTCGCAGTCTGCCAGAAGGGCCTGTGTGGGCACACCGTTTTGAAACAGCTCTTTCAGCTCACGCAGTGACTGCTGTTCTTGTGCGGAAACCGTAAGCCCCGCAAGCTGCTGCTGCGCGGCATTCAGCCGGTCTGCTGCCTCTGTGCAGGCCTGCAATTCTTTTTCGGCCGGGGCCCCGCAGGCAAACTGCTGCGACAGTGTTTGCAGCCGTTCCAGCTCTTCCGGCAGCATTTGCGCATGGAGCTTTGCCGATGCGCCTGCCAGCTGTTTGCACCAGTCGTCGCATTCCTCTATATCCTGTGCGGTTTTTTCGGCATCTGCGAACCACTGTTTTTCTGTTTCCAGCAATTTTTTGTCGGCATCGCTGAAGGTCAGTTCCTGCAGGCGCTGTTCTTGCTGGCGGATCGTGCTTAAATTTTCCCGTCCGGTTTTGATCTCGTCCCCTGTGGGATACCCCGCCGGGTAATTTTCATCCATTTCCCGCAGGTATCGGCTGCTTTTTTCCATGCTATCCAGCAATTCCTGCTGTTGCTTTTGCAGCGCAGAGCGGGACTTTTGATCCGATGCCAAGCGAATCTTTTCACGCAGTGTATGTACCGCATTGGTTTTGGCTGCCATTTTGCCCCGCATTTCTTCGATCTCGTCATTCAGGCGGTGCAGCTGCGGTTTTTGCTGTTCAGCCTGAAACTTCTGCGTATCCAGCTCATGGCAGCGATTTTCCAGTTTTTGAATGCTGCCGCCCGTGCCCCGGTAGGCACGGTATTGGGTGCGGTATTCCCGCAGCTTTTTTTCCGCGGTGTCATAATTGTTCAGATCGTTTGTATCGTCCACCAAATTGCTCAGCTTGGTGCGGATCGAGGTTGTGGCCTGCATTTCGCCGCTTTGCAGCTGCGGCATATAGGTACTGCGGGCAAACGATTCTGCATCCAGCTGAAACAGTTCCTCGCCCAGCTTTTCCGAAAAGCGTAACGAAGGCTGGCGCGTGGTAAGATTGATCAAAGAAAATGTATCCTTGGCTGCGGTTTTGCCAAAATAGCGGGTAACACGATAGGCAGTGCCCCCGGTTTCAAATTCCAAAAAGCCGCCATATTTTTCCCCCTGCCATGGGTCATAGCGCTTTCGCTCATTTTCCACGATGCTGCGGGCCCCTGTGCGGGGAAAGCCGTACAGCATGGCCTTGATGAACGCCGCAAAGGTGCTTTTGCCAAAGCCGTTGGGGCGGCAGATCGTGGTTAGCCCGGCGGAAAACGCAAAATCGAAATCGGAAAGCACACCGAAGTTTTCAATATGACATCTGATCAGCCTCATAATGTGATCTCCTCTCCCGTGAGTGCCTGCAGGCCGGTGCGGATCATGGCCGCCTTATCCTCATTGCTGGCATCGCTGGCCAGCACCAAGCGAATAAACTCACCTTTTAACGAAATATCATTTTTGTAATCGTTCGGGTCAATGCGCATACGCGTTTCGTTTTTGATCTTGGAGAAAAAGAATCGGGGCCTGAGCAGATTTTGCAGATACGAAACCGCGATATTGGCTGTGGGGTCGACTTCGCCGGTCAAAAGAATTTCCACCATGTCGTCGGCCGGGATCTGCTGCGCTGCCTGCTGGATCTTTTGTGCGATCTGCGAATTTTTGGCAAGGCCGCTGATATCCACCGGCAGGCGGTGCAGCTGCCGGCAGGAAAACGGAACGAATTCATGCTGTATGCGGCCGCCCTCCACGCGCAGCAGCACAAAGCCCTTGGGGCCGCATTCATCAAACCCGCGCCCTTCTAAGCAGCCGGAATAGCAGTAAACACCGCGGCCATCCAGTGTCTGGCAGGCATAGGTGTGGATATGGCCCAGCGCCAGATAATCAATGCCGCGGTTTTTCAAAAGATTCAGGTTGACCATATCCTCACCGCAGGCCGTGCCCACCTGCCCGTGCATGGCAGCAATATTCACCGCGCCCTCGCTGTGCGGAATGTTCTGATACAGCGATTCCGCATTGGCACGGCTCATTTCAATGCCCGAGATCACTACGCCGTTATAGGCAAAGCTTTGCCAGCTTTGGCCAAAAAGCTTCAGGTTTTGCGGAATATCACGGTCTGCAAATGCATTCGAGGCTTCATCGTGGTTGCCCGCAAGATAAAGATAGTCCACCCCGGGGGTGCGGCCCATGGCATCCAGAATTTCATCCACGGTTCTGGTTTTTACGCGCTCGCCGTCAAACAGATCGCCCGCAATGATCACAGCGCTGACGGCATTCTGTGCAGCATATTCCGTCAGCCGCAAAAAAGAGTGTATGATCTCGGTGTTTCTGGTGGATGCCTGTGCCTCTGTTAAATGTGTTTCCATGGGGGAATCCAGATGCAAATC
>ERZ1034984.793-NODE-793-length-33559-cov-30.433112_pt1 | contig 33559 bp, 19 predicted proteins | sample MGYA00520589_ERZ1034984 | MGnify/ENA primary metagenome ERZ1034984 (study PRJEB33766, sample SAMN09781790) | gut metagenome | biome: gut microbiome | host: Homo sapiens | place: Madagascar | study: EMG produced TPA metagenomics assembly of the PRJNA485056 data... | reverse complement strand
GAGGAGTACAGTTACAGTGCACAGGAATTCCTAGACCGTGCCTACGATTACAAACTTCAGTTCTTTATCCAGGGTGGCAAGCTCAAGTATTGCTACATCACCATCAGCGTGAATGTACTGAGTTGGAGCAAGCGCATCCAGTTCGAAGAACTCCATTAACATGTCCTACCCGGCTTTCAGTAAGCCGATATAAAAAGAAAGTGTATGTTTAAAATGAAAACTATAACCCTCTCATTGCTAGCCCTTTTGCTGGTTATGTCGTTCGCATCCTGTGCGAGTGACACTACTAGTGATTTGCCTCTGCCAAGCAAAGATATGAAGGCATATCTGCAGGTAAAGGTAACGGTGGAAGGTAGTGGAGATACACGAGCGAGTAGGGCAGCTACAGGACCTCAAGGAGGTGAAAATGGAGATGGAAGAGAAACAGGAATCAATCATGAAAATGATGTCAATTCTCTGACTGTCTTACTATATAAATCTGATAAAGATGACTTGTCAGAAGCTGATGCTACTATAGATTATGTATATACATTTATCAATTTAAAGAAGGAAACACCTCCTACTTCCGGCAAAGATGCAACTTATACTACCGTTCCTAAAGAAATAGATGCTGCAATTGTTGGCAAGAATTATCATGTTATAGTGATAGCCAATGCAGACGATATGACTTCCAAATGTAAAGGAAAGAAGATAAGTGAAGTAAGAGATTTGCAGATGTCGAAGGTATGTACCCGAGATGCAGATATTACAAAGTTCTCAAACTTCATCATGTCATCAAAAGCAGATGCTAAGATAGATTTCAGTACGGAAGGTTCAGAAACAGATCCCTATCTGGTGAATGTAGACATCGAGCGCTTGGCTGCCCGTATCGACATCATCCCAAATGCCACTTATGATAAAACCGGTAAAGGTTATTATTATAATGTAATGGACGGAACGAATGTAATAGGAGGCTTTAAGCTCGAATCTGTTACTCCTAGCAAGGTCCTGACATCAGGAGAATACCTGATAAAGCGAGTTTCTACAGATGCGGCTGTATCTTCTGTTACTTATTTCGGCAAAGAAGAAATGGATGCTACGTCCAAGGCATCTACTAATTATGTAGTTTGTCCATGGACAAAGGATCGCACAGGTCTAACTCTGAGTAATGCTGAAGGTCCTACATCTTTATATAATGTAAAGAAGACAACTTCTACCAGTACAACAACAGGAGATGCATCTTACATCCTCGATTATGTGATGGAGAATACGACCACCGATAACGACGTGGATAATTCTACAGGCCTTATCTTTAAAGGCAAGTATTATGAAGAGACAGAATGGGATGCAACCAAGAAGCAGCCTACGGCTAGTGCCAAAGGAACAGAAAAGGAATATACCTATACGCTCCGTCATAGCGATCCTTCAGGAAGCGGAACGCTCTCTGACCCGATGCATTTTGGTGTTGTCCGCAACAACATCTATCAGGTAAAGGTAGAAGGTGTTGAAGGAAAGTCTAAAGGTATCAAGTTGACCATACATGTAGTCCCTTGGGCACATTACGACCATGGGGAAGTAATATATTAAACTCTAAGATTAATTTACAAAGTATAACTAAAATGAGAAAACATATAATGAAATATATGGCTTGCCTGGTGATGCTGCTGACGTCTTTTGCAGCATGTTCGCCAGATAGTGATGCTTCTGATCCGGGAAGTACCACCAACAAGACATATAGTCTCCATTTTAATCTGTCTCCAGTATCAGGAAGTGCTGCTTCATCCCGTGCAGAAACTTATACTGTAGGAAAGCCCAATTCATGGGATGACGGTTCTAAAGAAGAGAACATGAAGAGTTGGACAGTTGTCTTTGTAAAGTCTGATGGAACGGTAGCGAAAGTAGTTAAGCAGCCTTCCGTAGAAGAAGGCAATGATGAAGATGTTGTAACAGTTACCGGTTTGGAAGCAGGAACTTATTCGGTCTATTCTTTTGCCAATATATCAGATGCTGATCTCGGTACGATTACGGAGGGCTCTCGTTCTCCTGACTTCGATTCCAAATCATTTGCTGTCAATGGTAATGATATGGATATTACAGCGAATGGTATTCCTATGAGCAACAAGCAGACAGTAATTATCGGCTCTGACGGCCAACCGGATGTTAAGCAATTATATGTAGTAAGAATGCTATCCAAGATAACTCTCAAGTTCCGCAATATGACAGGTGAGGATATTACTGTAAATAACGTGAGTATCAGTGATATTACAAGCAATCCTGCTACAGGAACAGAAAATGTCAAGTTGCTTCCGGCAAAGCCAGTTTCATCTACGGATGTTGCCCAAACGCCAAATTTGGTAGATAATGCTATAAGAGATGATTTTACACATACTATTACATCTGGTTTGACAGTAGCCAAGAACACAACCGATTATGATACAGATAACAGCCGTTCGGTTTCTTTCTATGTCAACGAGAGTCGAGCCGGCAATGCTTATCCTTATTTTGTAGTAACGCTCGAAACGAATGTTGGTTCACAACGATATTTCATGTATACCGACTGGAACCAGATAGCCCGCAACGACCATCATGTCTTAAAGTTGGCGCTGAGCGATTATAAGCTTCGTCTCAAGGTAGAGGACTACGGATCTGTTGGTTCGGCTCCGGCATTGAAAGATGACGGAAAACAGCTCAATCTCATTTTCCATGATTTGGAGCAGTTCCATATCATTCCTTCTGTTACGAAGTATAGTGATGGATCAGCAGTCACTTTCACTAATCTTGAGTGGACGAAACTCTCGGAATCGGAGACTGGAGCAGAATCAAAAGCCTTCAGTACGATACCATATATCGTTTCTAGCAAAGATAGAATTGAGGCAGAAACCTTAGGTGAGTTGGGCAAGAAGATAGGTCCTATCATCTATCAGCTTTCTGTAAAAGTGGATGACGGAACCACAACAGCACCAACGCTAGTATATCGGGTAGCCATCTCTCAGGATTTAACCTGGTACACAGCAAGACGCCATAACGGTGCATTTTGGATATGTAAACAATAATACTAATATTAAAAAACATTGAAGCTTATGTTTAAGTCTAAGATTTTTAATAGTGTAATGAGATATATGTTGGTAGCAATGCTTGCATTGCTGCCAAATGCTATATGGGCAGATGATACTACGATTTCCGATGTTGCTTATTTGCAAGAGTGTAAAGATAATTACGGTAACAGGCAAGGAGTAGGTGTTACGATTGATAATATTGAGTCTCTTTTGTTAGCTAAGGGAATGTTAGCAAAATCATCTGATGGAACCCAATATGATGTCAAGCAAAAGCCTTTATATTTGAAAATTAGTATATATAAAAAAGAAGACAATTCTCTTCAAGATGCATCTGCTTTTAAGATTCATCGAGGAGGACAATATGGTTTTAATGAAATAAATACTTCAGATTTATCTTCTTGGCCTAATGTTGCTTATAAGGCAAAAGCTGGTGTTTTTTATTATTCTGGAACTAATAATAATTTTCTTCCTCAAGATATACAATTTAGAATCCTTCAAGGAACTTCACAAGATTTATCTCTTTATACAATAAAAGTAGAAGCAAGTAATGATGTTCCAACAATTGAAAATAATTTAATTGTATCAGAACCAACCAATTCGTTGAAAATAATCTATACGATTAAAGAACGCCCTTTCAAGCATTACAAGGGTTACGCCAATGCTGATAACGATTATGAGGTAATTGATGCTTCGAAGAATCAGTTACGCCAGAAGGTGTCTACATGGGAGTATACCTATGTTGTTGATAATACTGACCATAAGTCTGTGTCTCTTATGTTGCCTATACAGAATTTCGAATCCTCTGGTGACCAATTGGAGCCTTTAGGTTATTTCAGATGGTATAATTATGATACAGATAATGCATCAGCAAACTTATCTGTAGAGGGATCTTCTTCTCTATTGAATTCTGTGAAAGATGCAGATAATGTAGATAAGGGATTGATGGCTTTCAATTTGATGCAGCATGCTGTGCAGTCAACAGTGGGTGTAAAGTATACTCGTCCTAGTGACCCAAATTGGAAGGGTGAAACTATTGCTTGTGACGTAAGCCGCTACATTGATGGAATAGATGCTACTGGAACCTATATGGAACATGAACCAACCTTATCCATCAGATACATTTTCCATATTATTCCGTCTACGCAAATGGCTGAAATTCTCCAGGAAGATCTTGTAAATGATAGCAAGGACCTTACGTTTGAGGATAATAAGAATGTAACGGTAGGATTTAAGGATGATAACTCGACGATGACTTTGCGATTGGATTTTGTAGATCCTAAAATGTATTATTTCTATCCAGTTACCAATACTAAAAAGCATGTATATTATCCTGCCGGTTCAACTGAAGCAGAGACAAATGCAATTATCGCTGAACGTAAGATTACGGAAGCTGACTTTTCTTCTGATATCAAGAAGGCTGCCACGATAGAATGGCGAGCTTATAATGGTACCAGAGACAAGATGTGTATTCTTGGACCAGGTAACGTTACTGATTTCCCACGTTTCTTTGATTTGAGCATAAGTCGTCTGAATGGTGCAACTTGGACTAATTTGGATGGTGGTACTGTTACCAAACCAACCTTTAATCCAGGTGATCACTTTTACGTAGTGGCTTATGTTAAGGATGAGACTGGGAATTTTAGTAGCCCAATGGCCAATTTCAGTATACGATACTTCCGTTTCTATCCAAAGACTTTCGAAGAAATGGGTGCTGATGATGTGACTCGCCAAATATCTTATCTTGATGAGAACTATAACAATATTGCAGTTATCTCTTTTGATAATGATAGTCCAGAACAAACATTGTCTGCGCCTACAAGCCCTGATGATAATCAAAGTAAGAATCCGTCATCATGGAACAGGCGCAGTTATGGTTTCGTTTATAAGGATTTGATAGATAAAAGTGCAAATAAGAATGGCGACAGTAATGTATATTATAATACCAAACATTCTCCTCAGCATGGTGAATATGGTATTTATAAGACGGCCAATATAAAAAGTGTCTCTGGTGCAGAAAATACTGGTACAGATGGTTACATGTGGTATTCGGGGAAAGAACTGCATGATAGAACTTACGAGGCAACAGGTAAATCTCAGTCGGGTTCATTCCTTTATGTAGATGCTTCTGATGAAAGCCGTACCATCGCTTCTGCTGAGTTTACTGCAAGTCTTTGTACTGGTCAGCAGATGGCATTTAGTGCTTGTATTGCTGATATGACAACGCAAACCGTTAAACCACAGATTATGTTTAGGTTATTTGGTTTGGAGAAAGATGAGTTTGGCAACATAAAGAACAAGAAGTTGTTACATTCTTTTTCTTCTGGCGATTTCATAACACAAGACAATCAGGCTAAATGGTATCAGGTGTATGGTAAGATTACGATTCAGCAAGATGCACAAGCAGAAAAGTATTCTGACTTCCGTATCGAGATTGATAACTTTAGTAAGGGTACCGTAGGTGCTGACTATGCCGTTGATGATATCCGTATATATTTAAAGCCTGCTAAGGTTGAAATCTATCAGGACCGACCAGCCTGCGGTGAAACGGGAACAGGTAGCATCAAGTTAAAGATACGCGCTATTCACGAGACATTAAATGCTATACTTAACCATAAGGATACGAAGATTCATTACCGCTTAGTAAACGAAGATGGTACGCCTGTAACAGGAGAAGGTCTTTACAACTATTGGTTAAAAGGTCCTGGTGATGCTACAGCTAAAGAAATTAAAACAGATAAAAGCTATGCATCTGTTGATGTCTTTGATTCAGAGGAATCCTGTGCAAAGTATGAAATTGATGGTGTCAACATGATAGAAAAAGATGCTGATGGTGAAACCTATATCATCTTGGCTAATCATCAGTTCAAACTCACCAAGGGTAAAAAGTATTATGTGTCAATATGTGCTGATAGTGATCCTGATGCATCTGATGCCAATTGGGGTAAACCTTCTGATGTCTGCTCTATCTATAGTGCTATATTTGAGATGGTTGGTCAGACACCAATGATTACTGATACTGATGGTAAAGTCATTACAGAGTATCGTGTGAATTGTACAGATTCTGACCCTAAGGTCAAACTTACAGGTAGTCTTACGACTATTGACCCTGTTACTGGCGAAAAGATTACGCTTACTGGTGTGCCATTCTTGTGGTATATTGATGACAGCAGTACGCCTTACGAGGCAACACCATCAACATTCATTGAGATACCTGTTAGCAAAATAGGATATGGTGCTCATAAAATTTATATGAAACCAGAAACGGCTGAAACAAATGCTGATGGGGAAATGGTATTTACTGTTGGTAGCGTCGAATATCTGATGTGTACGGAGAAGATTCCTGTGCCTCTGCGTATTGCTAAAGATGGTCCGCAACTAAACTTCGGATTCAACGATGTGGATTATCCTTTCAATGATGCCAGCTATGGGGCTTCGCTTCGTATCGGTTTGCCACAATTGAAGAAGCTGAAAGAAAAGAATGGATACTTGCAGGTTCCATTGCATAGCGCAAGCTATAAAAGCGGGGAAAGCAACAAGACTTTGACCTTCATTGATGATAGCAAGTCTACAACAGGTACGGCTTCGGCTGATGTTTATGTTTATGTTGCAACTACCAATGATCCATTGTGGGATGCAGATGGGGCAACATTACTGTCAACTCCTGTTGCAACATTGCGTTCTAGCACTCTTCCTGAAATCAAGGCAGGTACACAGTCTACCCTCGATCTCAAGTTCTATGATAAAGTCTTGAATAATTTCCACGAGGGATACTACTACGAGCTTAGATTCGTCTTCGAGCAGGGTGCTGCTTCTGCAGGAACTACCAGCTGTCCAGGCGAGTCTTATCTCAAGGTGAAGATAGTACCGGAATTCATTACCTGGACTCCTAATGCCGATGGCGGTATGAATGCCAACTGGAATAATGATGATAACTGGCATCGCTCATCATCTACAGAATTGTATGATAAAGGTTATACAGACTATCAGCTTTATGGTACCACACAATCAGGCGTGGCCAGCAACAAGGTGGATATTCCTACGCTGAATAGCTATGTGCCAATGAAGTTTACCAAGGTAACGATTGGCAACTTGAATGGTTTGCCATTCCCTGACCTCGGTAATGTCGTTTATCGTGAAACCAATAAGATTGCTACCAACCTGACTAACGGTAAGGGTAATGAGGCTACGAAGTATATCCAGTATGATATCATGGCGATTTGGAATGAGGCAGATGCCAATAAGGGATTCGAAACTGATGGTAATCTGAAGTGCGAGAAGTTCTATGGTAATACCTGCCATCAGATTTACTTCAAGCCTCAGGGCGAGCTTCGCGACCAGTGCTATCTGGTTTATGACAAGGCTTGGGTAGAGAAGGAACTGGTGCCTAACAAGTGGTACACCATGGCTTCACCTCTGCAGTATATCTACGCCGGTGATATGTATGTGCCAGCAAAGGATGGCCGACAGGAAACCCCGGCGTTTACGGATATCAAGTTTGATACTAATGTGAATAGCCGAAGCAAGTATCCGGTTTATCAGAGAGCTTGGATGAAGAGTGATGTGAAGGAAATCACTCCTAAGGGTGATTATTCTGCATCGCATTATCCGGATGGAACAGCTCCTAGTGATGTTGATATGAATCTCGGTTACTGGAGCCATGTATATAATAAGGTGGATGAAAGCTATTCCGCAGATGGAACCTTCGGTGGTTTCTCTATCAAGGCGGGTAATGCACTCTTGCCAAAGAAACCTGCTGATGGTTCTAATTTGCCAAATGCGCTCCTCCGTTTGCCAAAGGCTGATACTAGCTATCAGTACTACGATTATGATGGAACAACGACTTCTGGTGGTACATCTGTACAAATAGGAAAGGCTGGCCATGGCAAACTTCTCGTTGCTTTCAATAACGATGAGAAACATCTCGCAGAGATGACCCAGAGCTTGGGAACAGATAACAACAGCGGATTCTATCTCGTAGCGAATCCATATACCTGCTCTATCTCCATGGCTAAGTTCTTCGATGGCAATTCTGGTTTGCAGAAGGCTATTTGGATTGTAGAGAATGGTGAGGTGAAGGCGATTTCTTCTACCGAATTGGGTAAGCAGAACTATGCTATCCAGCCTACCCAGTCGTTCTTTGTTAAGAAGATTGATGGCGCTACTATTAGAGAGGTAAGATTCACTTCTACGATGTGTGTTGACCGCACCATTACTCCTGGTCTGGTGATGGCATCAGACTATGTAAAGACTGTAGGGGTAGAAACCGAGAATTCCAGCGGCCAGCAATCAAGGGCTCGCATCGCTTTGCGTCCGGAGGCTTCTGCCGACTATGATGACCAGGAGGATGTGGATCTGCTGTATGATCAGAACCTCAAGGATATTCCTCAGGTTTATACCGTTGCCGGCAACGAGGCGGTGGCTGTGAATGCGGTTCCGGAGTTGTCTTGGATTCCGCTGGGCATCGTGAGCCAGCAGGCTGAAGAGGTTTCACTTACCCTGAATGGTGTGAACAAGCTCGATGCTCCTGTTTATCTCTACGATGCTGCATCAGCAAGCTTTACCGAACTTCATGAGGGCGAGGCTGTGAAGGTGAAGGCGGGTGACCACGGAAGATACTTCCTCACCCAGACCCGTACCACAACCGGCATCGACCGCATAGAGGCTGAAGAGCAGAGTGCACCGGTGAAGGTTTACTCACCTGCTGCAGGCATGATTGTTGTTTCTGCCTTGGGTGGTGAGAAGCTCGACAGGGTTCAAGTATTTACATTGGATGGCAAGATGGTTCACAGTTATCAGTTGCCTGATAAGCAGAGAATGATTCTGCGAGTTCCATCCGGCATTTATATTGTGAAGGCATCTACCCAGTCCTGTGCTCAGACTAAGGGTCAGAAGATTGCCGTAAGATAGTATATTCTAGTTTTTTAATATCAATAGGGAATTATAAAGAACCCAAGGGGGGAGCCAAAGCGTTGGCTTCCCCCTTTTTTAGCTTTATACTTTACTTGCGAAACTTTACAAGGGAGTTTCGCAAGTGGTTCTGTCACTCATTCATAATAAACAGCGGTTTTCTCCGTTTTTATTTATTATGAAGAAAGTAAGTTATCTTATATATTTATGGCTGGTTTGCTGCCTGGGACTGCAAGCACAGAGCCGCCGCGAAATGGGAGGCATCTATTATGCTTACCCCGTAACGGATGATGCCGGAACCGATTCTCCGGCTGTGAAGGCACCTGCCGGTTTCTCACCTTATTATATCAGTCATTACGGGCGCCATGGATCGCGATGGATGTCGAGGGATGAACGCTATCTCTGGATAGAAAAGCAGTTTGCTGATGACGGCAATCTTACTCCGCTCGGACTTCAGATTAAAGGTATCGTGAAGCGGATATGTGAGAATGCAAAGGGGAACGGCGGAAAACTGACCCGACTGGGTGAACTGCAGCATCAGGCCATTGCCCGACGCATGTATGCCCATTATCCACAGATTTTTGCTGCCGGACACCAGGTAAAGGCACGCTCCAGTGTTTCCGACCGCTGTGCCAAGAGTATGCTCGCCTTTACTTCGCAGCTGCGGAGTCTACAGCCCCAGCTGCATCTGGACGTGAAGACCGATTCTGCCGATATGGCATGGATAGCCTACGAATCTCCAGAACTGAAGGCGCTGAAGAAACGCATCAATGTGAAGGCTCAGGTTTCGCCACGCCGCTTCCTGCAGCAGCTATTCAAGAACACCGCAAAGATAGATGAACCCCTGAAACTGATGACCGAGATGTACGGACTCACCTCCTCGCTGCAGGATGTGGGCCTGAACTTTGCTGCCTATCCGCAGGAGATGGAAGACAGCCTGAATGCACTCTTTACCGATGCCGAATTCCATGCCATCTATGAAGCCAACAATCTCCGCATGAACATCACCAACGGCAGTATGACTGCCAATGAAGAGATTCCGGCACGGAGCGCCATCTCGCTCTGGCAGAACATCGAAACCGAAGCCGATGCTGCCTTGCGCTCTTCCCAGCCATCAGCCACCCTCCGTTTCGGTCATGATACAGCCCTCTACCGGCTTCTGTCTCTTCTTTTTGATGCCACATTGCCTCCTGCCGGTGCCCGTGAAGACGCCGACCAGGTGGTACTCGGCGCAGAGACAGACAGGATGGACCGCGTGGTTCCGATGGGTGCCAACCTGCAGATGATATTCTACAAGAACCGGAAGGATAGCGTGGTGGTGAAGTTCATGCTGAACGAAAGAGACATCATGCTTTCGCCTGTAGGACAGGTGATTTACGGAACTCATTATTATTCCTGGAAAGAATGGAAGCAGGAGATGCACCAGCGTATCCACCAGCTGGAACATGTGCGCCAGCTCTATGCCATCCAAACGATGAGAGGAGCGGGACAGGCAATTCCTGCCGTACTGGTTCCGAACGGCCAGAACTTCTGGACTCCCCAAACCCGGGATTCCGAGCAGCCTTGTGTGGCTCCTTATAATGATAAGGATACGCAGTTGCAGGGATTCCGGTGCAGCCATTGGCCGGGAGGTGGCGAGAAACGGGATTACGGCTCTTTCACCCTAGCTGCCTTGGGAGGCAAACTCCGTCTGCAGCCCGCTCAGCGTGCCACCGCTTTCAGTCATCAGGACGAGGTATCGCATCCCCATTACTATGGTGTACAGCTGAAGGATGAGCATCTGAAGGCAGAGATGACTGCCCTGAGCCATACCTCCATGCTCCGTGTTACGCCCGATAAGGACGAACTGGTTCATCTCGTTATCCAACCCAATAATGATGACGGACAGGGAACCATCGAGATTGATACCGTGAACCATGTGGTTTATGCCTATAATCCGGCACCTCATGTATATCAGGGATGGGGGAAACCGGATGATTTCGGGGGACATTTCGTACTGGCTTATGATAAAGATGAGCTGATTGACTATGGTATATTTGATGAAGCGCAGGCGGAAAGAAAGGGACTGCTGACGACCTGCAAGCCGGGCATCGGAGTCTGGCTTACCTTCAGGGGCAAGACTGGAAAGGCGATGGAATGGATGTCGGCTACCTCCTTTACTTCGCACGACCAGGCGGTGACCAATCTCAATGCCGAAAATTATATGTACGGTGGACTGGACTTCAACAGTATGATGGAGTATGCTGCCAATCTGTGGTGCGAGCGTCTGCATACCATCGATGTGGAGAGTCAGGACACGGCAAAGGTGAACCGCTTTTATACTGCCCTGTACCGCAGTTCGTTTCTTCCCCATGAGTTGAGTGATGTCGGCGAACTGCAATATGGTGACTTTGCGATGTGGGATACCTACCGCGCACAGTTGCCTCTTTATCATCTTCTTACGCCGATGCTGTCGGGAGAGATGATGCAGTCTCTGGTAAAGATGTATCAGGATGGAGTCTGGATGCCTGTCTTTCCAACAGCCAACTGCGGGCAGAGGGAGATGCTGGGCGATGATGCCAGTATCGCGCTTGCCGATGCCTATGTCAAGGGCATCCGCAACTTTGATGCCGTGAAGGCTTACGAGGGAATGCGCATGAATGCCTTCTCTACTCCTTATCTTGCCAAGGATTACCGTTCCGGAAAGGGCCGCCGCTCCATCACTTCCTATATGACGAACGGTTATCTTCCGGTAGAGGAGGGGACCGGTTCTGCTATCGCTTCTACCTCGCGCACCCTGGAGTATGCATACGATGACTTTGCCGTGGCGCAGATGGCAAAGCTGCTGCTTGATTCCTGCAAGGATGCTACGCTCCGCCAGCAGTATCAGGATGATTATCAGGTACTGATGCGCCGTTCTGAGAATTGGCGCAACGTGATCAACCCGCTTTCGGGCTGGGCTGACGGAAGATATGAGAATGGAAAATGGGCGGAAGATAAAGATCTGTTTTCAGGTAAGAGTAATATCCTGGGAGGTTCTGCCTGTCAGGATACCTGGTCGGTTCCGCAGAATATCGCCGGTCTGTTTGAGGTGATTCATGACAGCAAACCGATGGACAAGAAGGAGAAACTGATTGATAAAGAGGAGAAGAAGGAGAGAAAGGCGCATCCTCAAGTGGAAGTGCTGGTAAGCAACGGTAAGGTGATTTCCCGATTAGACAGGATGTTTGATAGGGGATGGTATCAGCACAGTTATTCGCCTTGCCATCATCTGGCATATCTCTATGCGGCAGCCGGTGAGCCGGAGAAGACGCAGGAAAGGGTGCATCAGATACTGGAAAATGACAGTTTTTCGGGTGAAGATGCAACAGGACAGCGTTCTGCCTGGCATATTTTCTCATCTTTAGGCTTCTATCCGGTATGTCCAGGCACCCCTTTTTACTATATTGGTACGCCTTCTTTCGAGAAAGTTACGCTGAATCTGGAGAACGGAAAGCGCTTCGAAATCTCTGCACCAGCCAGTATATCAGGTAGTTATCGTGTAAAGTCATTAACACTCAATGGCAAGCCGCTGCATGATTTCCGCCTTTCTCATCAGCAGATTTTGAATGGAGGAAAAATATTTTTTTCTCTATTTTAATGCCACTATTGCCACGCTTATGGTTAACCTATTGGTATATAGTGATTTATGCGTGGCAATAACCCCTGTTTTTATTGCCACCTAATGCCATCTATTGCCACGCCCTAGCAAGCAGCGCGCTGAAGCAGAACAATTCTGCCCACGCCCATGGATACTCATACCCACGTACACGGGTTTCCATACCCACGTACATGGGTACGGATGCCCAAAGTCTTGGGTAACCGTGTCCAAAGCCTTGGGTAAAGATGCCCCACGTAGTTGGGCAAAAATGCCCAAAGGTTTGGGCAATTGTGGGCAAAGCGAGATGTTACTTTTTCTGTGTGGTCCGTTAGGCGTGCGTGTATTTAACCGATTGGTTTAATTTGTGATATTTTGAGAAAATATTCTTGTTTAAATAGAAGAGTTTCGGAGAAAAATAGTATCTTTGCAGCGGCTAGAAGTTGGAAAAGTGGCAGAAAATGCCCTAAAAAGGGTTGGAAAAGCTCCATTTCTAGTCTAAAATAGGTTGGAAAAGTTCCGTAAAACCTATAAAATATGGTTGAAAAAAGTAATATAGACATGCTTAACAGGAAGATATACAATTATTTACGCAATTTCTTCGAAACAGAAAAAAAAGCTCTTCTCGTTTCTGGTGCTCGCCAGGTGGGTAAGACTTTTGCAATCCGAAAAGTTGGAGAGGAATGCTTTGCAGATGTAGTGGAGTTCAATTTCCTCAATAATCCTAAGTATAGGGAGGCTTTTAAGTCTCCTTCTGATGCTAAGGAAATCCTCCTGCGCCTTTCTGCGTTGGCAGAGAAAAAACTTATTCCAGGCACAACTCTAATTTTCTTTGATGAGGTGCAGGAATGTCCGGAGATGGTCACTGCCATCAAATTCCTGGTAGAAGAAGGTAGCTATCGCTATGTAATGAGTGGATCGTTGCTAGGGGTAGAGTTAAAGGACATCCGTAGCGTACCTGTTGGCTATATGGCAGAGAAAGAGATGTTTCCTCTCGATTTTGAGGAATTTGCAGAGGCAGTAGGTATGAGTACTGGAGTAATGGCTTATGTCAAGGAGTGCTATGAGCAATGCAAGATGGTGGACGAGGTTGTGCATAATAAGCTGAATGATCTCATTCATCTTTATCTTATTGTAGGAGGAATGCCTGAGGCTGTCCAAAAGTATATTAATACGAATAATTTACAGATAGTGCGTGAGGCACAACGAGAAATCATGCACCTCTACGGAAAGGATATAGCCAAGTATGACCCGAAGAACAAGCTGTATATCAAAGATATATTCGACTTGATACCTTCAGAACTGAATGCCAAGAACAAGCGTTTTATTTTGAAGGCATTAAATGAAAAGGCAAAGTTTGAGCGTTACAGAAATTCTTTCTTATGGCTAGCCGATGCAGGTGTGGCACTCCCTACTTATAATGTAGAAGAACCTCGCTTGCCTTTAAAACTTGGTGAGCAGCGCAATTTGTTTAAGTTGTTCATGAGCGATGTAGGGTTGTTGGCAAGCCAGTATGCTGCCAATATAGCGATAGACTTACTTACGGGTAAGACAGAAATCAACAATGGAGCCATTTATGAGAATTTTGCTGCGCAAGAATTACGTGCCCATGGTTATAATCTTTATTATTTCAATAACAAGAAGCAGGGTGAGCTGGACTTTGTGATAGAAGATAGAGGTAAGGTCTTGCCGATAGAAATCAAGTCGGGCAAGGATTATAAACGTCATAATGCACTCTCTAATGTGATGAACAATGAGGAGTACGCTATTCCTCGTGCCATAGTTTTCTCTAATGGCAATGTTCAGGTTGTAGACAAGATTCTCTATTACCCTATCTATATGTTGATGTATCTTCAACCCGAAATGATAAGGAAACCTATATTCAGATTTGATCCAATATAGGCTTTTATTACTTTCAAATTGACGATAACGCTGGAGAAAGGTCTATATGACACGATGAAAAGTGGCATATGGAGAGTGTAAAATCTTGGAAAAACGGACAAGAAGAGGGTGTGTCATATTCCATGGCACACCCTCTTTCGTTTATATATACTTGTCTGGTTGGAAAAACTATATAGCCTTTACCTTTATATCATCCAAGAGAAGGCGATTTTTGCCTTTCCCTTTTCCTTTCAGACCACTATTCCATGCAACACCACCCACGAACAGCAGTTGGGTATCCTTGGTGGCTCCCTTAATGCGGAAGGTAAATGTGGCGCCAGGTTGCATCCAAGGATTGTAGTCTTCGCCGTTTTCATTCTTTGAAGAATTCGGATAAACCATGATATCGAATGTTGCGGCACGATATGATTTCTCATTAACTGTCATATCTATGAGATCCTGACCTTCTATCGTTCCAGGTCCCTCTATCATCACTCTCATGACACCATCATCCTTGGCTCCACCCTTGGAAACATATCCGATACTCTTGAATGTAACTTCCACATCGGAAGTTCCTACTATATTGCTCAATTTTGGCGACAGGGCATCACCTGCCACATTCGTCTTTCCCAGTTTCAGATAGCCGAGTCCACCATACAGGCATGGATTTGAGATGCCTAGCGTAGTCCAGCCATGTGATAATTCTTCTTCTGTCCATACGGCGATACCTTGTTCCGGATAGTTGTAATAATAATCCTCTTTACCTTCCTGCATCCAGTCGAAGCGCTCGTTGAGATAGATGCCGGCATCTGCCTGTGTGATGATGGTAGAACTCATGACGGAAGCATATTCTCCCACACCGTTACAGGTCAGGGTGACAGAACGGGTATCATCGCTATTTTTATCGAGAGTAAGATAAACGCTGTCTGTCCCGCAGGAATCTATTTTTATCCAGTCTGGCTGTTGGTTCATCTCATCTTTCAACTGAGCAGTCCATTCTATGTTATGACTGACAGGAACCTTGATCTGTCCACCCGTAGCCAGGACCTTATATCCATTCTCAGCATTGGCAATTGCGATGGTAGGAACATCAGCAGCCTGCTCTATGGTATAAGGAACATCCTGTTTCTGACCATCTACAGTAAAAAACAATCGTGCAGAACGGGATGTGAACTCAGTATTTTTATCCACCCAAAAGCGGAAGATGCCATCGGCACTACCTTCGTTGGCGAAGAGATGCACCCATTGTGCATCATCTGGATTTTCCAGTTGAATATTCCAGTCTTTGTTTGAACGGATGACAACTTTCGCCAGTTTAGACTTTGAAATACCAGCTGCTGGTACGTTTACCTGCGTTTGCTCGGTTTCCATTTTGAAGTAGCATGCTTCATCATTGTCGTTTGCGCAAGATGCAAGTAGTGTCATTGCCAGGGAAATGGCAAAGGTAAAGCAACTGGATATGATATTTTTTTTCATCATGATTTTCGTATTTTACTTTTAATTCTTTATTTCTCTATCGCCTTCTTGCTCCACCATACTGGGGTTTTCATATCATTTTCACCGCCCATTCTCTGGAGGGCTTCATCGGCATGTACTCTGTTGGTAGCTATGGTAGTGCTTGGATAAGCAAAGCGAGTAGGCAGAATCATATCGTTGTACACGCAACCGCTTCCTACTGTGAGTTTCGGATATTCTGTACGGCGATATTCATGCCAGTCTTCCATACCTGTCCAGAAAAGAGCCAGATACTTCTGATTACCGATCAGTTCTGACTTTGCCTCAAGTGTGGTGGCTTGATCCCAGGATGCCAGACTGGAGTTGAGGAAAGTCTGGATTCCTTCTGCCGTAATGGCTAATGTAGGATCAACAGGTGATGCGAAGTCAGACCATTTCTGGAGCGATGCCGTGATGGCTTCTTCATAGTGAGCCTTGGCAACAGTTTCTCCTCCAGGAATCAGTCCTTTGAGTGCGGCTTCGGCAAGGATAAACTCCACTTCGGCATAGTCCATGAACCATTCATCACTGTTGTTACGGCATAGAACCTTATAGTTCAGGTAGGCTGCATTCTTGTCACCATTGTTTGATTCTTCACCCATGGCAGCTCCGGCTATAGTACCAGCCCAATATTCTCTTTTTTTTCTTCCGATAATTGGCAGGCGAGGATCTGTATATAGGTCAACATTGGCATTGGTTGCATCCTTGATGACCATCATCTTGATCATCTGTTCGGTCAATTTATAACTGCCTGTTGTAAAGGAAGATTCTGTATAGTTGGCATTATCAAATTCGCTTGTATACGGAGCGATGCCGGTATAACGGACAGTGGCATTGTCTTCATTAGCTTCGAAAACAGGATAAGTCTCTGGACTGCTTACTATTTCAGCCATCTTCTGCGCCACATTGTGAGTACCATCCACTATGGTTTCCTGTCGTCCACTGATCCGGCACAACAGTCTGAGATACAGAGAATTGTTGAATTTGCGCCATTTTGCCATATCGAAGTTGTACATTCCGTCCAACTTTCTGTTTTTCTCATCTACGTAGGGTTGTGAGGCATAGATACGGTTTGCCTCTTCCAGTTCGGCACACATCTGCTGATACACACTTTCCTGAGAGTCGAACACAGGTTGTTTGATTCCTTCTTCCGCCTTGAAAGCCTCCTTGTAAGGGATATCTCCATAGATATCGGTAAGGTTTGACATGAACAGAACCTTCATGGTAAGTCCAACCGCCTGGAGATAGGAAGCACCTTGTGCCTTAGCCAGATTGAGCATGTTGACATCATTGCTGGCATATCTTGAATAGGTATTCCAAAGAGCCTTCCAGTTCTGGTCTCCTATAAAGTAGCGATGTTCCTGACGGGTGGTTCCGCCAGTATGGGCTGTATGCTGAATGAGTTCATCACACCAAAACCAGGAATAATATGTAAAAAAGTTTGCACTTCCATAGAGAGTTTGCTCAAACATAGCGGAAGCTTCCAATTTGCCGCTCGACACCGTTATCTTGTTAGGATTCGTATTGGTCTCGTCAAAATTATCTGTACAGCTTGCCATAGCAAGCATGCATGCTGCTAAACCGCAGAAATATATATTCATTTTCTTCATAATCAACTTATTGTGTTAGAATGATAATTTTACGTTAACGCCGTATGAACGGGTCATAGGATACGACATAGTTTCGATACCGGAATGAACATCGCCGCCATTTACCATTCCCACTTCTGGGTCGTATTGTGGGAAACTGGTCAGACAGAACAGGTTGGTAGCATAAGCTCCAATCTGGGCAGACTTCACAGGACAGTTTTTCTTACTGAGCCATGTCTTAGGCAACTGCCAGTCGAGTCGTACCATCTTCAATTTGAGGAATGATGTATTGAACGTATTTTCCTCGGTGTTGTTTCGGTTCCAGACATAAGAGTTGTAATAGGTCTGTATATTGTCCACGATGGTAGTATTCTTGTGATAATTGCCATCCGCATCCTTGTACACACCATCTACAACAAGGCCATCGTATCTGCCTTCAAGTGAGTTTTTTAACTTTCCCTGATAGGAGAGTGCAAAGTTGGTAACCGAGAAACAATGACCTCCATATTGGGCAGAAAATACCATGGCCAAGGTGAGATTCTTATATCTGAAGGTTTGAGTCATTCCGGCTTTCCAGTCAGGATCAACCTTACCGATACGGCGGGTAGGGCTAGTATCCAGCATAGGGTAACCATTCTTATCAATCAGTTTCATACCGGAACAGTCAATCTGGTTGCCGTTTTCATCCGTATAGTAGGAACCCTCCGGAGCTCTCTGATAGCCTCTTCCGTAGATATAGTTCATCTGCTGTCCTACGTATGAATATACATATACGCGGCTTCCGATTGTTGTTCCCATACTGGTCTGCAATGGGGTTTGCGGATCCCAGTCGTCTTGCAGCGAAACCAGCTTGTTCCAGTTTTTAGACCAATTCATGTCTATGTTCCATGAAAAGTTTCTGGTCTTTACCGGTGTGCCGGAGAGAGACAGTTCAATACCCTGGTTCGTTATTTTACCCGCATTGATTTTGTATCCTGTAGCACCTGTAATCTGATCAGCAGAAACAGTAAGAATTTGGTTTGTTGAAGCTGTGTGGTAGGCAGTAAAGTCGAATCCCAAGCGTCCGTTGAACATCTTTCCTTCGAATCCTGTTTCCCAACTTGCTACATTCTCTGGTTTCAGATTAGCGTCAGGAATGGTACCCTGCATGGTATAGCTACCTGGATATGAGGTAGATGAATAATACCGATCAAGGGAATAAGGTGATGTATCGTTACCCACATTTGCCCATGAAAGGCGATATTTCAGCATGTTCATCCAATGCACCCTGTTCTGCAGTTTGAGTATACGATCGAGAAGAATACTGGCAGATACAGAAGGATAGAAGAAAGAGCGGTTGCTCTTGCTGAGCGTACTCGACCAGTCGTTGCGTGCTGTCAGATCCAGATAGTATGTGCCGTCCCAACTCATTTCTGCATAACCATAAAAGCTGTTTACAATCTTCTTCGTTTTATTGGCGTAGATATCCGGAATCTCTCCAGACGGCAGGTTGGTAATGTTGTATACGCCATCCATCTGAAGTTTATTGAGAGTGATGTCTGTGCGTCGGTACTTGCGCTCGAGACTATTTCCACCAAAGGCTGCAGTCAGTCCGAAACGGTCTTCAAACCAGTTTTTCCTATACTGAAGCAGGAAGTCATGGTTCAGAATATAGGAACGGGTGCTCTGTTCGCGATAGAATCCTGCCTGATAGTTGGGAGTGTACCAAGGTTTTCTCTGGGTACGCCAGTCGTTAGTTATGTCGATAGCAGAACGCAGGTTGAGTGTCAGTCCATTGAGAATTTTGATATTTACCTGTGCATTTCCGTAAATGCGATTACGATCGAGCGTATTGATCTCTTCGTATGCTGTACGGTAAGGGTTGTACGAGTCGTTAGCAGGATAAACAAGACTATTACCATGGATGCCATCGGTATTGTTGTAGTTCTCTGCATTGTACCTGCCCTGGAAATATTCATCTTTCCATGCCTTGATAGGATTATTGTTGTATCCCCATACTAAGGCATACATCGGACTCTGTGCGCTATATCCACTGATAGGCAGATTGTCGCTGGACTTATGGTTATAGTTGACATTGGCTGTCAGCTTGATACTCTTGTTGATGGGAGTCTCGAAAGCCAGCGAAACTGAGTTCTGACGATAACCTGTGTTTGGTGTAATCCAGGTGTTTCGGGTGTCATTGATGGATGCTCTTGCCGATGTACCTCTACCATTACCTCCAGCTATACTAATGGTGTTTTTCCAGGTCACACCTGTTTGGAAGAATCCGGTATACCAGTCGTCCGCATATACCCATGGCAGTTTTTCATAGGTACCAGTTTCCCAGTTTTTAGACATATACTGGTATCTCATCTTGCTGGCATCAAATTTCTCTCCGAAAGCATAACGGGAAATATTGCGGTATGTAGCAATACCATCGGGAGCTTCTTTGGCATCCAGTGTCCAGAAGCAGAATGGACTTAATCCATTGTCACTTCCGGCGCCATATTCTTTCTGAAAATCAGGCCAATAACTGGCATAATCAAGTGTGACTGAAGAATTGAGCGTTACCCCGATACCCTTTTTGGTACTTCCTTTCTTGGTTGTGATGACTATAGCTCCATTACCTGCCAGCGAACCATACAGGGCAGTAGCTGCAGCTCCTTTCAGAACGGTAACTGATTCTATATCGTCTGGGTTGAGATCACCAAGACTGCTTCCGAAATCTACCGGAGCATCACCATTGGCATAGTTGGCACCACTTCCAGTAGTTGGTGAACCGGAATCCATCGGTATTCCATCAATGACGATGAGCGCACTATTGTTGCCGTAGTTGAGCGAATTGTCACCTCTCAGCGTGATTCGCATGCTTCCTAACGGACCGGTACCTGCACCGACCATAGACAGGCCAGCTACTTTACCAGCCATGTTATCCAGCCAGTTTCCACTAACCGTACTGGTCAGTTCATCGTTATTGATTGTTTTCACAGAGTAACCTAATGCCTTTTCCTTGCGTGAGATACCCAAAGCTGTTACCACCACTTCATGGAGCGACTGGTTAGTGAAAGACTCTTTATTATCTTTTGCTACTTTTATTTTTCTGATGTTCCCTTCTGCTCCTACAATTGAGTCACGTGGAGCCATCTGTGCCATTGCGGGAGTAAGACCTCCCATGGAAACAAGGGCAAGACAGCCCAAACTCTTTTTAAAATGTCTCATATCTTCTTGAATTTATGTGCTACATTATCTGATATTTACGTTGAATGCTTTTGGTCTTTTCATTTCTTCCGTATAGGCATGACCAAAGTTGTCAGTTACCCTGATATTTATTGTACTGTTACTTTTCGAAGCCTTTGCTTTGAAAAGGTGGGCAGTAGAGGTGGATGGGAAGGTAACCTTTGCTTTACCTCCAGCATTGATGCGCTTGGCATCGTAAGAAATAATGTGAAGCGGGTCATAACCTTCCATGCGGGTTACCTCAAGCGTTTTTCCTTCTTCGGTTACTTCTATCTTCCAGTCAGGCTGATAATTCCAAATATTCAGCAGGATTTCATTATTGCTTTTCTTTACATCATATCCCTGTGCATATATCTTCATATCTTCTTGATATTTAGGAGCATATACTTCTGGAGCAATGTAAGTAGTGTTGAGATCGTAGGCTCTGAACTGGTATTTTTTATCAAAACCGCTGCTTTTATAATACCATTCTGCCTGATTGCCGTTCCACAGATATACGCCATAACCACCTGGAGTTCCGTCGGTACAAGTATTGTTACCAGACAGTTTACCCGTCCACCACCATGTAGCACAGATAGCAGCAGTATTGTGTTCACGGATATTATTTCGCTTTTGAACATTATAGTTGACATGTGTGTGTCCGGAAAGGAAGTGGACATTGGAGAAATCTGCAAACAAGGCTTCTATCTCACCCGTGTTTTGCAGGTTATCATCATCAATTTCCTGATTACCACCCAGTTTTGGATTACCATAGAGAGGAGCATGGGTAGCTACCATGATAGGGGTGTTCTTATCCTGGATGGAAGCAAGGTCTTTTTTCAGCCATGCAAGTTCCTCAGGAATGACAGTTTCATTATAATTGCGCTTTCCGATGGTTCCCTGCGATGCACCAGCATTAAGATATTGTATGTCATCTATAATAATATAATGTACATTACCGGCATTGAAAGAATAATATACCGGTCCGCAGATCTTAATCCATTCATCTTCAGCCTTTCTGTCGTCAGGGAAGTAAGGATCGTTATCGTGGTTTCCCATACAATGGAAGAAAGGAATCTCTATTTTCTGCAATTCCAGGAAAGTTTCCTTGATACCATAATTGTTGGAATACCAGAATCCGTCCCAGCTTTCATCACCCAAGCTGATGCCATATACTTTATATCCCTGCGAGCGCAATTCCTGTGCAGTCTGGTTGATGTCTGCTGCTACGTTTTCAAACTGATTGATATCATTATTTCGTTTTGCCAGATGAAAATCCGCCATAGCAAGTACAGCATGTTTCTCATTATTCTCTTTGTTGAGTTCGAAATCCACCTTCTCGGTTATGTTGGTATCTTTAGTTGACAGACGCTTGAAAAACTGTGGTTGGTTTCCAATGATGGTTGTTTCATATCCAGAAGGAATTGAAATGAAGACATAGCCGTATTTCTTTTTAGAAAGGAGACAGTATTCTCCATTATCGTTGGTTTTTACAACTTCCACACCGTCAGAAACCACTGCATTTGCGATACCTTTACCTTCGCAGGTTACCTTACCAATAATATTTACCGGTTCTTTCTTGTGTGTGCCGACACCTTCTATATCAGCGCCAGTGCTCTTTTCCGAGCAGGCTGTCATAGGCAATGATAATGCCACAGACAACAATAAAGTTACATAAGTCCTCATTATAATACTGTTTATAATTTTGGGTGCAAAGTTATAGTGGTTTTATTTCTATGAGGTTTCTAGCTTGTGAACATAAAACAACAATGGTGTTACAGGCTGTTCATAGATTTTAAGATAGCGTGTCACCAAAAACATGGTAAAAGCATAAGGTAAACGAAATCTTTTTTGTACTTTTGCATCCGGAATAAATAATCATAGTAAGAGAGAATTAATCAATGGAACAAAACAACAAGAACCAAATGAATCAAACTGCAGAGAACCAGGCTCTCAGCCCGTCTCAGCAGCAGTACAAACCACACCCGCTCGTATCTGTACTCCCACTGGCTGTACTTATCGCTCTTATCGTCCTGGTTGTCAAACTCTTCCCAGATGATGCCCTGGCTGGTGCATCACAGGTTGCCCTCATGATAGCTACAGCCGTATGCGTAGCGCTCAGTATGACCATCTACAAGATGAAATGGAATATCTTCGAGGAGATGATCAAAAAGACTGTGGGCGATGCGGGAGTGTCTATCCTGATTCTGCTGCTCATCGGTATGATGTCAGCCACCTGGATGATCAGTGGCGTTGTACCCACATTAATCTATTATGGTGTACAGATTATGTCGCCTACCTTTTTCCTCCCCTGCGCATGCATCATCTCCAGCATCATCTCGGTGATGACAGGAACCTCATGGACCACCATTGCCACCATCGGTATTGCCCTGATGGGAATAGGTGATGCCCTGGGCATACCGGCACCCTATACAGCAGGAGCGATTATCTCGGGTGCCTATTTCGGTGACAAGCTCTCGCCTATGAGCGATACTACCGTGCTGGCTTCAAGCATAGCCGGAGCTGACCTCTTCTCACATATCCGCTACATGCTCTACACCACCATACCGAGCATCCTGCTCTCACTGGTACTCTATCTCATCATCGGACTCTGCTATGATTCCAAGCCAGTGGATGTAAGCCAGTATCTTACCGGTCTGAGCCATGGATTCAACATCTCCCTGCTTACGATGCTGGTTCCTGCGTTTACCGGATGGCTCATCTACCGCAAGACTCCATCTCTCATCACGCTTCTGCTTTCGGCCCTTTCAGCATGCATCTGTGCTCTCATTCTCCAGCCGGAAGTGCTCGTAAAGATAGCTGGCGAAAGCGGCATTACCGCCAAGAGTCTCTTTGAAGGAATCATGACTACCTGCTATACCCATACCCAGGTAGATTGCGGCATGGACAGCATCAATGATCTCGTAGCCACCCGTGGAATGGCGGGCATGCTCAATACCATCTGGCTTATTCTCTGTGCCATGTGCTTCGGTTCGTGCATGGTAGCCAGCGGAATGCTCCACGCCATCACCCACATCCTCCTGAAAAGCATCCACAGCACCGTATCACTCGTATGCAGCACGGTGACATCCGGCGTTCTGCTCAATCTAGTGATGGGCGACCAGTTTCTGAGTATCATCATGAATGCATCTATCTACAAGGATGAATATGCCGAACGTGGATACAGGCCGGAACTCTTGAGCCGAAGTACCGAGGATAGTGCTACCGTTACGAGCGTACTGGTTCCTTGGACTGCCTGCGGAATGACACAGAGTACGGTTCTCGGCATTCCGACACTCGTTTATCTTCCGTTCTGTTTCTTCAACATCATCAGTCCGCTGATGAGCTGTCTGGTTGCCATCCTTGGGTTCGTACCTAAGCCACAGCCGAAAGAAAGCCAAACCCTGGTGACGGATGATGACAAAGATTCTATCGGGTAATTATGAGAAAAAACAAAAAGGCTAGCCCCATTGCTGGGACTAGCCTCCGTTTTAATTATTTTCTAATGCTTATGAAAGTCATCAAGAAAACTGTTTAGCACGTTATGAGTAATTATTTGACCTCAATGTGCTTAACGTCTTCCTTCTTCTCCTCCTTGGCTACCTTAGGAATCTCTATCTTCAAGACACCGTCACTGACCTCAGCAGAAATTTTCTCCTGATCGGCATCCTCAGGTAAAGCATAGCTCTGAGAGTAGTTGCTGTAAGAGAATTCACGACGCAAGTAATGCTCTTCCTTCTTTTCCTCCTTCTTCTCATCCTTGCTCTCGATAGACACATTCAAGTAACCATCCTTGTCGATGTTCATCTTGACCATATCCTTCTTCAAACCAGGAGCGGCAACCTCCATCGTGTAGGCTGTAGCGCTTTCCTTGACGTTAACTGCAGGAGCTGTAGCGTTCATGTGTGGCATCAAGTCTGTATCAAAGAAGTTATCATTAAACCAACTGTTCAACCAATTTGAAACACTGTTATTTCTACGAGCTAACAACATAATGTAAAACCTCCGAATTATATTTTTCTCGTCCTCTCTTCGCCTTCCGGCTCTGTCGGGATTTCTACTTGTTTATTGTATTTATCCTAATAATGATCGCTTCGGCTTTCGAGGTTCAAGGATTTCAAGAAACCCTCAAATGTCATTGCTTAGGGTTCTTATCGTTCCCCTTGCCCTCTTGGCATCCGCTTTCATCTTGGGTAAAAGCAAGTTATGTGCCAGTCTCGGTTTGTAAATCTAGAGTAATCCATTTTTGACAGGATTGGCATCAAAGGATAATTAATTTAAACTTTGCTGCCAAATTTATCCATTTTCATCCGTTTATTCTCTGCTCTCCTATCCGTGTTCTAAGGGTGATTATGATAAATAGAACGATTATTCTCTTTCAGAATCATCCTGAGCAGTTCCTCATTAGCCAGATTATCGACTGCAGCATCTTTCACTTCAGAGAAATAGTCAAGCGTTGCGGAACATTCGCCAGTAATATCTACCCCTATCACTTTTTCATGGGCATAGATGATGCGAAGCACGGCTTGGAGCTGGAGAAGCGTCATGTCACCATTGCTCCAGTCTGTGATGGCATCCTGCTTTCTCAATACATCCTTGTCGATGGATATGTAAACCGGCTCATGTATGAGTTTGCCAGCCTTCGACGGCCAAGCCTGGTGATGATCAATCTCAGCCTGACTGTAGAACAACACCTTTTCTCTTAAGTGATCAGGCACCTGAGCAATCAACTCATCCGATGCTCCTACAATAATAATGTGTTTGACAAACGGGTTCTTCTCCAATACATCTCTCACCCAACCGCCACACGACACAACACCCTCCCATTCCGGTTGCTGCATATCCGGATGATGGTCGAAAACGATCAGGGAAAAAGGTTCATGGAGCCTGGATACCCAATATTCGGTAAGATAGTGGAAATCTCCGGAATCGATGAAATGAACAGCCTCGGCAGGAAAAGGAGCCAATCGGCGGTGCAGTTCCTCCCTACCCTCTTCGTCACAATAGCAGTCTACCCCTTTCATGTCCCGGCAATCTACATGGACGATATTCCTGTTTGAGGCAAATGCCTCCAAGTCGTATACGCCGGTAAAGTTAAGGAGAATGATGGGTATTTTCTTTTCCATATTTACTCTGTTTTCTAAATGCTGATTGCAAAAATACCTAATATTCATAAATACTTGATGAATTATACATCATATTATTGTTAAAATTAGATTTTTTTATACTTCTACACAGATTTACCAAAATCATATTAAAACAATTTAATTTTCAGCAAAAACATATTAAATTCATATTTTTATCTGTATCTTTGCAGAAAATTGAAACATATAGTAATGGTATTTATAAATGCACTTATATTGGATAAACATAGATGTAATGTTCCCCATTACATCCTCAATTGTAGTCTTCGGAAGTAATATCTATCTTGCTTGAGATAACATATTATTAACGAATTAAAAATTACATGGGTTTAATCATTTTATATTTTTTAGGTGCTCTGTCACTATCCTTTTTGTGCTCCGTCCTGGAGGCGGTGCTACTTTCTACTCCGATGTCGTTTATCTCGATGAAGGAGAATCAAGGCAACAAGACTGCCTCACTGATGAAACAGTATAAGAATAATGTAGACCGTCCGGTGGGTGCTATTCTTTCGCTCAACACCATCGCCCACACCATCGGTTCTGCCGGTGTCGGAGCCGAGTCTATGAAACTCTTTGGCGAAGAATACTTCGGTATTATTTCCGCCATTCTCACCCTTCTGATTCTGGTACTTTCAGAAATCATCCCGAAAACCATCGGAGCTTCATATTGGCGCTCTCTTGCCATGACATCTACCAAGATCATCCGTGTGCTCATCTTTATCACCTATCCTTTGGTACTGCTTTCGGAACTTATCACTAAGGTATTTACTCCGAAGAACCACCAGGCTTCCGTGAGTCGCGAAGAGGTATCGGCCATGGTAGACGTAGGTACTACAGAAGGCATCTTCCGCGAATCGGAAAGCAAGATCATCAAAAGCTGCATTCGCCTGGCAGGAGTAAAGGCAAAGGAGGTGATGACTCCATCCATCGTAGTAGAATCAGCCAACATGAATCTGACTACCAAGGAGTTTTACGAACAGAAAGAATGGAAATTCTCACGCATTCCCGTTTATGACAACAACAAGGATATCATTGTGGGATACGTATTGAAAGATATGGTTCTCAAATTGGTTTCAGACGATGAGTTCCAAACCAGATTATCCGAGCTGATGCGTCCTATTCTTTCCTTCAACGAGGATGAATCTCTATACCAGATATGGGAAAAGATGTTGGAAAAACGAGAACACATCTCTATCATCGTGGATGAATACGGATGTCTGAGAGGAGTGGTTTCCATGGAAGACGTAATCGAAACGATGACTGGCGTAGAAATCGTGGATGAAGACGATGTGGCTGTAGACATGCAAGCCTTGGCTAAGGAAAAATCGCGTATGATGCACCAAGGTGTTGCTTCTGCCATTCCTGACAGTAAAGTTTAATATTTATTTTAACAGGAAAGAGGGTGTGTCATAAGTTAATGATTCACCCTCTTCTTGTTTATCCCGGAAATATCGCAACCTTGATGACGCCATCCTTGCGGTTCTCAAAGACATCGTATGCCTCTTCAATTCTTGAAAGCGGGAAACGATGGGTAATCAGAGGAGTGGTATCTATCTTTCCCTGGGCTATCAAATCAAGGATTTCCTCACAGTCGCATCCATCCACACCTCCCGTCTTGAAGATGAGGTTCTTGCCATACATATCAGGAAGCGGAAGTATTTGTGGCTTATCATACATGGCGACGATGGTGACGATGGCATTAGGACGGGCACATCTCCAGGCAAGCTGGAAGGTATCCAAGCCACCAGCTACCTCCATCACCACATCGGCTCCACCATGCTGACTATACTGTCTGACAAATGCCTCACAATCCTCAGGTTCAACAACCATCACCTGTGGGTAATGCTTCTGGATGAACTCTCGCCTAGCCTGTGATTTCTCACAGACGATAATGTTACTTGGATTCTTGAGCAGGGTGCAAAGCAAACAGCAGACACCCGTAGGACCGGCACCGATAATCAGCACCGTATCCTCTTCTGTGATTTCAGATATTCTCGTAGCCCAGAATCCTGTAGCAAGGATATCGCCAACGAAGAGAGCCTGCTCATCGCTTACAGAATCAGGTATCTTGTTCAAACCTGTAGTAGCATACGGAACCCTCACATATTCCGTCTGTCCGCCATCGATTCTGCATCCCAGTGCCCATCCGCCATGTGGAGAAATACAGTTGTTCACGTATCCATGCTTGCAGTAAAAACATTCTCCGCAGAAAGTCTCCACATTCACGGTTACTCTGTCTCCCGGTTTCACGTGGGTAACCTTCTCCCCTACTTTCTCTACAATTCCTACCATCTCATGGCCAACAGTAATCCCCGGTACAGCTCGAGGCACAGAACCATGCTTGATGTGAAGATCGCTGGTACAGATACTGCTCAGCGTAACTCTTACGATGGCATCATGCTCATCTATTATCGTAGGCTTCTCTTTTTCTGTGAAGCCAAACTTTCCTTGCTGGATATATGTAAATGCTTTCACCTTAAATTATATATAAGTATTATTATTCATGTTTTATCATGCTGCGAAGTTACAAAAAACATTTCAATCATACAAGAAAAAATACAGAATCTTTCTCACCTTTTGACCTGTCAACTAAAAAAAAGGGGTATTTTCTTACATTTTGTGATTTTCAGGCAAACAAAACCATAAAATATACTCTGATGTTCAAATAGTTAGCCAAAAATTTGGAGAATAGAATATTTTTTCTTACCTTTGCATAAAAGATTTGAATTCAAAATATTCACAGAATATAGCATGTATCAAGATTTAGATTTTACTGATAACAACTACTATCAGGAAGACTATATAGATTCGCCAGTTGATGATTTCGACTGGATGCCTAATTTATTTGCCAAGCTCGCTAATCATCTGCGAACTTCAACTTCCCCTGACGTTATCAGACTGGGAATCATCGGCTGCATCAGAAACAATGAGCCGGGAGATAATTCACTTCTCCAATGGGATGATTTGGAAACCATGCGTCGCTATATAGACAGCGTTAACCGAGGTTTAGGAGTACCAGAAGACCCAACACTCCAGCAGTTGCTCTATTCTACAGAATGGACCAACTATGGTATTTTCACCATGAACTTTATCTCGGACAAGAACCTCGACTATAAAGGAATCTGTGAGGTTGAAAATACAAGCCTCTCATACGCCAGCATGGCTTTCCTGATAGCACTGGTAAAGGGGATGAGCATGATTAATCTCAGACACCCTTCAGCAAAGGGAGAAAACAGTCATGTTTTCACATACGTCATCCCAAGCCAATTCTCCACTTTCTCCTTTACTTCATTCCTCAATGTAGCCAATGCACGTCTCACGAACAAAGAAGATATTTCTGAACAGGAAATTGAAGAGTTGACTCAACTTGCTTTCAAGAGTCGCTACTGGAAACAGGAGACCTCACTCAAGAGCGAAGACAGCGAGCTGTTCATCTATGTCCTTAAGAACATCATTTCGGATATTCTGGGACTGAAACTCAACATCAATACGGAATCCTTTGCCAAACAGGCAAAGAAGGAAGAGATAAAGACTGCTACTCCAACTGTCGACAACCATAAGAAGGAGAAGAAAGAGAAGACTAGCTTGAGAAATGATACCAAGCCTTCTCTGGCATCGACGATGGTAAAGGTTTTAACAGAGGAATCTCTCCCACAAACGAAAGAGAATCTCCTGGAGAAGACTATACAACTCTATCCTACTCTTAAGAGAAACTGCTTCAATACCACCCTATCAAGACTACATAAAGAAGAAGTATTGAATTACTATAATGGTGGACTGATTGGTATCAAAGGCAAAAGATATGGAAGAGGCTACAAGATAGTCAACCGTTTGCAGAAATATAAGGAAAATGAATAAAAACAACCTCAGATACAGAAAAAACGAAGCCTGTTTCAATGCCCATTGAAACAGGCTTCGTTGGTTATTGTAAGTACTCAACATGGGCAATGAAGCTTACTTATATAGTTTTTCCGGCAATTAGACAATTCTACAATTAGGCAATTAGACAATTAGGAGTCTATTCATATATCGGAGAAAAACCACAAAACTGTTTACCTAAAATAAAGAAAGCAACTCATAAACCACAAAACTGTTTACCAAAAACCACATTATTATGTACCAAAAACCACATTTTTGTTTACCTAAACCACAAAACTGTTTACCTACATTGCTAAAGACACAATCTTCTCCTTAGGTAAACAGAAATGTGGTTTATAGCAAGTAAAAATCATCTTAAAAACAGGTAAACAGTTTTGTGGTTTTTGAAAGTTGTATCCTACAGCTACCATAGGAAAGAACCGAAGAACATGACAGCCAGTTTAGTAGATTCGCAAGATACATGCTGATATTCATACAGTTACATGATTTATTCAAACTATTATTTTCATAGTCTTATAACAGATAGAACAAGGAAAGAAATAGTATCTTTTGGATAAAACCACAATACTATTTACCTAAACTATAAATCAGTTTACCTAAAATATACATAAAAGCATATAAGACATTGGGGATCTATCTATTAGATAATATTTAATAGATTCATCCAAAAGAAATGTATCTTTATCAAAAATATATCAGGTAAACAATTTTGGGCTTGAGAGGATAAGACATTTTCAAAAGTAGGTAAACAGAAATGTGGTTTTACGAAAAAGAGGAAATAAGGTACTCCCCTACTTCCTCTTCTGAAATATTGTTCAGTTTAGGCTCTATAGAATACAGGCATAAATGAGCCAACACAATTAAAAAATTCTTGTGCAAGCCTTTCAAGACCTGAAGTTTTTAAAGCAACAAAATCATAATCACTGGCAGCAACACAGAATCTGTCATTCTTGATACCAATGAATTTGCATCTTTTCAACAAAGCAATCTGATTATCATCATGCACCATCGAAACAAACTGATTCCATTGCTCAGAACCTTGAGTAGTATCAACTTCTATCTTCTTGTCAGGATTCTGATATACATGTGCAAAAAGATCTCCCTGTAGCATATTATCTTCAGATACTTTCTTTCCCTTGTTACGGTTAATCTTTTCATTCAGGCGACGGGCTATATCTGCATCTTTATCACCGATATGGTTGATACCGACATCCGTTCGCTTGATATGGAAGACAATATATTCAGGATCACCCTTACACTTCCCGTTCCGATAAATAAAGTCTTCATCAGAAAATTCATCAAATACGATATCCGTCTCGCTGCGGCTGGCCATTCTGTTGAGGTCTTCCCTTACGACATCGAGTACCTGTTTTCTGAATTGCGAGAACTTAGGATATTTATTCATCACAGGTTCTCCCTTGTCGTCAAGCAGAATATTGCCATGTTCATCAAGTTCTACCAGACCCAGATACTGTTTCATCGGCAAGAACTCTACCTTTACATCCAGACACTTGTCAAGCCCCATCTGGCGAAGCAGATAAATATAGAGACGTGGCGTATTCACCTTCTTGGAATATTTAGCGATCATGGAGATATGGTGAATGTATCCCTGGCGCATGTCAAAAAGGCTCATGGTGAGCTTAGGATCTATCTCAAGTATTACTTCACCCTTGATGCGCTCTACCTTCTCTCCATCGCTCTTTGTATAGCCTTTCTGCGTTGTCGGAATCTCGATGTTTGAGAATACATGCTGTATCTTCTCTGTATTGTTGTCCATCTTAACACGCACAGAGAGGTTGAGAATGTCATTTTTCAGCGTATCACGCAGATTCTTGTAATTATGAAACTCCGTTGATACCTGGAAATCCTTGATGTCTATTATGATAGGCGGTATCTCCATGACAGCATGCTCTATACCTTTCTCGAAAAGATAGTCGGAGCGAGAATCTCCAAGCACCCTCTTCTCAGTGAAGTACTCTTCTACATACTTCTGGAGATGGGTACTTGCAACCATCAATATGTTTTGCTGCAATAATGTATATTGCTTATCAAGTTTTGTCAGTGAAAAAGGTGTGTTAATCCACACCAGATTCTTGTTTACTTTTGAGTCACTCATATTAAAACCACATTTCTGTTTACCTAAAACCACCAAACTGTTTACCTAAAACCACAAAGTTGTTTACCTAAAACCACATTTCTGTTTACCTAAATGAAAATAACTACCTAATAGTCAAGAGGTTACAACTCACGTAATATATAAGTATATTATAACCTATTATAATATATAATTTTTAATTATCATCTTTTGGTAAACAGAAATGTGGTTTTTGAAGGTGTTTATACCTTTTTTAAGACTTTGCGCCTTTTCAGGTAAACAGTTTTGTGGTTTTCACCTTTTAAAACCTACTCTTTTGTTTGCTTACTTTTTCAAGTAATCCATCAGAATGTTGTAGAGCAGATTTTCCTGTGGAATATCATCTGCGAGGCATTTCATCTTCAAGAGAAGGAGTTCTTCCTTATTAAGATATGTTGCTACACTTGTTCTGGTGCGTCTTTCTTCTGCAGTCCAGTAACTTTTTCTCTTGCGTCCACCTTTAGATGTGTTTTTTTCCTCTTCGCTCTTTGCAACTTCTGTATTTAACAAACTTGGTCGGTCGTTCTTTCCCATATTTTCAAGCGACTCACCAATTTCCTCAATATTTCTCTTTGCTACAGCCATAATTATTATTGTTTATAATTTTGTCTTCTATTTTTTATCATTGCATGCTTAACCCTACCCTATTCTGAGTAGATTATATCTTTATGTTAAACATGTGCTTGATAGCTATTTCGTAATCGATACCTGTACTTGAGTAAGGTGCATATTCGAATATGCTTTGCCCGTGAGCCTGAGCTTCCAGGAACTTCACAGAGCGTCGGATGCGGCAAGGAAGAATTAAGTCGCCATGTTTTTCGCCTAAGAGTTTACTCAACTGCTTGGTAATCTTTGTTCGCTCATCTACCATAACTGGCAGGAGTCCAAGTAATTCCAGATTATCGTTCATGTGGAACTCCTTCACTTCATCCATAACGCTGAGCACTTCGCTTACTCCCTTGACAGATAAAGCTTCCATCTGGACTGGAATTAAAATCTTGCTCGCAGCAACCAGAGCATTGTAAGTGTTCTTAGAAAGAGCTGGAGGACAGTCGATAAAGATGTAGTCGAAATCATCGAATACGTTTTTAAGTCCTTCTCCCGTCATGTCGTGGCAATCGTTGTCTTGCAGACAGCTCAGCAATACGGTGTAGCTCTTCATCTGTTCTCTCAGCGAAGGACCGCCCGGAAGGTGTTGCTCAATATTTTCCATCTGAGCAGATCCAGGAACAGCGTATACTCCATTCTTACATTTATAAACAGGAACACCACTCTGTTTACACATGGCGTTGTATATGTTGTCATATTCATTGTCTCTCACCCCGAAAAGCGAAGAAAGGTTGCATTGTGGGTCTAAGTCAATCACCAAAATGCGGAGATTATGATTCAGTCGAACCATTCCTGATGCGAGAGACTGCACGGTGGCTGTCTTTCCTACTCCACCCTTGTTGTTCACTACTGCAACAATTTCCTGTAATTCATGTTTCATGTCTTATTCTTGTTACTTTTAGCTTCTTATTTTCATTTAATCTTTTCTCCGAATATTAGAATTGCTGGCAATTAGAACAAACTAATAAACTTTTATCCAAACTTATGATTATTCTAAAAGTCTTATATTTGATTGATCTAATGTTCTTAAGTTCTAATATTTGCTGCAAAAATAGGTAAAATAGTTGATATAAAAG
>ERZ1034984.792-NODE-792-length-33569-cov-5.816644_pt1 | contig 33569 bp, 61 predicted proteins | sample MGYA00520589_ERZ1034984 | MGnify/ENA primary metagenome ERZ1034984 (study PRJEB33766, sample SAMN09781790) | gut metagenome | biome: gut microbiome | host: Homo sapiens | place: Madagascar | study: EMG produced TPA metagenomics assembly of the PRJNA485056 data set... | reverse complement strand
CTGTAAATATTGGTTTTAAAATAACATTAAATGTCGATAATCAATTCGTCTTTAAGTTATATTCTGGAATAGATCGGTCTTATGATCAAGAAGCAAATCCATATGTGGTGTTTTCTCCAAGTTTTGAGAACATTATTGATAGCAATTACTACGAGTCCAAAGCTGGATATAAAAATGTTGGTTTAGTTGCCGGAGAAGGAGAAGGTTCGGCTCGGAGGGCCGTTGTTGTTGGAGAATCAACATCAAAAGAATTAGCAAGAAGAGAACTTTATGTGGATGCTCGTGATATTTCATCAACCACGTCAAATGGCGGTTCAATTTCTACTTCTGCCTATGATGACTTGTTGCGTCAACGTGGTTATGAACGATTGAATGAGAACAAAATTATTCAAGCATTTGATGGGCAGGTCGAATCGACTCAGATGTATCGATATGGCGAACATTATTTTATGGGCGATATCACTCAGCTTGAAAACGAATATGGAATGGAGTCTAAGGTTCGGGTTACAGAGTTTATACGTTCTGTTGACAAAGACGGAATTGACTCTTATCCGACATTTGAAGTAATAGAAGAAAGAGAGGCGAGTTAAAATGGCTTTTAGTTTTGGATTTTATAATTCATTCAACCATGACCGGAAATATAACTCCATTCAGATTTCCATGATATTTGATGGGATCATTTCCGATGGTATTTATGCAACAATTGGAGAAGCCATGGTTGTCAAGGCCACTTCAGAAGACAATGTTGTGGTTGTTGGACCTGGACGTGGATGGTTTGATCATACATGGAACTATAACGATGCTGATTTGCCGGTGAATGCTCCAATTTCTGATGTACTCTTAAAACGGATTGACGCTCTTGTATTGGATATTAACGCAAATGAGAATTTCAGAGAAAATAAGATTGTATGGGTTCAGGGAACACCGAGTTCCAATCCAGTTAGACCCACCATGATTAATACATTGGATCGACATCAATATCCGTTATGTTACATTGAAAGAAAGCCGAATGTTGAGAAGATTGTTCAGGCAGATATTACGAATATGGTTGGATCGTCTGAATGTCCTTTTGTAACGGGAATTCTTCAGACTATCAACATTGATCAGTTATTATTGCAGTGGAAGGATCAATGGGCACAATTTGTGATTACCTATGAAAAAACTGCAGAGGAATGGATGGATGAACAGAAAGCTGATTTTACAGCTTATTATACTGAATTTAAGAGGCAAATGGATGCTTTTGAAACTGCTTCTGGAAAGGAGTTTAATGATTGGTTTGCCAGTATTCAGGATATTTTTGATGGCTCCGTTGCCGGAAATCTTCAGAATGAGATCAATCAGATCACAGAAACAGAATTTCTTCGATATTATGGTTTGATTAATTCTGTGACTGTCATCAACGAATCCACAAACACAATCACCACAACAACTTCGGAAGCAACAGAAACAACAAGATTTGCAACGGGCGCCGATGGGGAGACTATCACAACAACAATTGTTATGTCATCTGGGAACTATGATTACGTCAAAACAACAACAATCATTCCACAGTCGACTGGAGATCGGATTGAGACGACATACATCAGACGTCCGAAATAATAAGAAAGGAGACAACGAATAATGGCAAATTGGGATGAGGCAAAATACATTATCAATAAAATTTTATCAGGAGTGAAACTCGAACAGGTAACCGGGATTCCTCCTCGCAACATGTCAAACTTTTCAGTAAGTGCCGGGAATCAGCAAATCAAAATAAAAGCTGGTGTTCCTGATAATACAATAATCGATGGGCAGCTTATATGTACTTGTGCGGGTGTTCGAATCATGAAAAAGGCGAGCTCTGCTCCGATTGGTCCGGATGATGGAACTTTAATTCTTGATTTGAAGGCTGGAAACGTGGCAGATCTTGTAGATCCTGGTTTAGTGAATGGAGTAACCTATTATTATGCTTTCTATCCTTACAGCGATCATGGAGTATACAATTACAACATGTTCAATGTGCTTCACGCAACCCCGAGTCCAATTAAATATTGGGCGTTTGATCAAAATTTCGCAGACAAGAATCCTGCGACAACGATCACATACCCAACTGGTTTCACAAACTCGAACTTCGCAAAGATGTTGACGAACGAAGGAACGGGGACTGCAACTTATGGCGGATGGGAGGATTTCTTGAAGGAAACTCTTAAGAACTATCCGGCTATGGTGAAGAAGACTGGAGAGATGGATTACGCTTTGAATCCGGCAGACTATACCAAGAAAAAAGAGGGAGGGGGCACTTCGGATTATAATAATCTAAATTATAACGGGGGTGCTTTCGCTTGGTTGAATAAGGTCTACATGCTGGAGACCTATTCCGGAAATAAGGAGTCTAGAGAGGTTCAATTTGCAGACGGGCCGGCCGATGGATTTACTCCTGTTGGGTTCTATGATGGAGATACTGTTTTAGAAGGAATATGGCTCCCTATGGGTTATATGGACGCGTCTGGTAGAACTTTAATAGCTGGGACAACGCCGATTGCTTCTAGAACATGTGATCAGGAGAAAGCTATTATTGATGCATTCAGTTCCAAGGCAAGATTCCTTGGCGGTCCTATCATGAATGTTCTAAGAGATTTGGAATATATGTTATTCAAATCGACGGACATTCAGCTTCAGGCTGGTCATGGAAGGTGCAATGCCGGAGCAAATGCTGTTGTAGCAAATGCTGTTGTAGCAAATGGAAATGTGGAGGGATGGAAAGGAACCAATAGCAAAACTGCAATGAATAAGTATTTTCATTCTCAGGTGCTTGGTTCCTATCAGCAATGGTTGCGCGATCCCTATACAATCACGATCGGTGGAGTGGAGAAAATGTCCCCGAACTACAATTATAATTTAGCTGGAAATGGGTATATTAACGCTGGCGTTACTTTGTCTACGAGTTCAGGTTGGACATATGCAAGTCACTTAATTGCTTTGGCGGACGCAAGACTTGGATCTCAGCCGAAACAGGAAAATACAGGAACCACATCTACCGGACTTTGTGATGGAGGGCCTTATGGGAATACATCTGGAACAAGAGTCGCCGTTCGGTTGGGTCGTTGCAGCGGCGACCTCATAGCTGGTCCAGCGACGCTGCATCTGCACAGCGAGGCTTCTCTTGCGGACTGGGACTATGGCGTAGGCGTTATTCTTCTACCGCCTGCAGGATACGCACCGCAGGTAGCGTAATCCGTGGGAGGTCTGGAGGTTCTCCTCCAGTATAAAAGTGATATTTTTAAGAGCGTGTAAATAAACAGGGGATTTGGAGGGTTGATCCGCGCCATTCGGTTGGGTAATTGCAACAACGACCTCATAGATGGTCCAGCGACGCTGAATCTGAACAACGAGGCTTCTAATGCGAACTGGAACAATGGCGTAGGCGTTATACTTCTATTGGACAGCGAACGGGTAAGTTCTTGTCAATGCCCTCCATTTCGCCTACACCTCTGGCGGTTGAAATACCGATAGCCGGCGATTATTCGTACCGGGAGTGGAAATCAGTCAATGCAGAACCATCTGACATGGTGGTCGATATCATTAAGATGGGAGGCTAATAGAAGAATGAAAGTAAAAGGAGTTAAAGAAATCTTTCATCATCTGCATCAGTACAAGTATCTTTGGCAAACTTGTACTAAACGTGAAACCATCATCAAGGCTTGGAAGAAATTGAGAAAAGGGAAAACGAGAAGAAGAGAAGTTATCCGAATCGAAAAAGATTTTGAGTATTATGTTGGTCTCATGGAAGAAACGCTTTTAAACACACGACCAGAAGGAGACCCTGAAAAAGAATTTAAGCCAGAAAAATTAAAACCAAGATTTATTGTTGAGCATGGAAAAGCAAGACAAATCTTTGCTCCTAGAATTTGGGAGCAATGGGTTCATCATATCATTATTCAAGTTCTTTCTCCGATTGTTATGAAGTATGCATACAAATTCAGTTGTGGTTCTATGCCGAAACGAGGAGGCGTATACGGTAAGAAAGAAATTGCAAGGGTGATTAAAAAGAAGGGATTTAAATATTTTGTAAAATTGGATATCAGACATTTCTTTAATAGTATCGAACTTGAGGTGATCATTAAAGAGCTCGAAGTTTTTGTAGATGACATTTGGTTTATCTATTTGATCAGAAAAGTATTCGAAAATTTCCCAAAAGGACTGCCACTTGGATTTTATATTAGTCAGTGGCTTGCAAACTTTGTATTGGGAAGGGTTGATGCTTTGATTTCAAGATTTAGACCAGTTTGCTTTGTCAGGTATGTAGATGATTTTATCATAGCAGATAATAACAAGCAGTTTTTACATGGATTGATCAAAAGAATTTCCAAATGTTTAGGAAAGCTACATCTACGTTTAAAATCAAATTATCAGGTGATTAGATTTATTTATGAAAAGAAAGATGGTAAAAAGATCGGTAGGGGCATCGATTTTATGGGATATTATTTTGATAGGGAACGCGTTATTCTTCGAAAGAGGGTTCTCATCAGAGCGACAAGAATCGCAAGGCGTTTGAAGAAACTTACGGTGATTGGACTTCGGCAAGCACAAGGAATGCTCTCAAGGCTTGGGTGGTTTAAACATACACAAACAAAAAAGGCTTATTTGGATTATATTCAGCCAAATATTAGCATTGGTTCTTTAAAAAATATCGTGAGGAGAAACTCAAGGAGGATGTTAAGATATGAAAACAGCGTGGTCAGAAGAACGGCTTGGATATCAGCCATCGCAGTTTGAGAAAGTGAATGATAATACGTATATTCAGAGAAAAAACATTCGCAGAGATACTCTGACAAAGGATTCCACGGAATCTGAACCTGGATGGATCTGCGAAGCTCGGTTTATATCGGATGATATCTATGAGGATTTTATAGAGGTTATGAACAGTCCTGCTCAGGAACAAATCGTGAAAAACTTCACAACCATTCAAAATAAACAGGACGGGACGGATGAAAACACCATTACCCTTATGCTTGGTACGGCGGATCTGTATGAAAAGCTTGAGGATATTTCCGGAAAACTGGATAGTCTTACTGCAAAGGAGGGCTAACTATGTTATTTCGGTTTATCATAAAAATTTTAATAGGAGGTGATGAAATGGTAGTAGTTTATGCAACACTTATTATCAACGGAAGAAGAACGTTTGAAAGCGTTCCTGCGAAGTTGAAAGAAGCTGTAAAGGCTGAGCTTGAAGCCCTCGGCCTCAACCAGGACGGAGAACCCGTCTAACACAATCAATCTTTTTAAAATGAGGAAAAAAGTATGGAATTAGAAAGAAGAAGTAGTGGAGTAGCAAAGGCAGGTTTAGCAACCGGTATCACAGGTGCGGCGCTTGGTGGTCTTAATTCCCTTACGCTGCTTGGTATGGGCGCAAGTGCACTTGGGGGTTTTGGTAGAGCCGGTCAGCCGGTAGTGGTAACAGACAATGGTGGATATCCCGCAGGAGGCCGTTGTAGCGAGGATCATTATGTGAATCGTTATGAATTAGAACTCCAGCAGAAGCTTGCAGAGAAGGATTCTCAGATTGCACTTCGCGATGCAAACACCTACAACGATCAGAAGAGTCTGGAGATGTACAAGTACATTGATGGAAGATTCCGTGAGTTCGAGCAGGCCTTCGCCGCTCAGGCTGTTAACAACCAGAAGACTGCAGATGATGTTATGCGTGTTCAGTCCAACCTGGATTGCTGCTGTAAGGAGCTGCGTGATAAGATCTGCGATGAGAAGCGTGAGCGTAGGTGTAATGACAACCTGATTGTTACTTATGCAAATGCAACGTTCTACCCTAAGCTGATCGCTGGTATTACTGCTGGAACCACAACAACACCTCAGGACACGTTCAATCCGATCCCTCAGGGTAACGATTGCTGCTGCGGAAACTAAAGAAAGGAGGACTCTCTTATGGTCGAAGTGTACTACAAGCTTATTAAAGAGGGTCTTCGGACTTTGGAATCCATAAAAGATCCTCAGATTAGAGAAGCTGTCAAAGCTAAACTTGAGTCTGAAGAATAACTTTTGGAGGAGCTTGGGAATATTTTTCTGAGCTCCTCTTTTTCAAAGAAAGGAGACAAATATTATGGTATCTATTGGGAAAATCGAACAGGGAGTTGCAGCTTATCTTGACAGTGAACTTATGCCCAAGCTTCCAGCTAATGGAGTTCAAAGAGTGATCGCAGGAACAGCAATGTCTCTTCTGATTAAAAGATCTGGAGCAATATTAGATTCCTATAAGGATAACCAGCTTGTAAAAATGCTTGGTATTATGGATTCTGAGGGGAATGTTGATATTGATGTTTTAGCTGAAGAGCTGAAAAAGAATATGCCCAAGGATGGCGTAAGGGTGGATGTTCCGATCATCGGGGCGCTTACCTTTAAAGCGAATGATGTAGATAAGCTGTATGAATATATTACAGTTCTGTAAAAGGAGGAAATAGACATGGCATTAACAGATATGAATATGGGTATGGAACCCACCAAGAAGTCCAACGAAGATCATCCGATCACATTGGAGACGATTAGAAACGATTTCAAAGAGGATTTTCTTGATGAGATCGAAGACAGTAACAAGTATTGTGACATGGCCATGGCGGCCGAAGAGATGGGCCACACCAAGCTTGCAAGTGGCCTTTACGAGATGGCACATGACGAGTATACGCATGCACATTTCATTCACGACAATCTGGTGGATTGGGGTTGTGAAATCCCTGAGAAAGAAATGTTGAAGTGGCATGAGCTGAAGGAGCGTATCCACCGAAAATTTCGTTGATGAGCAAAAAATACAGATTACATGGGATAAAATAAAAGAAGTTATCGACTTTATTTATAAATTTATTTAAAAAAGGAGGCGATTATTATGAACGTTATTGAACCATTAACGCATAAAATAAACCTGATCGTTGGGGCTATTACCGCCCTATTATCATATCTTCTGGGACAACACTGGATGCTCTTTGTATTCTTCTTGGCGTTGAATGTTGGGGATTTTCTCACAAGATGGATTGCAGCACGGATCACGGGTACTGAAAACAGTAGGGCTGGATGGATCGGTGTTCTGAAAAAGATCGGATACTGGATTATGATTGCTCTTGGTTTTGGAATGAGTGTTATATTCATTGAGATTGGGGCTGTCATTGGTGTTGATCTACATGTTACTACTTACCTTGGATGGTTCGTATTGGCAACTCTTATTATTAATGAAATCAGATCTATTCTGGAAAACCTTGTTGATGCATACGGCGATAAAGTTCCTGCAATTTTGGTGAAAGGCCTGCAAATTGCCAATAAATCCATTGATGGTGTGATTAAACTCGGGGATGATGGTGTTGAGACCATTCTTCACAAGTCGGAAGACGAAATTCAGACAAAAGAAAAAGTCACTATGAAAATCGAAAACAACAGAACGAAGACACCTTGCGGCAAGGGGTAACAATAAATGAATATTTTATCATATGTACTAATTGCGTTTGTGTCGCTGTGCATTGGAATCCTTATAGGAAAGATGTCAAAATACAAACAGCATGGCATTTTTGTTATGGATGATTCGGAAAATGCAGAAACAAGATGGACCCTTCGATTGTTTGTTGATCCGGATGATCTTCCAAATGGAAAAAATGCAATTTTTAAAGTGATACATGAAACTCAGAGGTCGTGTGAATAACATGGCCTCTTTGTTTTTCGCGTGATTTTTTCTTCATATAATGAACTAAAATACATTTTATAGGAGGGTTTCTATATGGCAATTGCAGAATTTGGCACATTTATTGAAACAGCTAGAAAGGAATTTAGAGAGCTTATTACGATTTATCTTAATGGAGAAGTAGGAAAAATGAAAAAGTTGATCAAAGATAAGCTTGACGAATGCTGTTCTGAGTTTGAAGTAAATGTTTTAAAAGAGAATTTGCAGGAGGAATTCGGTTTGTATTTGGATGATCTGAAGGGCGAGTAACATCGCCTTTTGGTTTTCGTATATTTTTTTGCCCCTATAATAGAACTATGAAAGGAGGACGTCGAAATGACGGAGGAAACTTATAATTTGCTGGAGGAAGCAGCACAAGTTCAGTTAAGACAAGTGACAAAAATTAATCCTGAAACGAAGGAGGGGAAAGAACATTTAGCGAAATCCATTCACTTGGTTGAGCTTCTGATCAACACTGACAGAGATAATGCTGAGTATTACGACAAGCAGGAACGGCGAAGAATCGAAGAAGAACGAAACGAAGCCATGAATGAAACAGAGCGTGATAAGCAGAAATTAACTTGGGGTAGGGTTGGTCTTGAGATGGCCAAAGTGGTGGTGCCACTGGTTGTGTCTTTTGCCGGATATAATGTATTTCAGAAGAGAATTTTGAAGTTTGAAGAGACTGGACGGCTGACATCAACAGCAAGTAGAGAACTTCATCTTCCGAAGTGTTTCAAGTAGTTTTTGATCGGGAGGTCGTGTGAATAACATGGCCTCTTTGTTTTTCGCATTTCTTTCATAGCTTATAATAGAAACTAATATGCTTAGAAAGGAGCAATAATATGAAAGAAGGAAAAACAATTCAATGGAAAGACAAAGGGGTCCTATTGACTGTGATTTTGATTTTGTGTTTGACGTTTTCTATGGGCGTACTAAGTTCAAGTAAAAGAAAGAGTGCTGACGTAACTATCTTTACGAGAGATGACTTGGATAGGATCGTAAAAATGCAGCAAATGGAGGATGAAGCTGGATCCAAAGCGGAAATATATGCTTATAAGGACGAGTGTGGAAATCTGATGATTGGCTGGGATTATAACGATTCTAAAAGACGATGACCGCGAAGATTGAGAGCAAACAAGCTCTCTTTCTTTTCGCATTTATATTTAACCCTATAATGAATCATAAATACATTAAAGGAGGTAACTCAAAATGGAAGAAAAGAAAACGTTAAAAGAATGGTTTGAAGAAAAATCGGATTGGGCTAAGTGGAAAGCTCAGGCGGCTGTTGACTGGTGTAAAGAACACAAGGAGGCGATTATTGTCTTCGGTCCCGTGATTATGGGAGGGGTTATAGAGATTGCTAAGATTTCGACCAAACGTCATACGGTAAACGAAGAAAAAGCGCTGAAAGATCGGTATATTTATGACAGGTCAACTGGTCATTACTATGAGATGAAGCGAAAACCTAAGAGTTCCGAATGGCTTCAGATTGAACAACGTAAGCAGAATGGTGAAACTTTGGGTTGGATTCTGAATGATATGAGATTATTAAAGTAGGTTCAAACGAGGAGGTCGTGTGAATAACATGGCCTCTTTGTTTTTCGCATGATTTTTTCTTCGTATAATGAACTAAAATACATTTTATAGGAGGATTTTTATATGGATTTAAAAGAAACGATAAGACAAACAATCGAAGAGTTAAGAATTGGAAACGGTAAAATGATTTTTGATCCGGATCCTGGGTCAAGAGCTGAAACTGCCGTTAGACAGAATGACTTATTAGACTTGCTTGAATCATTTGTGAATGCATGTGAGGTATCTGAAAAAGAAGATTCAAAGGACTAAGGGCTTCATGCCCTTTCTCTTTCGCATTTCTTTCTACCTATATAATAGAAAGGGGTGAGAAAGAATGACCTTTGGAATTATCTTTATTGCAATCGGGATCATCCTTATCGTTAATTCGGTAAAGAAGGACGATTAAAATGAAGATGAGGCTTGAGCGCATTGCGTGTTCGGCCTCTTTCTTTTCGCAAATTTTTCAAATGCTATAATAGAAAAATATTAAGGAGGTTATTTGTATGAAGAAATTTGATTGGAATCATCCGGTAACAAGAAAAGATTATGCTGTCCTGTGTGGATGGTCATTTGGAATTACTATTGTTATATATGGTGTAGCAATTGCAGTGACCTACTGGGATAGTATCAAAACTTGGGCCGAGGAGAAGGTCAAAAAGATTAAATCAAAGCTGCCTTGGTGTAAATAAGACCATATGGGTCACGGAAACGTGGCCTTTTGGTTTTCGCACAAAAATTCCTTTCTATAATAGAAATATAGAATAAGGAGGAAATTGATATGTTAACTGTATTGGTTATATTTAGCGTACTCTTAGTACTCGCGTTTGTTGTAGCGGTGATAATGGGAGTGATCGCAGTGTCACCAATTTTGTTACTGATCATTTGCCTACCGTTAATCGATTATTTCGTAATCAAATTGATTTTCGGTAAGAAGAAAAAGAAATGAGGCCGCAGGGTCACGGAAACGTGGCCTTTTGGTTTTCGCAAATTTTTCAAGTCTTATAATAGGAAAAACTTTAAAAGAATAGAGCTACTCAGGTGAGTCTGCTGGAAACGGCAGGAGGGTTTAAATCCTCAATCTATTCTTTTTATATTTTTATTGGAGGTGATATGGATGTGAGTATGAAATATGTCCTTTCAGTTATTAATGATTTAAAAGATGAGTGGTATAAACCGCCGTCCGGTTACTATCACAGAAAACGAGAAGAGTTTGTGCATCAGTCCTATGCAAGGTCAGCAATGGATGAAATTCGTTTTTATTTGATGGAACATGAGAATGAAAATCCGATAACAGCAGTGGAAAACTTCCGTCATATGATGGATGGTTTTGCATGTGAGACAAAAAACGTAGAAGCAAACTTTATGTTTTCTGTGTATTATGACGTTGCATCCGACGTACTTGACGTACTGTTGGGGATGCAGTAAAGAAAGGAGACCAAACAATGAAGGTAATGAGAAAAATGGAAGTATCGGTTAATTGGGAATCGGGAGGATTCAAAGTTGGAGATCAGATCCATGTCGGAAAACATTACACAGCTACCTGCCAGAAAGTTGGAAAGAATGGTGCGATCTTTATGTTCGATCAGTATCTGGATGAAACTCATGTGATGAACCGACGGGAGACGAACAAGGGTGGCTATGAAGCTTCCGATCTGAGAAAGTTCCTGAAAGAGTTTGTAGGAAACCCCATATTTGACGAGATTCGCGAAGTGATGGTTCCGTTCAAAAAGACTGGAGATCTACTTCGTATCCCTACGGCTGAGGAAATTTTTGGACCGGAAGTATTCGAGGAAGTATTTTCACCGGCAACTGCTGATCAAGTAGCAATTCGGAAGCAGTGGCCTCTGATGAAAGATCGTCGCAACAGGCTCGCTTTCCGTGGAGAAAATCAGGATAAAGAATGTGGTTTGCTGCAGAATAAGTGTGGTGATTCTTATTTCACCGTTATAAACTACTATGGCGATTGGGACTACTACAACTCTTATGTCCTTATGGGAGTGCGGGTTGTATTTCGGTTGGCGGTTTAATTGGAGGAGAAAATATCGATGAAGAAATTACCAACTAAAAACTATGCTTTCATCGATGGATCTTTCAACCCCACCACTAAAGTCTATGGTTGTGGTGGATTTTTGATTGATCATCTTGGTAAAAAGCATATTATCCAGAAAAATGGAAATGATCCTGGAATGGCAAAAATGAGAAATGTAGCTGGTGAAATTCTTGGCGCTATGATGGCGGTAGAACTTGCTCAAAATCTTGGAATGAGAAAACTGATAATCTTCCATGATTATGAAGGAGTTGCGGCTTGGGCTCTTGGAAGATGGAAGTGTAAGAAGCCTGAGACGAGAAAATATGCAATGGTTATGTGGAAAGCGATGGACGCAGGTCTCAGGATCTATTTTAACCATGTAAAAGGTCATAGTGGAAATTTGGGGAATGATGAAGCAGACCAGCTGGCGAAATTGGCTGTTGGATTGGAGGTGAAATAATGGATAAGAACGTTTTTAACAACCTATTGACAAAAGTTGATTGTCTTCAGACGAGACTCAAAGTCTACAACTCATTCAAAAGAGACCATTGTAGAAAAGAAAACAGTGATGTAACATCAAAGATCGATTTCAACGACAAAGACGGGAGTCTGCTTGCTTCTTTCACTCTGGACTCCAAAATGTCCAATGATATTTTAACGCTTTTGCTCGAGAAAACGAAGATCGAGCTTGAGTCAACAGCCGAATTTATTAAGACTATGATTACAGAGGAGGAATAAGATGAAATTTCAAATTAAAGATGGGCACGGAAATATCGTAGATCGGAATCTTTCTTACGAGGCTGCTCTGTTATATATTGATAGCTCTGTTGGAAAGTACTACGTTATGGAGCCCATGAAGAAAGAAGATGTCCAATAATGATTGTGATTCTTTGTAATTCCTTCGATGAGGCCAAAGACGGTTTTTCCAGGTTTATGGATTTTCTTGAAACTTACGAACCTTTGAGTATTTCAAAAGTGTTTGAATATTCTTATTGTGTGGAAACCGATGACGATCTACGTTATATTTTTGTAGATTATCGATTTAGACCATTATTTCATAGATTTTGTAGGCCAGACGAAATTGATATGGGGGAATTCTTTGAAGGACTTGATAAGTATTATTTTGGAAATTAGGAGGTGATAATGACCGATGTAGAGTTGATCGATCGGGATGCGTTTTAAATGAGAAAGGAGTCTATTTATGAGCCGTCAACAAAGAAGGGCTGCTGAGCGGAAAGAACAAAAAGCCAGAACCAAAACTTACAATTTAACAGAGGCGCAGTTACAAGCGTATGTTAGACAAGCTATTGAAAAAGAACTCGAAAATAGTCATGAAGAGGCTGTGAATGAGTCGACTAATACCGCCATGATATTGCTTTTAACTCTTCCTTTAGAGGTCTTAATGGATCACTATTGGCCGAAAAGTTATGCAAAAAAGATTCCGGAATTCACGAATTATGTGTTGGAATACTATAAACGTTGGCAGAATGGAGAGTTAGATATGGATGAATTAAAAGAAGATCTTTGGACATATGGCGGTGTAAGATTGGAGGTGGAAGAATGATATTAGAGCCCGATCAATTTGAAAAATATAAGATTACTTTGGATGAAAGGGTTATCGAGGCGAGCAAGCAAGACCATATTATTCATGGCTACATGGTTTATCAGTGTGAGCATTGCAAAAGTGTCTATGTAATGTGGTTAGAAAAAGGGTTAGAAGATCCAACAGATGACGAAAAAACCGGGATGCATAAGCCAGTTCCTTTTGGGTTTACTTGTCCAATTTGTGGGGATATTGCCACCCATAGAGCATGGGCTCTTGGAAAAAATAGTCTGGGGAAGAATTATAAAAACTATCAAAAATATGTGGAACAGCCCAATAGGCTCATTTATCGGAATTTTTTCTGGAATGATCCAACGACCGATTGCGGAGTACCAATAATATTTGAACCTGATTATTGGGAAGGGAAAAGAAGGACCGTCGATTATATGACAGAGATTTATATAAATACTCTTCCGGATATTGAGTATAAAGTATTTATCAATGATATGATGAGTACTTCTGACCGTGTTGCTTTTGATGATTTTGCAGGAGATCTAATTACTTTATTAAAACTTAAAGGCAACCGGGAACAGAAGCGACATGGACCATTTGGAAGAGACGGATATAAACGCCCAAGAAGTAATAAAAAATTATATGAGTATTAGGAGGTTAAATAATATGTTCACACCTGTTCAGATCGTCATACTGATCGTATTTACAGAATTCTTTATCTATGCGTTTCTCTCAAAATGTTTAGATACAATCAAGCATTGTTCTACGTCTAAAACCTATAGAAAAGGTTTAGAAAAAGGCTTAATAATGCCAAATGAATTTAAAACAATCATAAACAAGGAGGAAAAGAAAGATGAAAACAACTAAAATGAAGGAATGGGCAAGAAGGGAAGTGGATCTGGCCAAGGAACGGTTGAACGATAAAGACCAGATTGTTAAGGAAATGGTTTTCGAAGAATATGAGGCTGCTTACAGATCTTACTGTAATTTCCTAGACGAGTATGAAAAATTGGAGAACACAAAAATCATTAAGACTGTGTTTTCACAGCTTTTGCATGAGGAAAATCTTTCACCCATTGTGGATTCCGAAGATGACTGGACTTTGGTAGAAGGCTTTGATCCGGCGGTTGGTAACGATAACCCAGGATGGAGCATCTATCAGTGCAAGAGAAGAAGTTCCATGTTCAAAAAGGTGACTTATGATCGGAAAACCGGCGAAGTGGATGAAATCACGTTCAGAGACATCGATAGGGCAGTATGCATTGATATTAATAAGGCGGACTGTATGTATACTGGTGGTATGGGTCCGTTGGTTCTGGATGAAATGATGCCTATCACACTCCCTTATTCCCCTTGCGGAAAAATCAGGATCTTCACGGAAGATTTCAAGTATCACGAGGATTGTGAGGGCGATCTGGACACTGTCGGTGTGTTATATTTCCGTATGCCGGATGGAACCATGAAGGAAGTAAAGCGGTATTTCAAGGAAGATCATGAAACCAAGCAGATGGTGGAGATTACCCAGTCCGAGTATCTTTCCAGAAAGAAGAGAGTAGAAGAAAGGATGAATAAAGCTCAGAAGAAAGCTTCTCCGGAGGTAAAATGATATGAAGTATGGTAGTTGGTGCTATTGTTGTTATAATCTGGCATGTGCGGTTTCCGGAGATGATCTTAATATATGCAATGGGTGCAAACGAAACTCAAATAATCATTTACCGCCATCAAAATTCAAACCCGGAAATATATGCGGCGGTTTCAATAAAAAGGAGGAAAAGAATATGATAATAACAATCATCGGGAGTCTAACAAAAAAGAAAGTAATGGATAAAATTAAAGCTTTCTGGGAGCAGCATGGGGCTGTTGTGAACTCTCCCGGAGATCCTGAACTTCAAAAGGAGCCACTTGAGAATATCCAGAAAACGTGGATCGAAAAAATTGAAGAAGCAGACCTGATCATCGCTGTGCCGAAAGATGTTGCCTTAATCCCCAACAGAGACGGCAAGTATATTTTGGAGTTCAGCGGAGATAGTAAGTATGCTTTGGGGTTCGGTGAATCCACCTCTTACGAGATAGCAATCGCAAGACGGTTTAACAAACCCATTTTGTTTGGATAGGAGGATGAGAAAATGGAGAAAAAAGGAATTGACACTTTATTAGTCGGTTATGATAATGTTACCAACGACAAACCACTTCTTATTGTTGGAAGAAAAGGGGCAAGAGGACTGGTTCAGATCATCAATGCATTTCAGGATGAAGAAGCAGAAGAACTTTATAAAAAACTGACGATTCAAACCGGAGGAGTTTAAAATGTATGGAGATGAACAAAAAATCGTAGACTTCGAGAAGTATTGCCCCAAATGCGAGTATTATTCGAAGTCAGAAAGTGAGGATCCGTGTTGGGGGTGCTTAGACACTCCCACTAACACGTGGTCTCATAAACCTGTTAATTTTAAAGAAAAGGAGTATAAGAAATGAAGAAGAAATTAGCAGCATTACTCTCTATCTTGGTTCTGTCATTATCGCTATGTGGATGTACAGAGCAGAGTATAACAAGAGAATTTGGCGGGTCTATGACATTGGAGTTACCCGTTAACCAGAAATTAGAGGAGATTACGTGGAAAGGTGATAACCTCTGGTATCTCACAAGACCAATGCGTGAAGATGAAGAAGCAGAAATACATACATTTCAAGCATCAACTTCATGGGGTGTGTTTGAGGGTACTGTAACAGTAATTGAGAAAAAAGGAGGAAAAATAACTTGAAAGGATTAAAAGAAAATTGGAAGGTATTGTTAATTGTATTGGCTGGGATTTTTGCGGTGATTCTGTTATGCATTTTCGGTGTGCAGGGTGCTCAAAATAGGGCATTTGCTCTTGAGGAGCAGGTGAATATCGCGGAATCAGATATCAAGATCCAGGAAAAACGGAGAGTTGATCTCGTTTATAACTTGGCGGATTGCGTTATGCGGTACGATAAACATGAAGCCGAGACGCTTACGGCCATTGTCGAGGGACGTGGATCTACCGGAGATATTGAAAATGTTACAACAGCCATAACTGCGGTTTCGGAAGCGTATCCGGAATTAAAATCCAACGAGAATTACAAGGAGTTAATGAATGAGCTTTCCATTACCGAGAATATGATCGCCGAGTATCGGGAGAACTACAACAAGCAGGTAAAAGAGTACAACCGGTATGTTAGGAGATTCCCCACAAGAATATTCCTGGATATGGTCGGATATGAAGTTCGGACATATTCTTATTTGGATTATGGTGCTCCGGTAGATGCTCCTCAAAATTTGTTTAAGGAGAGATAAACATGAAAAAATATGGACGAACCAGCTGGGATTTCGGAGATTTCGAAATTACGAAAAGAGAACTCCTGGCCAGCGTATCCATAATCGCAATCATGCTGCTCATTGGAGTTCTTATTTCTGGAAAAATATCAGAGGCTCAGTTAGATGCAAATGAGAAGTATAATAAAGCGATTAAAATAGACACGCTTGATCTCTTTGAGTATGGCATGAGAACCAACGTAGGAAATGCTTTTGTATATGGGGATTTAGAAGCGGTTGATACTGTGAGCTATCCGGAAATTGATGGTTCTTATATGTATATTGAAAAAATAAAAGAGAAGTACACCAAACATACCAGAACTGTCTCAGATTATGACGATGATGGAAACAGGATCGGAGAACATACGGAGGTATATTGGACCTGGGATATTGTCAATAGAGAATCTTTGAAATGTAAGGAGGTATCTTTTCTTGGGCATGTATTTACTTCCGACAAAATAGACATCCCTGAGGGTCATTACATTGACACCATCAAAGAATCAAGTAAAATAAGATATAAATATTATGGAGTTGACACTTCGTTTGTTGGAACCATTTTTACGGATTTACGGTTTGACACTATAACAGATAACACTCCATTTTATGTAAACATGACCATTGAACAAACTATTAAACATTTAGAAACTGGATCCTATGTTATATTCTTCTGGATATTTTGGATCATTTTAACTGGTTTCTGTGTATATGGTTTTTATTATGCCGATAATAATTGGCTTGAGAATTAGGAAGGATGTGATTGAATGAAAGAATTAAAAGAAGGGTATTATTATATAAACCTTGTTACTCCATCTTTGAGGTCTGTTAACAATGATGAGGATTTTACAGATATGATAGGCGATTTCTCAAAGTTTTCTCATCTTGGAGTTGACATTAATGGCGATGTGATCATGTTAAAAAAATCACCAATTAATGGATCTATATTTGTCCATTGTCCGACAGTCGATGGAAAATTTATCAGAGCAAATGAAATTTTAAAATTTAAGGAGGAAGAAAATAATGAGTAAAATCAAATGGGACCAGGTCGGAGAAAAAATTAAAGTAACGTCTGCAGAAATTATTGTCACGGGTGATCTAAAGAGCCCATATTATGAGATCAAATATCTCAAGGTTGGGGAGAATAAGTACACCATCGGATATGGATCTAATGATGTTGAAGACGTGATCGATTCGTACAATACCTGTTTCGAGTTTGTGACTGGTGAGTTAGAGCCTGCAGAAAGGATTCGCCAGTTAGAAAAAGAAAAAGCTGCTTTAGAACTGCAGATCAAAAATCAGGCAAAATACGATGAAACGAAAAAAGCTGGTGATGAGCTAGCTATTGTTGTAAAAACTCTTCAGGATTCTGGATTCAGCAGAGATGAAGCGATGCAGATCCTTATGATGGTCAGTATGAGTGCTATGATTCCGCCATTTCTTAGAAGATAATCCGCGAGAAAAACAACGCCTATAATAGAAGAATGACATTAGCTCAATTGGGAGAGCGACAGAGTAGAGTCTGTAGGTTATGGGTTCAAATCCTATATGCCATTCTTTTATATTTTTCATTTATTTTATCTAGGAAAGGAGATTGATAGAAATGAAAGGTAACAAAGTAATGGAGTTTTTGGAAAAGGCGGAGGTCTTTACAAAAAAGAACAGTTCTGTTATATTAACTGGTCTGGCTGTGGTAGGGGTGATCTCAACGGCGTATTCCGCTTTTAAAGCTGGTCCCAGAGCTGACAAAATTTTGCAGGAATATCGAAAAGATATGCGAGATTGTCATCCGAATGATAAGGAAGCAAAGAGAGCCGTTGTTGGAGAAACTGTGAAAAAAATGGTTCCAGTTGTGGCTCCTCCTGTGATTATGGGTGGAACAACAATCGCTTGCGTGATCGGATCTCATTCTATTTCGAGCAGAAGGATCGCTGTCTTATCTGCTGCTTACAATCTGTCGGAGTCAACCGTGAAGAATCTCAACAACAAAATGGAAGAGATGCTCGGCGAAAAGAAGACGAGAGCTATAAAAGATTCCATTATGAAAGATAAGTTCCAAGCATCCGAAAAAAAGCAGGATCAGAAGCTGCTTGGCGATGGGAATGTTTATGTTCCGGATAACGGATATGTGCTTTGCAAGGATTTGTACAGTGGTCGAATGTTTTACAGTACTGCAGAAAAAATCAAGCAGGCAATTGTGAAATGTTCTTATGATGTTCAGCAGGATATGTGGGTAAGCTTGAATGAATTCTATGATGAGGTGAATTCTCCTCAGTTAGAGCATATTCCTATGGGTGATGATCTTGGATGGAATTTGGAAGACACATGCCGCGGACAGTTGCCGATTACATTAACCGCGTTACTGACGGATGATCAAAAACCTTGTCTGTGTATTGATTATGATATCAGTGTACGAGACGATTTCCGGAATTTACATTGATCGCATAAAAAACTCGTTCTATAATGAACTAAATACTTTTATTAAGGAGGAAATAGAAATGGACGAAACTATGAATACTGGTGTAGAGGTAACGACAGATGTATCCGGAGAGGATGAGGTTTCTCAGGAAATCACAATCGAGGAGTCTTCTGGTGGACCGAGCAAGACGTTTGTTGGACTTGTTGTCGGCGGAATTGCAGCGGTTGCTATTGGAGCAACAGTTGCATGGAAGCGGCATAAGAAAAATAAAGCAGAAAAAGCTCAGGAAGCTGCTGAAGAGGACTTCGAGGACAATGATTTTGATGATGAGTTCTTTGAAGAAGATCCGGAAACGGAAGAAGTTGCGGCTGAGACTACGGCAGAAGTGGTAGAGGAAACCACGGAAAAGAAGACCAAAAAAAAGTAAGTTCGGAAGATCGAGGGGATCGTGGAAATCACGGTCTCTTTGATTTTCATGATGAAAACATGGAGGGAAATGCTATGATGAGCGAATTAGAAAAGCAGGAAATAATCAGCCGAGTAAATGCAATGAGTAGAGAAGAAAAAGAACTTGTTGCGTCTTTGCTCCCGGTTGATATTTGTCTAAACCGTGTTACAACGGTGATTGAGAGGTTGTTAAGTTTGGAAAAGAAAGTAAAATCTCTCTGTTAGAAAAATAAGGAGGAATAAGATATGGCAGATATTGATGTAAATTCTTTGGAACCTAATTCTCATAAGTATAAAGCGGAAAAAGCTAATGGCGGGAATAAGAAGGAACCGGAGAGTAGAGAAAAAGTCTCACCTATCGTGAAACGTGATCAGGTTGTTTCTACCAAAAAACCCCTTGGTAAGAGATTTGCAGAGACCTTCATGACGGAGGATACAAAAGATGTGAAAATCTGGCTTCTCATGGATGTAGTTATTCCTGGTGTTAAGAACACAATTCTTGATATTTTATCTATGATGTTCTTCGGAGAAGTGGACAATCGAAGAAGAGGAAGGAAACGCAGAGATGATGACCGTCGTGATTATAGCAGTTATTATAACGGTTCTTCTTCGAGTAGAGATCGCCGTGATTCGCGTCGTCGCAGGGATGATTCGTATTATGATAGTGATAATCGGGTGGATTTCCGTAATATTATTCTTCGAAACCGTGATGATGCCGAGGATTTGATTGAGGAAATGCGCCGCAGAATTAAAGTTGAAGGATCGGTAAGTGTGGCAACTTTACTCGATCTTGTAGATGTTCCAGGTCGTTATACTGATAATAACTGGGGTTGGGACGACGACAGAGATATTGGTATTCGTCGCGTTAGCTCTGGATATTTGATCGATGTGGCTGAGCCGAAGTATTTAGATTAGGAGGTGATTTAAATGATATATGAAACACTTGGTACGTTAGAGGCGGTTGAGCAAAATATTGCGAAAGCTCTTAAAATGGCTGAAGAAGATGGGTATATCACAACCAAAACAATGAGTGATATTTTAAAACCTGTGAACATGCCCACGAATTTTATCATTTCGGAATCAAAATGGTGGTCTTATGAGGAACTTAATGGTAACATTCGGAGTATCGCTGAACCTGGACACGTCTTTGTAAGCTTTCCTCAGTATCATACCGGTCCGAAGTCGGATAAGGAGATGATTAAAATGCTAAAGACGATTAGTGATGTAGTTCAGAAAATGATCAGCAATAACGGAGAGATTACAACTGAAACACTTGCTGATTTGTTTCCAACTTTGTTTGGAGAGATTCTTTTTACTGGACCCCATTTTACATTTTTCGATTCTGAAAAATGTATGGATTTTATATCGGACTATTTAAATGAAAAAAAACGTTATTCTTCCAGAATATGATAAATCAAAAATTTCAGAAAGCTTTAATTCAGTTTCTCATCCGTCTCACTACACGGAAGGGCGGAAATATGAACCGAGGAAAGTTATTGCTGATTGGGGTTTGAACTTCAATCTGGGTAACGCTGTAAAATATGTTTCAAGAGCTGGAAGAAAAGGAGATAAGATCGAGGATCTCCGGAAAGCAATCCAGTATATCGAGTTTGAAATTGAAGAATTGGAGGATGCAAAACATGAGTAGAGAAGAGCTGTTTGCTGCGTTTGAAGAGCTGTTTCCGGATTGGGCTAAAAGAGCAACTTCTTATAAGAAGATTGGATCAAAATGTCTGGCTATCCGGTTTAATAACGGAACATCGAGGGTGTTTCTCTTTGAGAACCCTAATAACTGGCATTTCGGAACAAAGCTTTGGAGGAAGCGGCCGGATGAAGCGGAAAAGAAGAAAGAACTTAAGGAGGTAAAGAAAGATGAAAAATAACTGGTTAAGTAAAGTTGGCACATCGGCTGCGAAATTTGCCGGAAAAGCTGAATTCACCATTAAAAAGAACAGTCCTGAGATTTTGCTCGGGGCTGGGGTCATCGGATTTGTAGGGACAATTGTTCTGGCATGCAGAGCGACCTGCAGAGCGGATGAAGTTCTGGAGTTTCATAGAAAAAAGATCAAAGATATCAATGATGCAAAGGAAATTGCGGATGCTGATCCGGAAGGGGAAATGTCTTATGATATCGAGATTTATCGTCAGGATAAGGCAATCCGCTACCTGAAAACCACAGGAAGTCTTGCTAAGCTGTATGCCCCCACAATAGCCGTAGGTACTCTTTCCTTGGCTTGTATTTTAACGTCGAGGAATATTATGCAGAAGCGATATTTGGGCGTTGTAGCGGCTTATAACGGGCTCTCAGCGGCATTTGAGGAGTATAGAAAGCGCGTTCGTGATGAATATGGCGAAGGTTTAGATAAACACTTCCGTTATGGTACCACGTATGATGAGTTGCCGGTGTATGATGAAAATGGAAAGAAGACCAAGGAGAAAGAGCAGGTAGAAAAAACAGAAACTGGAATGGTAATGCAGTCTGATGATTCCTGCCGGTTCTTTGATTCGTCCAATCCGAATTGGGATAAGAATCCTACATTCTCCATGATGTGGTTAAGAGGGCAGCAAAACATTCTGAATGATATTTTACACACCAGAGGGCATGTGTTCTTGAATGAGGTTTATGATGCTCTGGGATTCCCTCACACGCCACAGGGTGCTGTACTTGGATGGATTGACGGGGAGGGTGACGATTGTATCGACTTTGGTCTGTACGATCCAAACAAGGAAAGCGTTCGTCGGTTTGTCAATGGGGTTGATAACGTGATCATGCTGGAGTTCAATCATGACGGAGTGATCTGGGATAAGATATGACTTCCATATAACGGACCAGAGAGTCGGTATTATAATGAAATGTTAGAACAATACGTTTGCTTTCAGGAGGCCGTCTTAGATGATGAGCCTCCTGAGTCATTAAGCGGGAAAGGAATTTTGTGTATATGTTAAACAAAGGTAAGGTTTTTATATGCTTAGTCATGTTCTTCGGAATGATATTTTGTCCCGTTTTGGAGATGAAAGCTGAAGATGGCTTTGAATTTACGTATGAAGAAGAACAAAAAAAAGCACCGTGTATCAGTTACTTGGATACTAGACCAACCATCGAAATAAAAGAGTTAACTCATGCAGAAGACCAGACAGAAGAGGAAATTGAAGAAGAAATCCGTTTCGGTGAGATGGAACTGATTGCTCAGCTTGTGATGGCAGAGGCTGGAAATCAGGACTTAACTGGTAAACGATATGTGGTGGATGTGGTATTAAACCGAGTGGATTCTGATGATTTTCCAGATACGGTGGAAGAAGTGATATTTCAAGAAAACCAATTCAGCGTAATCGAAAATGGCGCTTTTGATGAAGCTGGTTGGACAATTACGGAAGAATGCTATGAGGCTGTCAAACTGGAGTATGAAGAACGTTTAAATTATGATATTCTCTATTTCAGCAGAGGACCCAGTAAGTACGCTTCCAATCATTTCAAGCATCAGGATCATTGGTTTGGATGGTGAGGTAAAAATGAAAGCAAAAGCATATTATTATAAATGGAAATTTCTTTGGATTTCATGGGTTCTTGATATTGGAGGTGAATCGCCAATACTTCTATATGCTGATAATACTAAAAGCTTAGTAATTGAATCGGAACGTATAAGTTATTTTCATTTGTCTTTAAGTAAGAAACGGGCTGTAAAGAAGCTTAAAGAATTCTGTGAAAGGCGGTATAGTTAATATGAATAAAGTAAAACAGTGGGTGAAAGACCATAAAAAGGAAATCATTATAGGTGTTGTGGCAGCAGGAGGAACTGCTCTTTACTTCCTGGGAAAGGAGAAAAAGATCAAAGGTGTCAAAGCCGGATTGAGACTAACTTTTGAACTCTTTGATGGGAAAGAGGACGGAGATTATTACGGTCTTCAATCAAAAAGTGATCGTTATACTAATCTAACTCTCCACCAGCCTGGTTATACAGTTGGTGATCTTGGTAAGATCGGTGCGGAACTGATGAAATACATTCCATCCTTGACAAAAGATGTTCCGATTAATCATTTGAACGCTAACTTCAACATTGTTGAAAAGTAAGGAACGGAGGATATTGCTATATGGATAGAGGAGTAAGAGAAACGCTTTGCAGTTCTTGTTGTCACAGGGATGTCTGCGCTCATAAAGATGATTATCTGAATATGGTAAAGTCTTTGCATGAGATGTTTTATAAGTTCCCGGAGAACGAGAGAGCGCTTATGTATCTGAGAGATCCGGGCTGTAAGTTTTATTCGAAAGAATTCAGAACGCAGAGGGCGGTTTTGACGGAAAATGACAAAGAAAATCTTCTGAAAGCAGTGGAGGATGGGAGAAAAAATTGTGAGAAACTGATTGCGGAGAAAGTTTCCGAATCCATTTGTATTCATCATATTGATCCCATAACAATGGATGATGCTAAAAAATTCGATGGAAAACTGGGAGTATAATCTTTATTAAAGGAGGGATTTGTTCTATGAACACAAAATCAATCATGATATTTTTTGGAGGTATGGTTTCTGGAGCGGCAGCAGGTATTTTGGCTGTAAGAACTTATTATAAAAAGAAATATGAAAAGGATCATGCGGCGTTAGAAGAGTACTATCGCGGCGTAGATAAGTATGCTCGTCAGGATCATAAAGAGGAGGAAGAGGATGACGGAATTAATTCTCCCGATGCAAGACCTGGTGGGAGAATGAGTCCGGAGGAGCGAAAAGAGATCAAAGAAAAGCTGAATCAGAATTGGAAAGGAACCACCAATTATGCCAGCATGTATCGGGTGAAAGATGGGTATACCGAGCAAAAACTTGCCGAGGCGCAGCATCCTCTTGATCAGGGGGAACCTGGGGAAACGGAACCGAGTGACATTGAACCGGCGTGTATAAATTGTTCCTACTTTGATCCTGAAGAAGGATATTGCACGGTATCTGAAGAGCATGTGAATGATGATGACTCTTGTAGCGATTTCAAAGAAATAGTGGAAACGCCGGAGGAAGAAGCTTTTGAGGAGCATCAGAAAAATAAGAACCGCCCACCAAAAATTATTTCTGCCGATGCGTATGGTGAATTGCCCGCTCATATTGACAAGGAGGTTCTCTACTTCTTTGCGCAGGATGAGATGTTAACGGACGATAATGAGGAACCGGTAGAGGAGCCTGAAAGACTGGTTGGAGATGCTCTGACAAAGTACGGTTTCAATGACAGTGATGAGATGATTATCTTTGTCATGAATTACAGCCTCGATACCTGTTACGAGATCCAGAAGCTTGATTCTAGCTGGACGGATACGCACTGATTTCCGGTCTTATAATGAGACCATATTTAAGAAAGGAGATAACAGTTATGTTAGAAAAACAAAAAGAATGGTGTCAGAATAAGGTAGAGAAAGGGAGAGCTTGGATTGAGGATCACAAGTTAGTTGTTGGATGTGCTGTTGGAGCAGCGTCAACGGTTCTTTTGTATGCCATCGGAAAAAAGATTATGGAACCTAAGGATTTCATGATTCAAACTGGAACAAACCTCAGATTGGAAGAGGGTAACTTTATGATGAGAGTTGCCGGCGAAGATCGATTTGGAAAGGAAAGTTATCATTCACCTTGGGTTCGGTATGAATGTGGCGATGAGGATAAGGAAAGAGTTATTAAGGCTATAACAGCAGCAATTAACAAGGATGATGGACCTTGTGTTTTTTAAAGATTAAGGGCTTCATGCCCTTTCTCTTTTATTTATAAAGATCTTTGTGAGCAACTTAAAGCTTTAAGGGTCTAATGACCCTTTTAGTTTTTATTTTTTATAAAAAGGAGACAACTATATGAAAATCATTAATGCAAGTACTGAAATTTTAACACCAATCACGGGCGACGAGCTCAGACAGATCGAGTATGCAGGCCGCACCTGCTACAAATCAGAAGATAAGATCACGGATGACTCAGCTAAGAAGTTTGTGGAGAATCTGATTAAGCGCGGGCATGAGGCAATATTAGAGCATAGTTCTCTCTCCGTTAAATTTATTTGTGATCGCGGTGTAAGTCATGAGCTGGTAAGACATCGTCTGGCATCTTTTGCTCAGGAGAGCACGAGATATTGCAACTACAGTAAGGATAAGTTCGGGAAAGAGCTTACATTTATTAAGCCTTGTTTTTTGGAGAGTGGCACAGATCCATATATGTATTGGCAAAATGCTATGTCAGATGCAGAGATTTACTATTTTGCCATGCTTGGTCATGGTTGTACGCCTCAGGAAGCAAGATCAGTTCTTCCTAATAGCATCAAGACTGAGGTTGTCATGACAGCAAATTATCGCGAATGGCGGCATTTCTTCTGGTTAAGGGCTGCTCGTAAGACTGGTCCGGCCCATCCTCAGATGGAAGAATTAACGGTTCCGCTTTTAAGAGAAGTGGTTGAGAAAATTCCTTATGTTTTTGATGATATTTACAGATCTTGGCTTTCGCAGCAGCATGAAGTATAATCGCATGAAAATTTAATCCTTTAATGGAAAGGAGATTGCGATATATGAATATTTTATCAAAGGTATCTTATTGGAAACTGCATATGATTTCAACAAGGATTGAACTTCGAAGCACTTTGAATGTTCTTGGTATTGTCAGTGATCAAAAAGCTGAGAAGAAGAATAAAGAAGATGTCTTTAAGGTGATTGATCTTTCAAGAAATCTTAATAAAAAGGATCGAAAAAGATTAAATAAATGTGCTTATAAAGCAAGAAATAGGGAATAACATTTATAAGACCTCGTGTGAATAACATGGGGTCTTAGTGTTTCTAATTTTTAATAGAAAAGGAGGTGAGGAAATGGAGGAGTTATGGGATGACTATTTTCAATACTTAATTTGGAGATGTGGATTGCAGCGTATGACGAAGTTGACTGATGTTTTTGCAATTTTACACAACATACCTTTTACTTATATTCTGGAGAGGGATGATAATCGTGAAGAAGATGGGTATGATCTGAGAAATGAATACAATATTCCGAGTGAGTTCTCTGTTGAAGTAGAAGAAGCCTTCTTTGCTCATTGGTGTTCTGTGTTTGAAATGCTAATCGGCTTGGCAATTCGGGTGGATGATGAATTTATTGGGGATCCTGCAGAGGAGCATCCGGAAGATTTCTTTATAGAAATGCTGGAAAATCTTGGTCTTACGAAATTTGTTGGAAAACGATATCGAGAGCAGGATGTAATAAACATTGTTCAGAGATGGCTTGATCGTCGGTTTGATAAAGACGGTCGTGGAAGTCCTTTTCCAGTTCATCATGATCACAGAGATCAGAGAAAGATAGAAATCTGGGATCAAATGAACACATATATCAGCGAAAATTATGACTAGGAGGTGATTGATTATGTTTTATTATCGGGGGTATGAACTTGCTGAGGAATATAGATATAGCTATTTAGAAGAGGAAGAATTGCACGTGTTATATGCTTGTCATTGGATGGTGGATAATCGCAGCACTATTCGTGAGACTGCTGTAAATTGCGGGTATTCTGCTACGACTTTCTGGAGAAGAATCCATAATGAGTGTAGACAATTATCTCCTGAATTATATAGATGTGTGGTGAGGCAAATGCAGAAGAATTTGAAAAGGGGAGGAAAAGTCTAATGGATTCAATAGAGATAAAGACTATAAAGTCTGGCTTTTCAGCTGTTAATGAAAACTTAACGGATATTGCAAAATCACTCAGGAAGCTCACAACAAAAGAAGAGGAACGCTGGCGGACCGTTGAAACAGATGGACTCCCGGGTCCGGAATATGAGTGGGTTCTGACAATGGTTTCTTGTAATGGGGATATTGATAGTGTTCCGATCGTTGCAAAATATAACCGAAAATCATTTTGCTGGATTGCTCATTTCGCAAACGGTTACCTGGACCATCCACTTAATAGTGACTATGAAGTGGTCAGATGGTTGCCAATATTTGGCGATTCCAGTGATATTTTATATGCATGGGACGAAGAAATTGAAAGGGTGCATCATTATGGCGAGTAAAAATAAAACAAGAAGAGTGGAAATTCGATGTCGGGAGATACTTTTTCGAAAACTTTGGGCGATCTGTCAGGTCTCCGGAAAGTCAAAAACAGCTATTTTAGAGGACTTAATCTGTAAGGAATTTGACAGCAAAAAGGCTTATCAGCAGTTTTATGATGCAAATTTACTTACTAAATTATGACTAGGAGGCACTTTGTATGGGAATAGAAAAGAAAAATAGTAGAATTGAAATTCGTTTAAGCGACTCTATTATGGCAAAATTAAAAGCATTATGTAGCGCTGAAGGGAGAACCATGACGGCACAGATTGAAGAAATGATCAAAAATGAATGGAAAAACTTGAAAAATCATTGAAATTTGTACGGCAAAGAGACTCACAAATTTTAAGCCAAAAAGTGACAAACTTTGTAAAAAATTGGCGAAAATTAGAAAAAATTGGCAGTTTTGTACGGATATTGTGTGGTTTTTATGTCAAAACGTCACTTTTCTATTAAATATTTATGCAGGGAAAAATATATAAGAGTAATAAAAAAAATAAAAAAGTTTTCACAAGAATTTTTGACATTTTGACAGAGATGCTCAAAACAGTAAAGGAGGCGGTTTTATGTTGGATTTTGTCTCCATCAAGTATAGAAAGCGAAATGGCGTAATAACGGTATATCCTGAGTTTAAAGCGAAGAGATCTAAAGATCTTATGATTCGGGGTACTTCCTTCTATGCAATCTGGGATGAAGATGCTGGTTATTGGTCAAAGGATGAGTATGATGTGCAAAGACTGGTGGATAAAATGATCTATGAGTTTATGGAAGCAAATCCTTTTGATTGTCCAGTAGAGTTGAAGACTATGGTAGACTTCTCTACAAACTCTTGGAGTGAGTGGAAAAAGTATTCCAAGTCTTTGGCAGATAATTATCACGAGTTGGATGTGAATGTGACATTTGCAAACACAGATATGAAGAAGACGGATTATATTAGTCATAGTCTTCCTTATGCTTTGTCTAATCAGGAGACCCCAGCATACGAAGAGATTATCAGCACGCTTTATGATGAGGAAGAAAGAAGAAAGTTGGAATGGGCTGTTGGCGCAATTATTGACGGAGACAGTAAGTCTCTGCAGAAGTTTGTTGTGTTATATGGTGCGCCTGGTTCTGGTAAATCAACTTTGTTGAATATTATACAAATGTTGTTTCCCGGATACTATTCCATATTTGATTCTAAAGCCCTTACCAAAGCGAGTAACGCATTTGCCTTGGAAGCCTTTCGCTCCAATCCATTAATAGCAATTGAACACGATGGGGATCTGAGTAGAATTGAAGATAATACAAAGTTGAACAGTATCGTTTCTCACGAAGAATTGCTGGTAAATGAAAAACACAAATCCACTTACAACAGTAGATTTAATTCATTTCTTTTTATGGGGACTAATAAACCCGTAAAGATTACTGATGCCAAGAGTGGAATTCTTCGTCGATTAATCGATGTACAGCCAAGTGGTAGAAAGATTCCGAGAAGACGTTTTGAGGACTTGATGAAGCATGTGGAGTTTGAGCTTGGGGGAATTGCTTCTCAGTGCTTGGAGAGATATCGAGATCTTGGTTTCAGTTATTATGATGATTATATTCCAGTGTCTATGATGGGTGCAACCAATGATTTCTTCAATTTTGTAGAAGATAATTATGATTTCTTTATCGAAGGAAGTGAGGATGGGATCCAATTAAGTGTGGCTTGGAAGCGGTATCAGGAGTATTGTGATGATGCAAAGGTTCTATATCCTTTGGCAAAACGGTTATTTAAGGATGAAATGCAGAATTACTTTAAGCGGTTTGAAGATCGTGACGGAAATCGAAGATCGGTCTTCTATGGGTTTAAAAAAGAAAAGCTGGATTATAAGCCTTTAGACCAGTGTCAGAGACCGGTTCTGAAAGAAGACGGTTGGCTGAAATTTGACTGTGAGAAAAGCTTGTTTGACGAAATCTTTGCAGATTGTCAGGCTCAATATGCTGGTTCAGAAGGAGTTCCGACTTCCAAATGGGACGATTGTAAAACTTTGTTGAAAGATCTGGATACAACAAAAGTTCATTTTATGCGACCATTTGTGAACTTAGTTGTTGTGGATTTTGATATAAAGAATGAGAAAGGCGAGAAAGATTTCGAACTCAATCTTAAAACCGCCTCTCAATGGCCTAAGACCTATGCCGAACTCAGCCAAGGGGGATCTGGCATCCATTTACATTATTGGTACGAGGGAGACCCAAATGAATTATCCAGGGTCTATAGTCCAGATGTTGAAATCAAGGTTTTTACAGGAAAATCAAGCCTACGAAGACGCGTATCAAAATGTAATGACCTGGCAATAGCAACAATATCATCAGGTTTGCCGAAAAGAGAGGTGAAAAATATGATAAAAGACGAAACAATCCAATCCGAACGAGGATTGAGAGAATTGGTCAAAAAGAATTTACGTAAAGAAATTCACGGCTTTACAAAACCATCTATTGATTTCATTATGAAAATTTTGGATGATGCTTATGAGCAGGGATTAAAATATGATTTACGGGATATGAGACCGGCGGTTCAGAACTTTGCTCTTAGTAGCAGTCACAATGCAGATTATTGTCTAAGAATGGTAAGTAAGATGAAATTTGCATCCGCAGAATCTAGTGAAGATTCCTCGGATTATAAGAAAGATGCACCTTTGGTATTCTTTGATGTGGAGATATTTCCCAATTTGTTTGTTGCCGTTTGGAAGAAAGCCGGGGAGAATAATAAACCGGTATCATGGATTAATCCAAAACCCGAACAGATTGAGGAGTTATGTAAAAATAGATTGATTGGATTTAACAATCGTAAGTATGATAATCACATGCTTTATGCATGTATGATGGGTTATACGGTAGAACAACTTTATCGTTTGAGTCAAAGAATTATTGTTGAGGGCGATAAAGAAGCGTTCTTTGGAGAGGCATATAATTTATCCTATACGGATATTTATGATTTCTTGAGCTCAGCAAATAAAATGAGCTTAAAGAAGTGGGAAATAAAATTGGGAATCCACCACCACGAGCTTGGGTATCGTTGGGATCGACCGGTGCCTGAAGAAAAATGGGATAAGGTTGCTGATTATTGTAAAGATGATGTTATTGCAACTGAGGCGACTTGGTTGGCAAATCAGCAGGATTGGTTAGCAAGAGAGGTATTGTCCGAGTGGGCAGAACTTACCCCTAACGATACAACCAATAACTGTACGACAAGAATCATCGTTGGAAAAGATAGAAATCCCCAGAGTCAGTATGTTTACACAGATCTTAGCACAATCTTCCCCGGGTATAGATACGATCCTTATGGTATTCCGAAAGAAGAATATCTGGAAGGAACAAAGATCGTATCAGGAAAGAGTATTTATCGTGGAGAAGATCCTGGAGAAGGTGGATATGTGTATGCGGAACCTGGGATTTATTATAATGTGGCGGTATTGGATGTAGCGTCCATGCATCCTCACAGTGCAATTCGACTTAATATCTTTGGTGATGAGTATACGGCAAAGTTTAAGAATATTGTAGACGCAAGAATCTACATTAAGCATAAAGACTACGAGGCTGCTAAATCGATTCTTCCGGAAAGATTGCATAAATATTTAAATGATCCTAGCGGTGCAAAGAAGTTGGCAAATGCTTTAAAGACGGCAATCAATTCTGTTTATGGTCTCACATCAGCTAAGTTTGATAATAAGCTGAGAGATCCTCGAAATGTGGATAACATCGTTGCGAAGTATGGTGCACTCTTCATGATCAATTTGAAGCATGAGGTTCAGGAGCGTGGATTCACAGTTGTTCATATTAAGACGGACTCCATAAAGATTGCAGATGCAACTCCTGAGATTATCCAGTTCGTCATGAATTATGGCAAGGAATATGGTTATACATTTGAACATGAGGCAACATATAACAAGATTTGTCTCGTGAACGATGCTGTTTATATTGCTCAGGTAGGAGAAGAAGATGGAAAGCACCTTGACGAGCCTTATTGGACAGCAACCGGAACGCAGTTCCAGGTTCCATATGTATTTAAGACATTGTTTAGTAAAGAACCGATAGTCTTTGAAGATTTATGTGAAACAAAGAGTGTAAGTACTGCTTTGTATTTAGATTTCAACGAAAATCTTGGAGAGGATGAACATGATTATCGATTTGTCGGAAAAGTTGGAGCATTCTGTCCTATGAAAGATGGAGCTGGAGCTGGAATATTGCTAAGGGAAGGAAACGGAAAATTCTCCGCGGCGACAGGAACAAAGAAACCTGGAAAAGGAAATGAAGTTTACAAGTGGATGGAAGCTGAAATGGTTCTGAAACTTAGGTGTCAGGATATGATTGACACTTCATATTATGATAAACTTGTAGATGATGCTGTTGAAACGATATCACAGTACGGTGACTTTGAACGGTTTGTTTTAGACGATGCTCCTCCGATTTGGATGAGAATCCCCAACACGGATAAAGAAGAAATACCTTTTAATGATTTTATGAATCCACCTATGGTGGCATAAAATAAATGTAAAAAATTTTTCAAAAAAACTGTCTAAGCGAAAGGAGACAAAATATGAGTGAAGAAAGAGTTACAGGAAACATCCACATTGAGCACGCGGAGTTAATTTTCAAAAACTTCCAGGGCAAGCGAACCGATTTCAATGATGAAGGAAACCGGAATTTTGGAGTGAAACTTGATGATCAGTTGGCGGAGGAACTTATGCGCGACGGATGGAAAGTAAAACATCTGAAACCGAGAGATGACGATCCCGAGCAGTATGAGCAGCCTTGGCTTTCAGTTAAGGTGAAGTTCGATCCTTATCCACCAATTGCAGTCCTAATTAATTCGAGAGGTAAGAAGAAACTTACTGAGGAAACAATTGACCAGTTAGATTGGTCCCGGATTGAAAATTGCGACCTGATTATTAGACCGTATAACTATCCTGCAATAAAAGGTCGGCCTGCTGGGGTTTCAGCATATCTCAAAGCAATTTATGTAACAATCTCAGAAGACGAGTTTGCTGAGAAATATGCAGATGTTCCGGATCTGGATGAGGAATATGACGATTAAATAAGTATGTTATCAGAGAGGAGGTTAAAAGATGGCTGTTCAATTGACTGACTACCAGTTACAGGCCATTGAGGAACTGAAAAACGGCTCCATCCTTTGTGGTGGAGTCGGCTCTGGTAAATCAAGAACCGGTGTTGGTTATTATATGTTTAAAGTTTGTGATGGTTCTGTAAAAGTAAATGGTTCTGGAAGCATTAGAGAAATGAAATCTCCAAGAGATTTATATATCATCACAACTGCCAAGAAAAGGGATACTCATGAATGGCAGCAGGAATGTGCTGCTTATCATATTTTTGAAGATAGAGAAAATTCATTATCAAATGTGAAAGTTACAATCGATAGTTGGAATAATATAAAGAAATATAAAAATATTTATGCAGCATTCTTCATTTTTGATGAGCAAAGGCTTGTTGGAAGTGGGGCATGGGTAAAAGCATTTTTTAATATTGCCAGAAAAAATCAGTGGATTTTATTATCAGCAACTCCTGGGGATCAATGGAGTGACTATATTCCGGTATTCATTGCTAATGGTTTCTTTAAAAACAAAAGCGACTTTAACAATCAACATTGTGTGTTTAGTCCTTATACAAAATTTCCAAAGATTGAAAGATACGTTGGGGAAAAGAAATTGGAAATCTTGAGATCTAAGATTTTGGTTCAGATGGTAGATCAAAGGACGACGGTTCGCCATAATGAATATGTTATTGTTGATTATGATAAAGTTCTTTATCGAACTGTTATGAAAAATAGATGGGATCCTTATGATAATTGTCCAATTGAGGAAACTGGAAAGTTATTATATCTGATTCGCAAAGTATGTTATAATGATTATAGCAGAATATTAGCTTTAGACAAAATTGTGAAAGATAAGAAATGCTGTATCATATTCTACAATTTTACGTATGAGCTTAACATGCTTAGAAAGTATGCAGAAGAATCAGGAATAAAATACAAAGAATGGAATGGAGAGAAGCATGAAGAGCTTCCAAAAGGTGAAAGTTGGCTTTATCTTGTTCAGTATTCGGCTGGGTGTGAAGGTTGGAATTGTATTACGACGGATACTATTGTAATGTTTAGTCAAACATATTCTTATCGAACACTAGAGCAGGCTTCTGGACGGATTGATAGAATGAATACCCCATTTCATGATTTGTATTATTATCATTTCAGATCAAATGCTCCAATCGATATAGCGATATGGAGAAAACTGAAAGATAAGAAGAATTTTAATGAGAGATCATTTGTAAAGAGGAATGGGTTATGAGTAATGAAACTGTGATTTGGAAATATTCAAAATGTTTGTATTGTAAAAAAGACGTTGATCCTCATCATAACTGTCAAGTTGTAAAAACAATGTAAAAAAGAAGGAATGAGATATTGTTTTCACAGATCGTGTATGAGAAAAAACAGAGAAAATAGAGAAA
>ERZ1034984.791-NODE-791-length-33700-cov-2304.258850_pt1 | contig 33700 bp, 56 predicted proteins | sample MGYA00520589_ERZ1034984 | MGnify/ENA primary metagenome ERZ1034984 (study PRJEB33766, sample SAMN09781790) | gut metagenome | biome: gut microbiome | host: Homo sapiens | place: Madagascar | study: EMG produced TPA metagenomics assembly of the PRJNA485056 data... | reverse complement strand
CCCCTCGATCTCTACAAGATCATCACTTACGCCGTAAACCTTAACCATGCTCTTCATCCAAATCCATCTTCGCCCCGCAGTTAGGGCAGTAGTGATATGCGCCGTCAACTGACGGGTCAAGTGTCCACCAGCCGCAAATACTGCATCTCACCATACTTTGTGTGTGTATCGTTTGTTCGCTATGCTCCCATTGCCCGTGTACCACGGGTACAGCATCCACCGTCTGCGCATCTTGCAAGGCATCCTCAAATGCGTCAAACAGATCCGTTGCGTCGTTTTCTACCTGCTCGTTAAATAGTCTTTCCAGTTCTTCTGCATCAATCAGCCGCATATCAACCTCCTAAGTCCATCTTCGCGTAACAGCGCGGGCAATAGCTGCTCTTAACAGCTGTCCCATAACCGCAGCGTTTGCAACGGTAGCTTTTGCAATCGACCAACATTCCGCCACCTGGCGTCTGTTGCCAGCAAGTAGAGAAAATAGTTTCCCAACTCGCATGTCCCTCTGGCGCAATATCTGCGTTGGGCAAAGGATTCACTGTAGTAACCGACGTTTCGGTTCTCCATCCTACAAATTCCGGCATCGTTTAGTCCTCAAACAGTGCCTTGTAGGCTTCCGCCGCATCATCGTCTATCGCATCAAATTCCGTGCAGCAGTTATAGACTTGGATTTCCCCATCGTCTCCTACCAGACGGACAATTTTGTCTGACGGAAACGGTTGTCCGAATCTGGCATTTTCCATGGCGTCCCAAATGGGGCAACCGCCTTCTTCTGGAAATTCCGGGAAACCGTCCTCGTTTCGTTTCCCCTTTTTGCAACGATCGCAAAAGTAGTAAATAAAATTCTCGTACTCAGTGCCGCTGCTGAACGGCGTAGATGGCTCAGTTCTCATTTTCCGCACCTCCGGTTCCATGCTTCTGCCGCTTCCGCTTGCGTATCGTAGCCATACATTCCCAGCATTTCTCCTTCTCCGGTCGCTATCGGGCAATCCTCGTTTTCTGTCACGCTGTGATACAAGCCGTATTGCAATCCGCTCCACGGGTCTTTTGCGTATTCTTCGTTCTTGACGTTAAATTCATCGTCCAAAATCAGGAGTTTTACTTTCCCCCCGCAAAAGGGGCAAGGTTTCAGTTCGGCCATCTTCAGCACCTCTTTTTCATCGTTTGTGTCTTTGCGTCCTTATAGTAGGTGTCCGGGCTGCCCTTGGGCTTTAGCTCGATCCCCGTAACACTGAAATCAACCATCTGCGCTATTGTAGTGAGTACATTCATAAGCTGCCGGTCCTTCTTCAGGTTCTCTGCATCCTTCGCTTCCTGCGCATCCCGTGACGCTATCTGGGCAAGGGCTTGCATGGGTGTTGGCTTGCTCATGCGGTTAAGCTCCTGTTCATGCAGCACTCCTCTATGCCGGGCCGGTCTCGGGATCCTCTCTTTCGGCTTGTCCAGGTGACCTATGGCTTCATTTTCTGTCGGACAGATGTAGCCGCTGCCGTTTGTGTAATCTCTACGGATTGACATCATCGGCCTCCTTCCGCCAGCCTGCCGCATAATCTCCCCACCTTGTAGGTGATCCGGTCATCCAGGGCACGATCTGAGATACTGGCGATCATGGCCAGCTGCTCCAGCATCACATACACGTCAGCCAGTTCATCCAGCACCTGCAGCTGTTCTTCACGTGGCGTCCCTATGCGGGATACCTCGGTGATCAGTTCCCCCAGCTCCTCCGTCACTTTCTGCAGCTGGGCCTTTTCTCCGTATACGGCGATGGCCTCGGCGTATACTCTGCGTCTCTCATCCAGCGTCATTTTGCACCTCCTTGACGTAGCATCCATCGGTCATGTATTTTTCAGGCAGATCGCACTCATACTCCGGGCACTTGATCACCCGGTAGCTTTGCACCACTCTGTAGGGTGGCTGCTGCAGTGTTGTTTTTTCTGCTTCCCAGCCCTCCACGGGCTCAAAATTCCGGCTCCAGCTGCACTTTTTGCATGCTTTGGCGCATGACCAGCACAGGGTAGGTTTGTTCACGTTGCACCTCCCGTTATGATTTTCGCATATCTGGTATTCAATGGGGCATTGTACAGGCAGGACTTGAGATATTTCACACTGCCGCTCTCTGCCGTAATGCCGGATCTGACTACCGCCTCCTGCACATCCGCCAGGTCATCCCCCGTGAGCATCTTCAGCCTATGACGCACAGCCGCCAGGGGTATTCTTGTCCCCTCCACGGTGGTGTAAGGCGCTTTGAGCATGTCCGATACAGCCATTTTGACAGCGTCAACAAAATCATCTCGCAGATCCGTCCGTCCGTCTGTCAGTCGGTCAATAAGATCATCCGCATTATCCGTAATAGACGGACTGACGGATATAGCGTATACTAATTCTTCTTCCTCTTCTTTTTCTTTTTCTTCTTTCTTCTTCGGTATCGCTTCGTAGGCTTCGCATACGTCCGTATCGGTTCGTATCGATTCGTATACGCTCGTATCGTCTGTATCTTCCCGTACGGGTTCTTCGGCCTTTTCTTTACTCCACCGCGCATTGACGGCCTTCTTCCCGGCCTCGGAGCGCCCGGCGTCCCGATCTATCTGCGCCTTAAACACAGGAAAAAGGATGCGCTCGGCACCCTGCATCTCCGGGATCTCCCCGGTTTCCCCGTATTTGAGGATAGCCACAAACAAACGCCCCTTTTCCTCGTCTGTGAGGGCGCTCATCTGTTCCGGCCAGTCAAAAAATGCTTTTACGTAGCTTGCCATTACTCTACTCCAAACGGGATCTCGCTGGGGTCAATGTCCGCAAAGGCGTCATCCTTGGGTTTCGGGGTCAAAAACTCCACTTCCTCCGCCAGCACGTCCAATGATAGACGTGTGGTGCCGTCCTTGGCCGTATAGGTACGGGCCTGCAGCTCGCCTATGACCGCTGCCTTTTTGCCCTTGCTCAGATACCGGGCACAGGCGTCTCCCATCTGCCGCCAGGCGTTGATGCGGAAGAAGTCGGTCTGCTTCTCCCCGCTCTGGGACGAGAACCGGCGATTCACGGCGATGGTGAAGCTGCACACCGTTACTCCATTGGGGGTGGAACGGGTCTCGGGATCGTGGGTCAGGTTGCCTATAAGTGTGATCCTCTGCATATATCCTCCTTACAGATAGTTCCGGCCAAAGATGGCCACAAAATCAAGATCCGGGTGGGCGGCCTCAAAAGCTGCCTGTCCCCGTCTTTGGAGCATTCGGCGTAGCTCCAAATTGTAATGCACTCCATACGGTGGCTCGTTGTGCTCGTAATGGGTGAGCCAGACCCACAGACCATATTTTTCTGACAGCTTCCGGTTTGCCCCGCCGAAGATGTGGTGCTTCTCCAGCCACCGGGTGTCCCCGGACAGGTAACTCCGTTTTTCGGTTTGCAGGATGCTTTTCATCATACCCTCCGGAGGGGTATCCCCAGGTTACGGGCTTCCGCTTCGGCGCTTTCGATCAGCCGGGACATTTGCGATGCATCATATGCGCTGCATCCGTAGTAGTTGATGGTGTCTACATACCCGTCAAACTCTCCCGACTCTTCCACGATCCAGCCTGAGCCGTTGCTTTCCCATTGCCGCCGCCAGCTTTCCAGTGCATCTTTGCGGACGCTCCTCTGTATGCTGTTGCCGCCGATGTCCCGCACCACCTGCTTATATACCTCTCTCTTGGGCTGCCGGGTGGATTGGGTGATTTTGTCGATCAATGCCCAAAAGTACGCCATGGCGGTGGGGCTTTTCCCGTTTGTCCACTTGCCTATGGATACGGCTATGTAGCCGGTGCGCAGATCGTCCACGAGGGCCCGGGCTTCCGCCAGGCTGTCCGCATCCACCTCTACGGATAACACTGTGCCCCGCCCGTACTCATGGGTAAGGCGGGGATTGAGAGCCTTGATTTTATACATCGTAGTACCTCCTGTCGCAGCCTCTTATTTCAGGCTTGCGCACATACTTGCCCACTCTGTGACGGGCTGCATCCTGCACGCTGTACAGGTCATATGCTTCTTCGATGGTGAGTTGCTTCCCGTCTACAGATATGCGGGGCAATGCACCTCCGTCGCAAAGGGTGGAATACTTCTTCGTAGCCTCCCTTTTGTCTGTAGTGGTAAGGATGGTGGACTTGGCGCCCTGGACGATTATGTAGACCTCATACGTGTGCAGTTTCTTCTTCCGGCCCATCTCGCCCCTCCAGATATTTGCTGATGATGTACACAAGCCCGTCCTGCGTGGTCTTAAATCCATCTGCCTGCAAAGCCCGTTGCAACTGCCCATACATCCGTTTTCCCACTCTGCAGTAGAGACGGCACGGGTTCTTTCTTCGGTCGGGTTTACGGGCTTCTGGCACGGTCAGCGGAAATGCTTCCGCAAGGTTCTGCTCGATCTCGTTCAAAAGGCGGATCCCGTACTTTTCCGGGTGCTCACATTTGCTCAGGAGATACCGGTCAAAGCGGGGTGCATCCTCCTGCACCACTTCCACGATTTCCCGGGGAGAGAGCTTCCGGCTCTCCCGAAATTCCTTAATCTGGATCATCTTCCCTCCTTGCATGCTGCCGCCAGCAGTGTGTTCAGGCGCTTGTTGTCCTTTTCCAGCTTGGCAATAAGCTCGTCACGCTGGGCAATCTCAAACTCCAGATCGGTGATGGTCTGACACTTAAGACCATTCATTCCGGCTTTGGTGGCCATGGCCTGATACTTGGCCCGCTCGATCTGTGCCTCCCGCATTTCTCGCCGGTCGGTCAGCCTTGTGTAGATCAGCCATGCCGCCAGCAATCCCAGGAGGATCACCAGCACCACGCCCAGCCGGTTGGCCGTTACGGCCTCGGCAATTTCCAGTTCTGTACGCTCAATAACATCCGTAACCATAAAATCCTCCTGTATGACCCCATAGGGGGGCGGGCCTGGAGCGCTTACACCGGAAGGAGGTAAACCGGATCAATGCGGCACTTCCCCGGGGAGAAAGCTGTCAAAGTACCCGGGAGGTGCCGAGCGTAGCCCGCCCTCCTATGGGGTCATCAAAAATCACATGATGGAAATAAGCTTAACGATGTGGTCTAACAGTTCCCGCTTTTCGTCCAGCTTGTTGTCGTATTCCTCCGGCAGGTCAATGCCATTCCGGGGGAAGTATGCCGCCAGGGTGCTGTCCGGCTCGTGGATCAGGGACAGGATGGTATACATCTCATCCGTTCTCCAGGGGATCCTGCCCACCATCCGGGCGCTGAGGCATTGAGGGGTCATATTCAGCTTACGTGCCAGATACACCCCGTCCATGTCCATTTCCCGGAGCTTCAACCTTAATTTGCGGTGCAGCATTATGCTTCCTCCTTTTTAAGGCTTGCAGCGGCTACAATGCCCTCTGCAAAGCCCATTACACGCTCCTGCTTATCTTCGGGGAGCTTGTCCAGCAGTTTCTTGATGCTTTCGCCCAGCTGCTTTTCTTTTTCGCTCATGCGCTCCTCCTTTCCGTCAATAGTCAAATGAGGACATCCGCAGCAGCAGAGCGGAAAACCATTCTGCCTCTCCATCCGTGGCCAGAGTGAATGCCTCAAAGATAAGCTCCGTCTGCTTACGCAGGATATCCATGGATCCCTCCGAGATGGAGCCGGTCAGCTGTTTTTCTGCCGCCAGCAGGTCAAGGAGGCTACGGGTCATGCTTAACAGGTCATCCCGCTCTATGGGATTGGTCAGGATCAGGTTTTTACTGTTGATGTGGATACGGTCTGCTGCCTTTTGCAGTTCAGATACAAATTTGCTCATTTCTGTTTCTCCTTGCGCCTGCGGCTGATAATCGATATAATCTCCTAAAAAGGAGGGTCATTTTTATGTTGGATTTAACGAGTATCAAGGTTCTTAAGGCCATGTCCACGCACCCCGGCAGGTTACCATCCATCAATGTGTATGATCCGGAGATGGTGGCCGAATGGTGCAACACCAAAGATGAGGAGGGTATCGAGCGCACCCTGCAACACTTGTGCAAACAAGGTTACGTGGATACGTTTGGGGAGCAGGGATATGTTTGCGGCTACGTCCTTACTCACATGGGCCTCCATTACAGGGAGTTCATCCGTCTTGAGATCTGGGAGTTTGTTGCGAAATCCATACTGATTCCCATCCTCGTCGCATTAGCAACGGCCAAATTAGCCTCATAAACAGGGAGCCGCCTATGTAGTCCTTGTTCGGGGGCAAACACGCTAAACGCTTCATCTGGCCGTCATCATGGGGAACCTCGCCGGAAGCGGCTTTCGCTGCGTCCATATACACACAGTACCGCCGCCAGAATTTCCGAAACGATTTAGGGGCAATCTGTTTTTCGTCGGGGCTCCCCACGTCCTCATGGAATTGTGCAAGAGCCGCAACCGTAAAATCATCCAGTTTCCTGTTGTATCTCGCTGAAAGTCCTCGGATAAGTTCCGCTCCTTCTTCCAGGCTGGGCGGCTTCATTGTCATTGCTGGGTTACCTCCGTTTCTTAGCTTGGCTATATTATAGCATTGCTCCGCTATATCGTCAAGTGTTTATTCTTCGCTCAGCTAACTTTTTTATTGACGAGCGATCAGGGTTGATGTATAATAAAAACAGAAAAAGGGAGAACAAAAACAGCATGGAAAAAATCAACGAAAGAGTTTGTGAGCTCATAACGGCGAAGCAGATAAAGAAAACGCAGTTTGCCAAGGAGCTGGGCATATCCCAACCGTATGTTTCCGAACTTTGCAAGGGGACAAAATCCCCCAGTGATAGAACCATCCGGGACATCTGCCGCCTGTACGATGTCAGCGAGACATGGCTCCGCACCGGTGAGGGGCAAATGTTTGTGGCCAAATCCCGAGAACAGGAGATCGGGGAATTCTTCGCCGATGTGGTCAAAGACCAGGGATTCAAAAAAAACTTCGTGAATATGCTGGCCAGAATGACAGCGGAAGAATGGGCCCTGATGGAACGCAAAATGCGGGAAGTTTTGGAAGATACACCGTAAGCGGTGCGAGATTCTTGGTTTATCATCATTGCTTGACACTCTCTGTTTCTCGATTGCTTATATTTTAATCTAGCTAATCTAGATTGTCAAGCGAACTTTCTAGTTTGTTTAGAAAAATCCTTGCATTTTTAACCTGATGGTTTATACTTACAAAAAGAGGTGGAGAATGGAATCTATCGGAAGCCGAGTAAAGGCGGTCAGAAAAGCATTAAATCTCACGACAACGAAGTTCGGGGAACGCATAGGGATAAAGAACCCGTCCGTCAGCATGATCGAAACTGGCAAGTCCAATCCATCTGACCGAACGATCTTATCTATTTGCCGTGAATTCAATGTAAATGAAAACTGGCTGCGAACCGGCGAGGGAGAAATGTTCACGGAAAAATCCCGCCAGCAGGAAATAGAGAAGTTTCTTTCCGACGTGGCGAATGGCAGCGACTTCAAACGCCGACTTGTGCTTTTGCTGGCCCAAATGACGGAAGATGAGTGGGCCCTCATGGAGAGCATGCTGCGGAAAATTTCAGAAGAAATATAAAAAAAGACCCTCCGTGTGGAGGGCCTTTGTCGTTTAGCGAATGAGGGAGCGGACAAAGTAAAGAATCACAAGCAGCTCGTCCTCTTTGAGTTTGGAAAGCATGGGAACCAGTTCGGCCAGGATCATGGATGTGTCACCGGATTGTATATTTTCCATTTTTCTCTCCTTTACTATTGCGCTTTTGGAATAAATATAGTTTAATGTATACATGTCAGCTGACAAAAAAATAGTACCACCCGACCGAGATTAAATCAACAGTATTCAACATGCGCCGCGCATGCAGAATAGAATCATATATGATTGGAGGACGGGATAACGGATGTAGCAGCAAATGTCAGGGAGTTTCTGGACGCTCAGACAAAGGACAATCCTAATCTGAGGACAAACGCGCAAATCGCCGAGTACACCGGTTTGTCGGAGTCAACCATAAGCCGACTGCGGGCAGGGACTATACAACCCAGCAGCCTTGTGGTAAGACAGATCGCCGCCGCCTTTGGGAAAACGGAAAAAGAGGTAATGGGTGAGCCGGTAGTCATGTGCGCCGGATCCGAGGTCATAAAAGACCTTATGTCTATTTTTGATAGACGAATCCGGGAACGGCAGGAAAGCATGGAAAGTCTCCAGGCCAAGCTGGACAGCGCCCTAGAGATGATCAGGGAAAAGGATAAAAGGATCCTTGCCCTTGAGACAGATAAAGACCATCTGACACATGATCTGGAAACGTCAAGAAAATGGGCAATCGCCTGTGCCGTGGTGTGCATAACGCTGCTGGTGGCGATAGTGGCGATACTGCTCTATGACCTGACACATCTGGATCGGGGATGGTTCACAAGATTACTCGACCGATTCGGCGGGGCGAATATATAGGAGGGGAAAGTGAAAAAATATATTGCGTTCCTCTTGGTGATTCTGGTGCTGGCTTCGGGGTGTGCCGCCAGCGATGCAGGATCAAGGCAGGCGGAAGCAACAGAATTGCCAACGAAACAGCCAACAGAGGCACCAACGGAAGCGCCAACGGAAACGCCGATCCCGACCGATACCCCGGCTCCAACCAATACGCCGCGCCCCCTGTTCAATGGGCCAGTAGGAATGTCGGACAGAGAGTGGGAATTAGCTTTTATCACTTTCGAAATAGCGACGAAAGTGGAAAGCGAAATGTTTGAAAAAACGAGCGTTGAATTTTCCGACGACAAGCGAACGATCTTCATATTAACCAAAATAAAAGACACATCATTTGCGAATGCGAAAGAAATAATGAAGATGGCAGAGGAAGGTGGAACCTTCCACGATTCCCTCTTTGCGATAATGAAGACATTCGCGAACGTGTTGAACACTTCCGTAGCGGGATGGTCGGAATCTGTTGCCGCATACAATGAACCGGAAGATGGGTATGGAGCCATATTTGACATATATGATGTTTGTTTTGTATTTTACGACAGTGAGACCGCACAATACTTCCTCAAACAAGCCGGAACCGACGAATTGAAAGTATTGCCTGAACATATTTTTGAGTAAAACTATGAAGCGCAGAAAGAATGAAGCCGTATGGATCGAAAAGCGGCAATACTGGCAGATAAAAGTTACCAACGATATGGGGGAGCGGAAAACTTTCTGCTCCTCCGTTGGTATGGCGACAAAAAAGGGAAAATTGCAGGCCGAACGGAAAGCAGATGAGTGGCTGGAAAGCAGCACCACGGGAGGATCCGCGCGGGTGGAAGCGGTGTTTGAAAAATATATGGATCACCTGCGCAAAACTACCTCCACGGGATATGTGAGCAGGATGGCCTCCGTTGGCCGTTGCTGGGTGTGCAAGTATGCAGGGCGCAAGCGCATAGGAGCCCTTACAGAGGGAGACTGTGAGTCGATCATTGCAGCGGCCTACAAAGGCGGGGCATCAAAGCAGCATTTGAAAGGCATACGGCAGTGCCTCAGCGGGTTTCTAAAGTTCTGCCGGAAAAACAGGTACACTACCCTGCACCCGGAAGAACTTTCCATTCCCAAGGGCGCACCGGGTGTGCAAAGATACATCCTCACCCCGGATGAGATCACAACGCTCTTTTCCAGTGACACGACCATATTCAAGGGCAAGGAGGTGCAGGAGTTCCACATCCACGCCTACAGATTCCTGCTTCTTTCCGACCTTCGGCCCGGGGAGCTGGCCGGGCTAAAGTGGTCAGATATAGACGGGGCGCAATACAGCATAAACAGATCCATCAACATACGAGGAGAGGTAACGCACGGAAAAAACGATAATGCCCGGCGCTCGCTCATCATGAACGATTACGCCGCCAGAGTGATAGCTGACCAAAAAGAACTGCTGCGCAAGTGCGGGATAATATCACCGTATGTTTTCCCCGACCGGCACGGAGGTTTTTGTTCGCAGAAAAATCTGCGGCTCAGCTGGTATAAATACTGTAAGTACAACGGGATAGGCCGTCGAGGGGAAAACAAGAACGGGGCACCAAGATATATCCAGCCCTATGAGTTCCGGCACACTTGCTACAGCGTCAATAAGGACATGCCGGAGACGCTTAAAAAAATGGCCTTTGGGCATTCCCGCAAGTTTGACGGTGACACAGTATACAGCCATGAGATGAGTGGGGACAGAGAGCGGATCGCCGCATACAGCAACGCCGCATTTAGCAAAATTCTGGAAAAAAATCCACCCGCAAATCCACCCATTCAGAATTAAAAACTGGCAATATCACATAAACGCACAGTTTAAAAAATCCCCAAAAACGGGGAAAATCCAAGTTAGATAAAAGCATAAATTAAACAATTATTACCGTTGGGAGGGAAGGCGTATAGCAAATAAAAAGCCATAAATATAGGGCTTTTTTGAGTAATTTTATTTTTCGTCCACCCGCAAATCCACCCAATCAATGACGGAAATTTTTATGCTTGACTTATAATGTAATATCTGGTATGATCAATTTGCCACTCAGAGATGGGTGTGGATTGAAATTAACTGCGAGATTTTACGGGATTTCAAAGCGAAAAAGCGGAGCCGTTAAGCTCCGCTTTTTCGTTTCCTGTCTGTTATTTCAGCTCCCCGGACTTTTGCTTTTCGGCGATGTCCCGCATGATCAGGTTGATGATGTACCCGGATACCGTCCTGTTATCCGCGTCAGCTGCGGCCTGTATCTTGGCCTTAAGGTCAGGAGTTATCCTGACCTTAAGCATGTCTGTCTTGATCGTTTTTTCCATGGTCGCTCCTCACTCGTCAAACCATCTTACCGTAACGCCATGCGGATCACCCGCATCGTACAAGACCTCGCCGGTGTCAAGCCGCTCGATCAGATATGGATCAGACCAATCAATGGCGTCCACCAGTCGCTGGGAAAAGTCCGACTCGCACTCGTCGTCCCATTGATCCAGATCCGGTGCGGTGTAAGTGATGCAATACTCATTTCCATCCTTGTCAACGACGATCTCGCTATAATCATCATCGCCCGCCCAATGCTCGTCATCCGTGAAAAACAGCCTGAGAGTCTCTCCCCCGTTCACCAGGTCAATCCCGTAGTTATAGTGCTCACGCGCGATGGTCATATTGTTTCTTTCCCCTTTCAGTTTTTTTTGCATTCAGCAGGCTTTCGATCTCGGCCAGTCTGGCCAGGAGCTTTTCTTTCTCCTCGATCAGGGCGCTCCTGGTTTCAAAATTGTCGTCCTCTATGACCTCCATGGTCACGCCGTAGGGCAGCGCTGCCTCATCCAGTATGGTCTCAGGTACGCTGCTGAGTACCACCACACTGCCCTCCTCGACCACGCTGCGCCAACTTTTCACGCTGCCACCGCTTGCGGGGCCGCCTGCGGTGTAAAAGACATCCTCTCCGACTCTGGCGCCGCTGTCCCGGCCGGTGGCGCTTGATAAGACCTTGCCAAAGATTTCCACGGGCCCGTGCCATTCGGTGCATTCCTCCGCGAACGTGAGCCGGACGGAAACGCGCTTGACGGTGTCCATGCGGTCATCCTCTCCCCAGATGTTACGCATGATCTCCCGCACCTGCGGCAGGCTTGCGGTGGGCACCATCCAGGCCTTGCCATCTGCGTCCCACCTGGCCCCGCCGATCTTGCGGATGGTGGAGACAAACGAAGCGTTGTAAGGAGTGTACACGGCGGTCTGAGTTCCGGTGGTCTTTGTGGTGATCTTCATTTTCTTATACTCCTTTTTGGGCGGTTTTGCCGCCGCCCGTCGGCTTGATTGCGCTTAATATACGGGATTCGCCTTGCTAAGCTCCCATTCTTCTCCGTATTTTTCTTCGTGCGCTTTTTCATACGCGGCGAAAAACTCTTGCTCTGTGCAGGGGGACAGCTCTCGCGCCAGCTCCTCCCGGATATCGTCGTCCATCATCTCAACGGCTACATTCCAATAGATTTCTGCTCCGTTCTGGTTTTTTACTTTGTTGATCTTTTTCATTTCTTTGTCCTCCTCTTTTTGATGTACTCATTGTACCACATTGTAGCCACAATGTCAAGCGATAAATGCAAAAAAGTTCCGATTTATCTATATTTTTTGAAAACAAAAAAGGCGGGATCTCTCCCGCCTTGAATACGCTAATACTTAATTTTTAACTCTTGCAATCGCCCCATACGCGCCGTTTGCCGCCAGAGATACCACTAACCCATTGACCAGCGTCAGCACAGCAGAGGATACCGTCAGACCGCCCGTAAAGATAGTTGCGGCCAGCAGCACAATGACGGCCACGATGTAACTGTAGATCTGTGTGGGGATCTTGGCGATAACGCCCAGCCCCTTGGTGAGCTGGGTAAATAGCGCCACAACGGCAGTGGCCCCGCCCACGGTGAGGAGCGAAGTCCACGTGAAAAACTCCGGCTCCGCCCCGGTATCGGCAAAAGCCGCCAGCGGCAGCAGGAAGATGCAGAGGGTCAACAGAATAAGTTTGATCTTTTTCATTTTTGTTTTTCCTTTCTTTTTATCGGTCACTTTCGTCCAGATGCTCCAGCCGGTCTATCCGGTGGTGCGCCTGTTTCGCGGAGGATTCCACCGCAGTTATGCGGCTGTATAGCTCCGTGTTTACTTTTCGCTGTTCCCGCGTTTCCGCCTTGATGTCGTCCACGCCGGATTTGACATACCCAAGCTCCGTTAGGATGGTGCCGGTCTGCTGGCCCTCCCCGCGCTCATCATGGGTCTTATTCCGCGCGAAGGCCAGATACCCAAATACTATGCTGCACACGGTGCCAACGACCGCCAGGATAGATACCCAATCCACTTACACCTCCACCACCCGCGTATACCGGGGATTATTGGAGATGTAGCCCACCCGGCCCTTATAATCTACCCTGTACCATCCCTCACCAGACCAGTCCCGGATAGGGAGCCTGTCCCCCCGGTGCGCCGTGCCCAGCCGCTTGCCGAGGATATTCCCGGCCTCCCGCACGTTGACGGATCCCAGCACCTCCACGGTCGGGGTCTTGGGGGTCAGGTCGATATCTTCCCCGTCTAAATCCGGAAAATATTTAGGTCTGCCGCACACGCCCCAGCCGCCCCGCTTGTAGGGACGCACAACCACGCCCTCCGCACGGCCTATGCACTCCACTGTGTTCCCGCCCCCGATGTAGATGCCCACATGGTAGATTTCCGAGGGTTCAAATCCGTCTCCGTCCTTGTCCGTCCACTTAAATACGAGGTCGCCGGGCTGTAACTCGGAGACTTCAATGCGTTTGCAGATGCCGAAAAATCCCCGGCTGGACAGGTCGCTCTTTTGCAGGCCCAGCTCCTTCAAGCACCAAAAGACAAACCCGGAACAGTCGCCGCCCCGGATGGGGTTCACGCCCTGTGCGTCCAGCTTGGCATACAGGGTCTTGATCATCTCTACCCGCTTTGCGTAGGGGATGGAGCTGGTTTTCAAACGCCCCTCCTGCTTGGCTATCCAACTGTTCCGGGCCCGCTCGTCCATGGCGGTCATGTCCGCTCCGTTACCGCCCCAGACGTAGCACCATGTGCCAGCCTGCCCGGCGGCAAAGTCGGCAAAATCCTTGCCAGTTACCATATAATCACCTCTCATAATTGATATCTGTCCTTTCCGTTATAGTTCGGCTGGTATTTCCGCTTTGGGGAGCGGGTCATATATATAAGCCCCGTCCACATAGCGGTTGTCGTAGATGTCCCCGGCCGGGAGGGTGTCCACCAGCACAGCGCCCTCTTTGGCGTACTGGGCATATGTGGCGGATAAGATCCTCCCGTCCGTATCAAGGTTGAGTGCGTACATCAATATATCCCCCAAATCTGGTACAGGATGCATTCCTTATTGTCCTGCTTCGTGTTCATTCTTCCACTGCCGACATTGTAGTCGTACCCGAATGCGTTGTCGATAAACACCTTGCCCCCGGCCGCTCGGCGAATAACCCTCGTCTGTAAGGTAATATGGAGATCGTTACTTATGGTCGTCCAGTTCGCTTCGGTCAGTACGCCGCCCCGCTCGGTATTGTCCAGAATAAACCCGCCGTTTGTGCCCACACAGAGCAAAAACGGGCAGTTCTCGTCAATATCGATATACTGTGCTGGGAGTGTAGAGGTAGGGCTTGCGTTTGTCCACAACACAACAGGCTTTCCCCATGCGCCAATTCCTTCCCGGGCTGTCGCCGGGGTGTTTCCACCCGTGCCGCCGTACTCCACGGTAAACGGTGCGCCCAATGCGGCAAGGGCCTCCGGTATGGTCTTGCCCCCGGTTCCACCGCTTTCCACGCCGAGAGGGTCGCCCTCCAAGGTCACATTCCCCCGGAAGTAAGCGTCAAAATGGCAGTCAAACCCCGCTCTGGTCGGCGGCATACCCATGGATACCCGGTCACGGTTCAGCCCGATAAACAACGAGCCTGTGACAGGTTGCAGGATCTCCGCCCGGACAGGAGCAGCACCCAAAGCATCTGTGACGGTCAGCTCCACCGTATAACTGCTGGCCTTGTCGATCACGCCGAAGATATACGCCTGACCGCTGGCAGCGTTGTTCTCAATGACGCTCCATGCCCCGGTAGACTTGTACCGCAGTACCGCTACCGCCGTGTTGTGACCACCGCACGGAGCAATGTCATATGTGGGCGTGGCGCTTCCGTAAGTTCCCCCGGCATCGTCCGGGGTTCCGTCCTCCGTGCATCTGTACACGGATAAGCCGATGGCAGGCTGATAATACTGATAGCACGTCTCCGTGACAGTGGCAGAGGCAGTCCGGCCCCGGCTGTCCGTTACCGTCACCTTGTAGGTCAGCTCCCCCGTAGCGGTCAGGACGTTGGAGGTGCATTCTGCGTTTGTCCCGCTCTGCGCCGCTCCCGGCCCGGTAAAGGCATACCCGGTTATGGTCGCCCCGGTTCCCGCCTGTGCGGCAGCGGTCAGCTTGATCTGGCTGTACCCCTGCAAGGCAATGCCCCAGCCGTTCACCGTCTCATTGGCGTTGATTATCGTTTTTGCCAGCGTGACCGTGGGAATAACTGTGTCAGGGACAACAGCGTAAAAATAGGCCGTTGCAACCCCTCCCAGCTGTGCCCCGGATGCATCGTATGTCCACAGCTGCACCGTAGCCGTGCCCTTGGTCGCATTGGGCACCTGTGCCACCCACGATGCCGGGAGGGTGAAGGTGCAGGAGGCCCCGACATTTTCAAATGTCTGCGTCTCAGTGCCCAGCGTGATCTTGACCGTGTGGGTGTAACTGGTGCCGTACCGCTCAATAGTCACCGTTCCCTGCGTGGTGCCGTCCATGGGGACATTCTCGGTCACACTTGATATGCTGCTGTTGGCCGGGTCATAGCTGATGCTCACGCCGTAGATCTCGCTGGTTCCGGCGTAGTTGCTCACGTTCCCATCCCGGTATTTTCCGATGCAGAGCAAAAACGTTCCGCTGCTCCGGATGGCGTTAAGCATGGTATCCGTCAGAGTGATTGTAGTGGATGTGCCGTTGAGGGTGGCGGTCATGTACACCTCATCCGTCAAATCCTCGATAAACCCCGCCGCAGTCTGCACGGCGATGAATACCGGGAAGTCGGTTGCGCTGGCATGGGTGAGGATAAGGGAGCCGCTTCTGACCGTGTTCGCGTCCAGCGCAAAGGCCGCTATCCGCTGGTAGGTTTTCCGAGCGGAAGATAGGGAGTAAGTACAGGTGCAGCGCACCGTTACCGTGTAGGTTGCGCCGCTCTCCACGTTGGTAGTGGTGTAACTGTAGCTTTCGCCGCTCCGTCCCTCGCTTGAGTACGCATTGCCTATGAGCGTGCTTGTCCCGAGGGAGTTTTTTCCGTTGGACAGATCCCGTGTGCCGATGGTGCCTCGGTTACTGCTTGCCGATTGGAAGGAGATAGCCGCTTTGGCGTTGGCCTGCGCCGCACTGGTAGCCGTTTGCAAGGTTTTCCCCGTGCCGGTGGCCGTAGCGGTGGACGTAAACCCGCCCTTGGTGCGCTTACCGATGGTGTTGATGCCCGTTTGCATCGTGGCAGATAATATAGGCATATGTCCTCCTTACGTCAATCGCCCGATCATGCCCACGGCGGTATTCTCCCCGGAACCGAGGATGTAAAAATCCATCAATCTTCCGGTAGTGCCGATGGTCAGTTGCTGGATCTGGGACTGCACCACGTACAATTTCCCGGCAGAAAAATACGCTATGGCGTTATTCACTGATACGGTTTTTTCATCGCCGGTAAAAAAGTACAGGATATCGTTTTCCAGCTTCAGCTTGATCTGGCTGGTGCTCTCACCAATAACGATGCCCCCGTTTACCGTGGAGGTTTGGGCCATAAGCCGGATAAAGCTGTGGATTTCGGAAAACTGCCGTGTGGTTTCACCGTCCAAATCGCTCACGGTTTCAGAGATGCTTGTAAAGGATGCTTCTATTTGCCCGGCCAAAATTTCAAACCGGGATTGCATACTGGATCTTAATTGTTCCAGATCTCCCGTTGTGGCGTATTCTTGCAATGCCTCCATGATGATGGCCTGGGATTGCTGGATCAGTTGAGTTGTATTTTGTGCGTTGTCGGATATGGCAGACCTCAAACTGTCTGCTGTCATTTCCAGCTCCTTGGTGATCCTTCGCGTCTCGGTCACCGTGTACTGAGTGACGCTGCTTACCCCCTGATCCATGGATACGATGGTTCCGGCAATGGAGCTTCTCACACTGCCGATATCCACGCTTTCATACCGATTCTGTAGCGCGTTGTAGCGCGTTTTCACAATTTTGGCCTTAGCAGATATACCCAAGCGCGAAAAATAAACGCCTACAACGTCTCCCAGATTCACGTTTTCCACGAAATCTTTAGATTGATACCAGGATACCGTGGTGCTTATGGTCGGCACCCCGGGATCATGGTTGGAGATGTATTCCTGCGCTTTCTGCGTCAGCTCTTCGGCGGTGGGTTTGTTTTCAAACTCCTCGGTCAGGTCTAACAATAAGATCCGGGTAAAATCAAATTCGCCCTCCACCGGCACATACGAGCTGCCAAGATCGGCGCTTCCCTCTTCCTCCGAGTACCAGTACGGATACACGCCTGTATATACACCGCTTCCGTCCTCTTCCTGGTTGACATCCGTCATGTTTTTCCCATACCGGATGGTCACGCCGTTGTCCTTCCCTCGGTGTGCCCATAATTTGACTTGGTAGCGGTCAAACTCCAGCTCACCGCCGTAGGTGTCCAATAAGCTGCCTCTTTGCCCGGCCACCAGAGACCGGGCAGAAGAAGGATAGGCCACAACAAAGTCAGAGATAACCGTCTTGTCCGTCTCATATGCAAACGGGTTCTCGGTAACGGCGTTGGTTTTCATCCCCTCCAGCGCAGATGCAAGGGAGGGAGCGTTAAAAGGCTCTATCACAATGCCGCTCAGGTCATAGCTCAAGTGCTGGGCATTGATGGTCACCACCCCGTTTATGGGACGACTTATCTTATAGACCCTAAAGGGCTGGAGCCTTGCGGTAGGATTGGGCTTTGCCAGGATAATGGAGCGTAAAGTTATATCCGCATAATGCAGACCATTCAATCTGTACTGCATTTCCAGTTCAAAAGGCCCGTTTAATGTTTCTTCCACCGCGCAGGAGATGCAATCAGACAATGCCCCCAATCCATTGGTATCCCACGCCGTAGCAGTGGGAGGATACAATCTCGGATAGTTCATAGTGTCCACCATCTGGGGGTGATCTTCACGGAGGTAACAGTCCCAGTCCAGCTTATATTGTTTGCCCCCTCATGCAAAGCGGGGAAGTCCGGGGCATTGATTATGCCGTTCAAATTTGTGCTGCCGTCGTAGGCGTTCTGGGTTTCGCTGTCCAGAGTGATCTTATTTTCCAATCCGGTTATCTCTACATCCACATCCCCCACCGTCAGGGTGATATCTCCGGATCCGGTCACTTCGATCAAAGGTAGCGCCGGGAACGGATTGGGCCCGGTCACGCTTCCCGCCGCCGTCAGGGTTACAGGTGTTTCCCCGGATACCAAAAATCGCCTCGGGTCGCAGTTAAAGGAGATGGTCGCCCGGCCAAAGCGGTTAAGGATATTTTCTATATCCAAGGGCCCCTCAAAAAAAGCGAGGCGGAAGGTGTCCGCCTCGTAGCTATCCTCTAATCTTTGATACCCCACAGGCCCGGCCAGCCATGCCGCCGCTGCTTTGGCAACGGTGGGAAGTTTGGGCTGATCGGCGCTCAGATAGACCACATACTCCTGTGCGTAATTGTTGTAGCCGCCCAGATCCTCCACCATGTCCCCGGACTTGCCCGGGATGGAGGTTATAAGGAGCTTCTTCTGCGCGTAGGTTCTTCCTGGATATCTTTCTACAATGACCTTCACGTCATCACTGGATTTTCCCGCCCATTTGATCATTGCCACACCGCCTCTCTCCGGTTTACTTCGGCCTGCATTCTGCGCATGACCGCATCTGCCAGGGCATTCACGTCCTGCCCCTCAGCGCCGTATACCTGTATGTTGATGCCGCCCCAGTTGGTGGTTGTGCTGCCACCGTTTACGGATCCTCCGGTTTCCGGTATATTGTCCCATGCGGTCTGCGCTCTCTGGATAGACGCATACGCCGCCTCCGACAACCGGGAGGAGGCACGGGTAACAAGTGGGATACTCTTTTCGAACCCCAGCGCAAACCCTTCTCCGTCATATTTGCCCAGACGCATATATTTTTTTGACGGGCTCTGTATCATGTCGGATCTGGCCAAACTCCACTGTCCGGCAGCGGACAATCTTGCAGCAGCAGCGCCTACTCTCCCGGCCATGCTTTCAATGCCTCGTGCGTACCCTTCGCCGCAGTTCACTCCAAGTTCGTAAAATTCGTTTGGATTAAGCTGTCCCTTTGCCGCCGTGGTAGCATCCGCAAAATTCCCGGCAAGTATATCCTTCAGCTGCCCGGTTTCCCGCATGGCCGCAATTATTTCTTCAATTTCTTCATCCGTGGCCGTTTTCAAGGCTTCCAACGCGGCGGCAGATTCCATGGATCCATCCGCAAAGGTGGCTGCCAGCTCGTTCACACCGTCAATGTTCCGGCTGGTCAAAGCGTTAAAATTGCTGGTGTAATTCTTAAAGTATTCTATCTGGCTCTTTTTGGCCGCGATCATTTCCTGCACGGAGGTTTTGGTCTTATTCTCGACTTTATCCCACTCGCTAAACTGCCCATCCAGACTGCTCCGGGCCGCTTCGTATGTTTTATCATATGCCGCCTGGGCTTCCTCCATGGCCTTGGTCTGTGCTTCTACTGCTTCCTGAGTTTTCTGCGCGGTGGCCTCGGTGGTATCCGCAACCTTTTCCTGCGTTGTCCCAAATGTTTCAAGTTCCGCATTCGTGTCTGCCACGATTGCCCCGTATTCTTCCACCGTCCTGGAGATATTTTTATACGCCCTTTCCATATCGGCAACATCGGATGCCGCCTCTGTTCTTTCTCCGGATCCCGCCCCGTAGGGCCCGTTTGACTGGATGCTTGCAAGTTTTTCCCTTGCCGCTACCAGCTTCTCATATATTTTTTCCTGTTCTCTCAGCGCTGCATTGTACTGCACCTGTGCGTCTACAGCCCTATTCATCAGGGCGTTGGCTTCCGCTTCTTTGACGCGCATTGCCACCAATTCCTTCAAACTGGACACATTTGCGTCTATAAGGCCGGTTTGCTCATTGTACAGACCGGCCAGTTCCGGCATGACCTCCACAAGCCTGCTGGATACTTCTTTCAGCTGTTCCGTTTCCGCCGCCGTGCGGTTGGTTTTTTGAGATAGCTTCTCATATATGGAGATCAGTGCCAGGCTTTCTTCCTGCGTATTCCTGGCCGCAGCCACGGCATCATTGTAGGTGGTGTTTATAGATTCCAAATTGCGCTGGAGCATCTGGTTTTTTATAGCCGCTTCCTGTGCCGTCCGGTAATATTCATCCGTCTCCATCCTCGCGTCATGGATGGAGGTTGCAACCGCTGCGGTTACCCCGACCAAAGCCACAAACGCCGCAATTCCTATGGCCACCTTGGGGGATCCCAACTTTTCAACAAACCCGCCCAGCCCCTCGGACATTTTTTTAATGTCGTCTGCCTGTTTAGCCAACGAGGTAAGCCCGGATAATGTTTTCACGCCGGCCACCAGACCTCCGCCCACAAGAGCAACGTTTCTCATAGTGGTCAGCATCCCGCCAAGGGATTTATCCAGTTCGCCGCTTTTCAGCTTAAGCGTGTCTACCACATTGGGTATGGAGGTTGCCGCTCTCTTTATGACCGGTGCCACGTTGTTGTATACGTTGACAAAACTATCCGCTACATCTTCGGTCAGCTGTTCCACGTCTGATTCAGAGTCGCCCAACCCCGCCACAAAGGACTTAAAGGACGCAGACAGGGATCCCAACGATCCCTCTATGGTTTCCGCCGCTTCCCGTCTGAAATTTCCTGCGTATTTGGTGGTGCGCTCGAAAAAGTACCGCATGGACAATTCAGCCTTTTCGGCGTTGGTCATCTTGGAAAAAGCTTTATCCATGCCCAGTTCCAGCCGATAGGCTTCCAGTGTCGTGGCATTCATTGCCACGCCGAGGTTATCCATCATAGTATAATTACCCTTGGCCGCTCCGGTAACGGCTTCCAGCGCCGAGGATACATCAATACCCATAACAGACGCAGCGTCTGCCGCTCTCTCTATGGCCAACGTGGTCAATTCCATGGATCTTTCCACGCTCAGCCCGGAGCCCTGGAAAAGTGCGCCCATCTTGTTGGCCACCGCCAGATATTCCGCCTGAGATGTGCCCAAGGTCTTGGAGGCGGTTTTGGATGTTTGCACGATCTGGTCGGCATAGTCGCCAAACACCGTCGCCGCACCGCCTACGGCCTGCTCCAATGCGCCGTAAGTCTTAACCACCTGCGTTCCCAAAGTCGTTGCAACGGTCAAAGATGCCGCCGAAAATGCAAGCGTGACATTCAGTGCCTTATTCAGTTTGTCGGCGTAAAAGGCAGCCTTCTCCGCCGCTTTCTTGGATTCTTCCGCTTGCCTCTTTTGAGCCTCCGCCAGGTCTTTTTCTCTCTGGGCCGCGTCCGATGCTTCGGTTTGCAGATCTCCCAATTCCGCATTCAGCTGGTTGATGGTGGCCGAGGTGTTATTGATATCCGCCTGCGTTTTTGCAATGGCGTTCCCCATGTCCTCATAGGCACGCTGGGCGGTTGTAACCTCTTTACTGCCCTCCCCGTATTGGGCCTTTACTTCCTCCAGCTGCTTTCCGTAATCCTGGTATTGCTTCTGCTGCTTCGCAAGCAGGTCGGTGAGAGTGGCAAGCTTGTTTTTCTGGTTTTCAATTTGTTTTGTCAGTATGGGGATCTTTGCAGCGGCTTTCTGCTGAGCGGTGGCATTTTTATCAAAAGAGGATGCCAGCAGTTTCAGCTCGGAATCCAGCTCCTTATCCGCCTGGGTGATGCTTTTTATCGCCCGTCTGTATTCCTGTTCACCCTCTATGGCGATCTTTGTCTTTATATCGCTTGCCATGGGTTACCTCAGTTCAAAAATATCAAATTCTGCCGGAGCTTCTTCCTTTTCCTTGGCCGTGCCGTTATATACGGCAAGGCAGGAGATCATGTCCACAAACTCCCCGTACCGGGTAGACAAAATCTCCTGCCTTTGCATGCCTAACTTACGCCCGTAAAATAGGGCCCAGGATAGGGTTAATCGCCGTCTGGTCTTTTTTTTTGAGATTCCAGCCTGACGGTAACGGCGGTATCCACGTCAAAGCACTTAAACACTTTTTCCCTAAGTAGGATGTACTCCGGCAATTCCAGCCCCAGTACTTCCTCCACGGTTAAATAGTGTTCACCGTCTGCGCCTTTACTTAAAATAGAGATGATCTGCGCCCACGTTCTGGTTTGCTCTTCATAGGACTTTCCTTCACCCGCCAGCAATAAGCCGACATTGCCAAAGTCCTCATCTTCGCAAAGTTTAGCGATCTCAATGGACGCACCTACTGTCAACGCCAGTTTTTCCTCCATCGGCGTATCCCTCAGTCGGTGATGTTAAGCAGCTGCTTGATCACCGCTACCGCATCCTCCCGGCTTTCCAAGTCATCCACGTGGTACTGCCAGTCGTGGGCGGTCGTATCGTCGCGGAAGATTTGGGCCGTGAGGGGAGTGTTCTGCCAGTCGATGGTTTTTTCCTGCGTGGCAGCCGCTACCGCCTCGGGGTTAAACTTGGCCTTGGTCAGCACAATGCCCCGCCAGGTGGTCACGCCTCCGGATCTGCGGCGCTGCAAGCACCCAATGCCCACGTAAGGAGCCTGAGCAGAATCACCATACTTGTAGACGCTGGCTTTTTTGCTTCCGCCAGTGCCGATGGTCACTTCCTCTGCGGCCGGCAGGCCCATAACAAGTGCCTCAGTCTCACCAAGCAGGCCGTCAATGGTGATGGTGGCCGTGCCATCCGAAAACTCGCCGGAGGCATTTTCTGCCGCCTGGTTATCGGCGTAAAAAATATTATCCTCGGAGAAATTCACATCCAAAGACAGGGATACGCCACGCCCCAGGGGAACGCCTGCGGAGTAGGTGGTAGTGCCGCCAGTGTTGCTATACTTAGCAACGTAGACATCACTAAAACCGGTAATTACTCTTCCGTTTGCCATATTCATATCCTCATTTCATGATTTTGTTTACTTCTTCTTCGTAGGTTTCCAGCATCTTTTTTTGAGCCGCAGCCTTGGAGCTCCGCACCGTTTTTTTGATAAAAGGATAGGCACGCCGGAAAGACGTGCCCCGCTCCACAGATCTGGCTATCAGCTGGTTGGGCTGTCCGCCAGGATACTTTTTTGTGCGGATCCCGTTATACCCATCAAAGCCGATCAGTACGTTGTAACCGTCATTTTCGTGCTTCATTGGCGTGATGCCAAAACTCTCTTCAAGCCCCTGCTTTTGCAGGGGCTGAATGCCATACACCGGGTTTTCCGGCGTTCCCATGCGGTTATCCGTTGGGATGCCCTGTATAGCCTGACGCATATTGTCAGCCACCACACCGGCCCCTTCATACAGGACGCGCCGGATGATCTCCGGGGCCTGTATGCTCAATTCTTCCAGTTCGGCTATTTTATCTTCCAGCCCTCTAATGGTCATTTTCGCCATATCAGACCACCTCCCAATCCCATGAGTAGTGGATCAGGTTGGTTTCTTCTTCATACAGCGCATCCGTCAGCTCCCAGGCCATTTCCATGGACTCCATGGCTTCCTGCACTTGATCCACTACCGGATCAAATTCAGTTTGTGTGTAGTAGTCCACTTTGCCGGTTATGCCCTGCTCGGCCTTGTGGTTGTCGGTTTCAAAGCCGTTATCACCGTCTTCTGCCCATACCAAAAAAGGGGCCTGTAATCTGGGCCGCCAGTAGTGGTATGTATTGGGGGTTATCGTTGCAAAGGTTTCGCCTATGGCTTTAAGTCGTGATTGCAGAGATGTCATACAGATCATCCACCTTTCTAAGGGTCAGGTCGGTGACCTTCAGGCCGTCATCGTCTAACAGGTGCTGCACGTTGTCTATACGGTATTGCTCTCCGGTTTCCAACACTGCATACATTCCTATCTGGATATTGGGGTCAGCCCACACCCTCACAAGCATATCAATCTGCTGGTTTACGCCTTGCGCCGCGTAATATCGGCCATAGCCTATTGTTCGAGCGCCGTAAAAATGCCGCCAGAGCTCTTGCAGCTGTGCCTTGGGCATTTGCCCCTGATTGGGAGGATACTCAAGTCGGCATATGGTCAGCAGTCCGTCATCGTAGGTCATTGGGACACCTTCCCGCTAAACAGTCGGTTGTTCAACGCCCACCGCAGCATTCGGGGCATGGGAGGGTTGTCCTCCGCCCTTTTACGATAGAGATACGCGGCATACATCACTATCAGCTCGTTATCCTCCGGGGTGTCCTGCAAGCTGATTCCCTCCCGGGATATTAACTCCCGGGAGGTCAAAAGGAGGTGTGCAAGATAGTCATCGTATACCGTGGTGATCATGCTGAGGTTAAGCTTAAGCAGCTTGAGCAGATCTGCCTCGGTCATGCGCTGCCTCAGGACTTGGTGATGGTGACGGTGTACACCTTAACGGCGTTTCCGTTTTTCACGGTGATGGTCAGGGGCTTGGTGCCGGTGACGGGGGTGAGGGTTTCGCCGTTTACAATGTTTTTGCCGTTGTAGGACAGTGCCACGTTTGCGGCAGCCTGGGCAGGAGTGGCAGCTACGGCAGCGGCAGCGGTCATGGTGGCGGTGTAAGCGGTGGTAGCCGCGTCAAAGGACGGGGACAGGGTAAGCCCGCTGATGCCGTCCAGATCTGCATCATTGGCAGTGTCGGCGGCAAAGTCCATGGAGGTGGTCACATCGCTGCCGTTGATGTTGATAGCCACAAAGGCGCCGGGGATAACGGGAGCGCCGTCCGCTCTGGCCTTGCCCCGGAAAACGGTGTTATCCTGGATAAACTGTACCTCCCGGCTGACCTCGATGCTCATACCGGCGCGCTGGACAAACAGGTACAAATCGCCATAGCCGCCGACGATATCGCCATCAGGCATAAACTCCAACACCTCGATATCTCCGGAAACGATAGGCAGGATGCCGTACACGTTAGCCACCACGTCACCGGAGGCGGTAAAGGTGATAGCCTTGGATTTCAGCAAGGCATAGGTCTTGGAGTTCATGGCCCAGAACTGATTGCCACGGCTGTAACGGGTAAAGGTGTTACCAGCCGCTACCTGCAAGGCCGACCAGAACTCAGCGCCGGTCTTGTTGCTGGCGATCTGCTGGATGTTGCTGGTGTGCAGGTCAACCCAAGCCGGAGCGTTGGCAGGATAATCAGCAGGCTTGCTCTGCTGGGCAAGACGGGTCACAATTCCAAGAGGCATTCTGTTGGCTGCGCCCTTACCGTACAGGATAGCCTTATCCTCCGCCAGGCCGATGGCTTCCGCCAGCATCTCCACGATCCAGCTGGCAAGATTTACATCGTTGTCCTCCAGCAGGCTGTTGCACACAGGCACATAACCGGCTACTTTGTATCCGTCCAGGGTGACCCGGTTAAATGCAAAGGTCAGTTCGTTGATGGCCGCGCACATTTCAATCCATACGGCTTCGGGGACGGTTCCGGCAATGGTCTGCCGGGCTTCGCCGAAGACGTTGCGCACGCGCACCCGCCGCAGCAGCTTGCTATAGCGGTACATGTTCTCGGCGATCAGATCCAGCATGACCACGGGGATAGTCAGCTCGCCGCCAGTGATGGCCCGGCTCTGACCCTTCATGCTTCTGAGCTGGCCCAGAAACTCCTTCACTTGGTTGTCGCCCAGGATCATGTTACGCTCTTCCATGGTAAGGGCGTCAAACGCCCGGACGCTCATATCCAGGCTGCGTACATTGGTTTTGATGTGCATCTTGTTGCTCCTCTCGGTCTTCTTTTCAAGTTCGGGAGCCTTGCGCTCCAGGTCGGTAAGGTCTTTTTCAAGCCCTTCGATTTCGGCGTTGAGGGTATTCACCGCCTCTTCGTGGGCCTTTTTCTCCGTGTCAAACTTCTCCACTTCTTCGGATACGGCTTTCTGGGCTTCTTCGTCCTCGGCCTCACCGATAGCGGTTTCCAGTTCCTTTTCCCGGGTCTCAAAGTCTTTATCTTTGGCCCTGAGTTCTTCCAGCTGCTTCTTTTTCAGATCGATAGACCGCCGCAGCATGATGGTTTTAAGTGCCATTTGCAGCTCCTTTCAGCTTGGCGGTCATTTCATCCCGCCATTTTTTTACTTGTCGTTTCTTGATTTCGTCCCGCTCTGCTTTTCGGGCCTGCACGCCGGTATCCTCGTAAGCCGGGAAGGTCACTACGGACACCTCGTACAGTTTGACCTTCCGGATGTGCCAGGCAGCGGGCTCCCCGTCCTTGTATTCCACATACTCATCCGTGATGTCAAACCCAAAGGAGCACTGAGACACGTCCCCGCGTTTTACACGTTCGTACAGGTTCACCGCATCCTGGTCTGCCTGATTCACAAGGATGCTGCCCCAAAGACCTCTTTCGTCCAGTCGGAGAGTCAGCGTGCCGGAGATCGTGCGCCCCAGCACCAGGGTAGTATCATGGTTGGTCAGGGCCCGCACATCTCCGTCCGTTTCGCCGTCAAAAGCGCCTGGGTCTATGGTTTCATACGCTCCATCCCATAACTCATACCGGCTGTTGTATACGGCAAAATATCCTTCAATGTACAGGTTTCCGTCCTCCGCCCGAGTGTTAAAATCCCCGTTGCGGGAAATAGCGTAGCGTTTACAGATCATCTGCACCGCCTCCGTTCAATTTGTTTTGTTCCCCGATCATTCCACGGGGGATGTAGTTCTCCAGGATAACCAATTCGTCTAGACCGTCCATGGGAGACAGGCCCAGCCAATCCCTAACCTCATTGCCTGTCATGATGCCGCGTACAAACTGGTCATCTGCCACACGTGCCAGGTCGGTAAGGTCATAGTTGTACAGGCTGCGATTGTTAAAACGGAAATACAGATCCGGGCTATATAAGAGCTTCCGCGTTAGTTCTTGCTGGATGTTCTGCGCCAACGGCATGATGCGCGTGGAAATAAAACTGTTCCACGCTTCACGCCTGAAGTCTCCCACGCCCAGCACAAACGGCGGTACCCCAAGAATGGTGGCAACCGTCTGCTTGTCCAGTTTCACAAAATCCGCCAGTGCAAGATCAGATAAAGTCAGAGGCTTGACCTGCTCCACGGAAAACTGCTCCGATGGTATCAGCCAGGGTTCCCCGGCTTCACCGCTCATGGCGTAGCTTTCCAACAGTTTTTTTCTGCCGTCAGGGCTGGAAAACTCATCCGTCAAAGCGTCCACTTTGACGATTATGGACGGTTTCCACTTTGACGACATAAAGCCCCGTTCCGTTGCCGATGCCTGTTTAAGGTTTGTTGCAACGCTCGACAAGGCTATCTGGTACCCTTCACCCAGCCACGGGTAATAACTCCCGGGGTTGGCAACAAAATGGAGCACGTCCTCCGGATCGTACTCCTGACCGGCTACACTCACCTTGTATCCAAACACCCCATCCGGGACAAAGGACGCAAACACGGGAGGGATAGGCACCAGCTGCCGAATATACCCGCTCTCCGTCCTTGGATAGACAACCGCATTCCCGCGCCCGTCCAATAACATGGTGCGCACGATCCACTGCACAAAGTTGGATCTGGTCATGTACTTGTTGGGGTTTATGTCTACTCTCCGGCTCAGCTCATTGACTATGCGCACATCGCCCCGGTCGGTATTCTGCATAAGGTGGATGGTCATGGCTCCGATCAACCGTGCAATGGTGTCCACCGCTGTTATGATCTCCGGGTTATGTGCCAGGTTGGTATATCCGGCACACGCAAGAGATGCATCATCGCCAGCCCAAAAACCGACTATTCCGCGCTTTTTAGGTTCCGCCCTCGGTGCCGGACGGCTTCTGTTCTTTTTACTCACTCTTCATTTTCTCCCCACCATTTTTTCCCGGCCTTGGATCTCTCAAGGCTCTCAAGGTAGCGGATGCAGGCAAACACAGACGCATCAAACAGGTCAATGCGGTGTTCCGGCTGCACCTTGTCATATTGGATCATGTCATCCGTTTTCTCCACGGCTGACACGTTCTCCACGCAGTATTCATACGCTTCGCTGTGCAGGTAGTACAGGCTTCCGTTCTTCGCACATTGTTCAATGTGGCGGAAGCCTTCTGATTTTTTGTAGTAATACTGAGGCTGGTCGATGATTTTAAATCCGGCCTCTTTCATACCGATAAAATATTCCCGGCAGAATTTGCGGTCATGGCCCACCTGCCGGATCTTAAATCCCTTTTTGCGCATGGCCACAAACCAGTTGACCACATCGGCATGGTTGACGGTCGGTGTGTTGCACATGGTCAGCCATCCATCATCCTGCCAGCCGAACAAGGGGATATTGTCCTCATCTGCTTTTTCATGCGCCCTGACGATGGGAAAAAACGCATGGGAAATGATGATATCCGTCCCTTTGTAATTCCCGTACAAACATGCTGCCGTCAGGTCGTGCAGCTTGGACAGGTCAGCGCCGCCGTACCAGTCAATGGGCAGCTTCGCCAGTTCGTCCAGCGTCCAGGTGTATTTCTGGTCGCTCTTCCTAAATTCGTCTATATCAAAGTAGGCCCGCATGGCGGAGGAATACACGTTCAGAGATTTCGCGAAAAAGTCCTTCCGCTGCTGCGGATCGTTAAGTGCCTGTAGGCTGTCGTTTAAGATCTCCGCAGGCCGGATGCTCACGCCATAAGCCGGGTTCGCCATTTCGTGGATCTTAGGATCCGTAAAATCTACGCTCCCGTCCCGCACCCCATCCGGAGCGCAGCACGCGAAGATAAAATATTGTTCGTCCTTCACCGTGCCGTCCAGCACCTTCCGGCAATACTTTAATCGTTGTCCTAAAAAAGCCTGCTCGTTATCGCCCGCCGTAGAAATGCCGATCAGCAGTTTGTTCGTATAGGCTTTCATCGCCTCCTTAAACAGGTTGTATTGCTTCGGCTTCTTAAAGGCGTGGATCTCATCGCATATCGCAATGTTGCAGTTTAAGGAGTCTTGTGTGTCCGCGTTCGCCGCCAGGGCGCGAATAAAAAAAGACCCGTCCGGAAGATCGGCGGTCATGGAGTGCTCGTTGTTGTTGTCTATGATTTTTACCGCCCCGCCGTGCTTTTCATCCTCGCCCATTCTTTCCACGTTATAGCGGAGGAAGTTATAGGATTCAAGAGACTGCATAAGGGCAGCTGACGCAATGTACATTTTCGCCCCGCTGCGCCTGTACCATAACGACAGGGCCCAGCTGAGGGCAGCGGCAAAGGTCGTTTTAATATTTTTCCGAGGCACGAATATAAGTGCCTCATGGTACCTTACTATATCCGTTCCCTTGACCTTAAAGCCCAAGAGATTGTAGATGATAAACTTGTGGTACGGTTCCAGCAGAAACGGCTTCCCGCGCAATGGTGTGCCATCCAGCTGTTCCCCTTGCTGGTGTACCAGTGTTTTCTCTATGATCTGGATGCAAAACTCCGGCCCTTTGGGATGCATCTCATATTCCGGATTTTCCAGGTCTGCAAAAAAGCGTTCAACCGCCTGCTTGAGTTCCAGGCAGGCAATTTTCTCGCCGCTCCGTATGCTTTCGGCGTACTTCAGCACCACGGGCCAGTTTTTACCCTTAGTCTGTTTCAATCTGCATCAGAGCAGCAGCAAGGCCGCTTGGTTTTTCTTTCGTTGGCCCGTCACCGCTTACTTTTTTGTAGCTGCTGGGTGTGAGCCCCAGTTCCCGCCAGTACGCCAGAGCGGATTTATTCAGATCGTCCCATAAAATAAGCAGTGGATTCTTAACAATGTTCGTTGCGCCGCCTTTGTTGGTGTGCCTCACCACCGGATTCCCGCCCGTATCCTCGTACAGATCCAGCGCGTTATCCCGTTTCTCTAAAATACCGGCAAGGGTGGCGATAAGAGGCGCGTATTCCTTCGGCGTGATGCCTTTTTCACGGCACATTTTCTTTATTATTTTCTCCCATGCTCCGGTATCCACTTTAGTTATCCCCCTTTTCCACAATTATCTCGCAGAGTTGGAAAAAGCTACCCGCCCCAGTAGGTAAAGCCGGGAAGGGGCCGTCCCGATGAGGGGGGGCTATTGCTTCCGATTCCCGCCTTTTTCCGGGTGCTGTTTATTGTGACACGCATGACAGAGGCTTATCAGGTTGCTATTTTCCCACACAAGTTCCGGATATTCGTCTGCATGTTTGATATGGTGTACTTCTGTCGCCTCAACTGCCCTGCCGTACCGCTTGCAGTGCTGGCATTTGTACCCGTCCCGGCGCAGGATGGCCAAACGCTTGTGCTTCCACCGTGTGGATGTATAGTCAAACGGCATCAATCGTTCCCCGCGAATAGTTTTATCTTTGCCCTTTCGGCTTCCAGCCTCTTTGTCGCCGCATCAAAATATCCTTTGTGCGTCTCAAAGCCCCAGTATTCCAGCCCAGCACGGTGACAGGCGATTAAACTTGATGCGCTGCCCGCGTGTGTATCAAGTATCTTGTATCCCGGCTTAGAGTAGTGGTTAAGCAACCATGTATACAAGGAGATTGGTTTCTGCGTAGGGTGGAATCTTTTCTCAGTGTTTCCTTGTGAGCTCGCTTCCACGTACGCCGCATTCCCCGAAAAGGAAGTCCATGCATATTCAACCGGAGCCATGGAAAATCCTTCCTTTGGAATATTCGTTTTGCGCCACACGATAAAGCAGCGCGTAGGCGGAAGATCAAAGTAATTTCCGCCCCATATAATCTGGTTATTGCTGACCCGGGCAAGCTCCCGAAAGTACGAATCATCCGGTGCAACGTCCCAAGTGCGTATATCTGCGTCGTCAAAGATACCCCCTTGACTGTATTTCGCCGCCCATGTTCCGCCCGTCCGACAAATCATAGTGGGAGAATCGCCCGCCGAATCTTCCGGTCGGCCCGTTCCAGTCAGCCGCCCCCCCCCGCAAGACCGCTCTTATTTGCATTTGCAGCATTGCCGTATGGAGGATCAACTATGGCCAGATCAAAAAACTTGTCCGGGAACATTTTCATCCCATCCATGCAATCCATGTTGTACAAGCCAGTTTTCAGCATTTCATTCTCCTCGTGCGCCGCCGCTCCGCCTCCGGTTGCCTATGGCGCTATCCCCTCCCCACATCCCAGCACGCAGGAGGAGGACGCGCGGAAACTAAAAGCCGCCCTTTCGGACGGCTCGAAACTGGTCTGCCCGGTGGCTTTCCCCTCCCGCCACCATGGCTTATTATCAATATACCACAGACTTACCGGACATACCGGACATTACAGATTTTTTTCTAAAAATCTTCGGACACGTTTTCTTGCCGCCTCCTCAAAATGCGGAGAGCCGTACATGCGCTTTGCTACCTGCCGCCAGGTAAGTCCATCCACGTACCGGAGCACGATCATACGCCGCACCTTGATATCCCGCACAGAGGATATATATTCCTCCACATCCGCCAGCTGCTCCTGAGCATCCGCCAGACGATTCTGGCGCAGGGTGTCTATCCTTCGCAATGCAGCTTCCTGCCTGCGGGATATGCCGGATACCTTGATGGTATGTGCGCAGTAGGGCCATTCCGGCGCGGATCCTATCACAGTATCCGCCAGAATATCCAACCTCTCCATAAGGCGCTTTTTGCGCTCCTCCAGATCGGCAACCTCATCAGCCAGCGCACGGTAGTTTTCCAGCTGCTCTATTGTCATACCTACCCTCCGGATCACATCAACACATGGCTCATCAACACCGCCGTGGTCACAGGCCCCACGCCGCCTTTGAAGGGGATGAGGTTAAGTCCAGTATCGTACTCCTCGTACCCATCGCTAATATAGTCCCCTCCTACGTTAATTACCGTGCATCCACGACGCACACACGTCCAGTCCAGCAGTCCCTTTTTCCCCGATGCACATACGACAATATCCGCATTGCCTACCTGCCCAATCAGTTTTGCCTTGTCAGTCTTGCTGTGGCACACCGTCACTGTGGCATCCCGAGCCAGCAGGAGCATGGCCGTGGGCTTGCCTACACGTTCAGACCGCCCGATCACTACCGCATGTTTGCCCGCTATGGGGATATTGTAGTAGTCCAGCATCCGGATGATTGCTTCGGCGGTGCAGGGAGTGTATTCGCACATCTCTCCTACATAAGCCTTTACCCGTCCAGCATCGTTTTGCCCGTCCATGGCGTAAAAACCGAACGCGTCTGAGGCCGGTGGCTTACGCACATCCAGCACCGTAAACGCCCCCATCCTTCCCGCCTGTAAAAGACTTTCCGCGTACACCAGTCTTACCTGCCACCGCTCGGCCTCCCGCTGAATTGCCGCCAGATATCCCTTGTCCGATGTATCATCCTTGATAACCGTCAGCGTGCGTTTCCATGCCATTGCCTCAATCCACTCTGCGTACTGCTCCCGCAGGGCATCCGCTACTGGTTTGCCGTATAAGATCATGCTGCCTCCTTTGCCGCCGCCAGATCGTCACACCACCGCAAAAATGCCCGGAGCAGCGGGTTTATGTTGCCCTGATCTGCCCATCCGGCAAAGCCGATATATCCGTCCTCGTTAAAGCTGATGGCCTCACGCCGGGTGAAGTAGTGGGAGTTAATATACAAAAAGCATTTTATGATTGTCCCGTTGGTGCGCTTTTTCATGGCGATTTTGCTGCTCATGTGCATGGTGTTGACCGATGTTTCCCCGGCCTTGTTGGACTTTTTGATTTCCCGGTTTAGTAGCATCAGCAGGGACAAAATGTCCCCTTCGGTGATATCAGCATAGCTAAGCCCTTTATCCCGGAAATACTGCCGGGCTTCATCGTTTGTACAAACTGCTTCAAATCCTATGCAACTCATTCTTGCTCCTCCATTTCTTCCTCCGTCAAACACCTAACACCCAGCTTTTCCAGTTCCGGGCAATTTTCGTCATATACTCCCTCCGGTGTATCGGGGCAGTCTTTGACCTTCTGCGCCCGGACATCGGTATACCATCCGTGCCCGTCCCATTCGTTAAAGAGGTGCTTTGCCTTTCCGCGTGTGGGAGCCGCAACATAACAGCACCACTCATCGTTTTTGTAATAGCAGACGTATAGTGTCATTGTCTGACTTCCTCCGGCAGCTCGGGGAGAGGCATCCAGTGGGTGACAGGGTTTCCGTACCACCAATTCCCGCCTTCGTTTGGGTACATATAACCAAGTTCGTCCATATCGATACAGTCAGCAGCGTAGTAATACCACCATTCCGGCAATAGTTCTCTTTTACGGATTTCTGCCCGGAATATTTGACCATCCAACAGCAGGATGATTACTTTCTCTCGTTCTTCCGGCAGCCTGTCCTTTACGCTAATCCACTTCCCCGTGTGGGGAAAATCATCCTCGTCAAATTCCGTCACCACATGTCCGTTGTCGTTTTTATCGATCAGATCGACAATGCCATACGCAAATTCCAACTCATAGCCATCTCCGCAGCTGTCTTGTACGACAAATTTTTTCTCACACATTTTTAGTCCTCCCGCTCCCCGTAGGAGCAAAAGTCATCATCAACAATTTCCATGTGAGATGCGGGACAAATGCGATAGCCCTTCTTGTTTACCTTCGCATTTTTTGCATACTTGCATTCCCGGCAGCGCACCACGGGAACTATATCATTGTCCAAGAGATAATCCGCTACCACTACTGCCGGGTCTATTCCATCCCTTGGGTGTACCTTACGGCTTAATATCTCAATTAACCGTTCGCGTTCCTGCATTGTCTGCCTCCTCCATTGCCTCTGGCGAAAGAAAGTAATCACAAAATTCCTTTGCCGGGCAATCAGCGCAGTTTTCCCAATAGCGTGCGTCGGAATCACACGTGAAGCCGCAATCTTTCACCATTGCAATCCGATCTGCAGCATTTAACCAATCAAGCTCTTTCCTGGCTTGTGGTACTTATCAGCTTCCTTCAATCTGCGTACCTCAATGTTCACAAAATCCGCGCCTTCACACGCTTCCGTACGTAACGCCGCAGATTTTGCCTTTCCACGGGTTTCGGCAAAAACCACAGTCGCACAAAGTTCACCGCGCTCTCTAACCAGCCATGCCTTCATTGTCTGTCCTCCTTGTCGATAACCGCGTGAGATGTGATCTCGGCGTTTATGTAAAAACAATCGCTATAATCGTCCTCGTCTTCGCCGGAGCACACATCCAGCCTGTGTTTTTCGGTTCCCTGCG
>ERZ1034984.790-NODE-790-length-33742-cov-6.571556_pt1 | contig 33742 bp, 41 predicted proteins | sample MGYA00520589_ERZ1034984 | MGnify/ENA primary metagenome ERZ1034984 (study PRJEB33766, sample SAMN09781790) | gut metagenome | biome: gut microbiome | host: Homo sapiens | place: Madagascar | study: EMG produced TPA metagenomics assembly of the PRJNA485056 data set... | reverse complement strand
ATGTACAACCAAAAGCGCGGCAGCATCCGGCACCCGGCCGAACGGGTGTCGGATGTCCTGCCGGTGCCGACGGACTGAGGGAGGGAGATACCGTGGCAGACGAGCGATGGGACGACCCCGTCCGCGTGGAGCGGGAATATCGGCAGGGGATCGAATATAAAACCTCCCTCGGCCGGGAGGGACTGTATAAGCAGAACAAGAAAAACGAACGGTTCTGGGCGGGCGACCAATGGGCAGGTGCGCAGACCGGCAACGACCGGCCGCTGCTGCAGCACAACGTCATCCGCCGGATCGGGGACTATAAAATGGCGATGGTGGCCGGGGCGGACGTTTCGGTCAGCTATTCGGCCGACGGCGTGCCGTACACGGAAACGAGCCGCCAAAGCATCGCCGATGAGCGCGACCGGCTGGCCGCCGGAGAAGATGAGGAGCTGGCCGCGCTGACCGAGAGCGACCGCATCAACCTGATCATGGGCGCGATGAGCGACTATTTCCGCGTGACGGCCGAGCGCCTGAAATTCGATGACAAGAAAAGCGCCGTGCTGCGCAACGCCTACATCGGCGGCACGGGCGTGCTTTATACGTACTGGGACGAGCGCGTGCGCACCGGCCTGTATGCCGACGAAGGGCGCACGGCGCCGATCACCGGCGACATCCGGTGCGAGGTGCTGCCGATCGAGAACGTCTATTTCGGCGACACGGCCGGCCGGGACGTGCAGGAGCAGCCGTACATCCTGATCGCGCAGCGCCGCAGCGTGGAGGATATCCGCCGCGAGATGCGGCGTGCCCACCGTCCGGCGGCGGAGATCGAGAGCATCGCGGCCGACGCGGACAAAGAGTACGAGGCCGGTGACCGGGCGGACAAAGAGCCGGGCGAGGAGAAAAAGGCCGTCTGCCTGACGAAGCTGTACCGGGAATGGAACGATGACGGCACGAGCTACCGCATCCTTGCGGTCGTGACCTGCGGCAAGGCGACGGTGCGCAAGGCGTGGGACACCCGCCTGCGGCTGTACCCGCTGGCCGTCATGCGCTGGGAGGAACGGCAGAGCTGCGCCTACGGCGACAGCGAGATCACGAACCTCGTCCCGAACCAGATCGCGATCAACCGGGCGAACACCGCCGCCGCATGGGCGGTGATGAGCCTCGGTATGCCGAAAATGATCGTGGACAAAGACCTCGTGACGAACGAGGTGACGAACGACCCCGGCGAGATCATCGGCGTATACGGTTCGGGCGGCAGCCCCTCGCAGGCGATCAGCTACGTCACGCCGCCGAATTTCTCGCCGCAGTTCGAGCAGCTGATCTCCAGCCTGATCGCGAACACCCTCAGCCAGAGCGGCGCGAACGATGCCGCGCTGGGCAATATGCGGCCGGACAATATGTCTGCCATCATCGCCGTGCGCGACGCGGCGACGATGCCGATGCAGCTGCTGCAGAACCGGTTCTACAGCTTCGTCGAGGACGTAGCGCGGATCTGGGCGGAGTTCTGGGTAACGATGTACGGCAAACGGCAGATCCGGATCAGCGACCGGCGCGGCGACTGGTATCTGCCGTTCGACGGTGCGCAGTATCACGACCTGCTGATCTCCACGCGCGTGGACGTCGGCGCAGCGGGCATCTGGAGCGAGAGCCAGACGATCGCGACGCTGGACAACCTGCTCGGCGCAAAGATCATCGATCCGCTGCAGTACCTCGAGCGCCTGCCGCGCGGCATCATCCCCGACCAGTCCGGCCTTGTGCGGGAATACCGCGAGGCGCAGGAGCGGGCGGCCACGCAGGCGGCCGTGCGACCGGAACAGCAGACGGAGCAGCAGACGGCACAGCCGACGCAGGACGAGGTGCTGGCCGCACTGCCGGAGGAATACCGGCAAGCGTACGCGGCCATGACCCCGGAGCAGCAGGCACAGGTGCTATCACAGCTTGGATAAAGGAGGACGACGGCGATGCGCTATCCGGCAATGAACAGAAACGAGAAATACCGCGTGGAGGTGCCGCAGCTCTCCGGCGGCGTGAACCTGATCGACCCGCCGGAGCGGGTGGAGGACGACCAGCTGACCGAGGCGGAGAACGTTTGGTGGGAACGCGGCGCGCTGCGCACCCGGCCGGGGCTGCATAAGCTGGACACCGGCGCTCTCCCGGCCGGGGCGACCGGCGGGCACGCCGTATTTGTCAGCCACAACGCCATCGGTGAACGGGAGCAGCTGCTCGGCCAGATGCGCGAGAGCGGCGGCGCCGTGTCGTTTTACGGCTACAGCCTGAGCATCGACGGCGGGCTGACCGCCCTTGGGCAGATCCACGACCTGCAAAAGATCGACGGCGAACTGCCCAGCTGTATGGGCGTGAAGGCGAGCAGCACGGCGGGCAGCAAGTATTATTTCTTCCTCGACGGCGGCCGCATCCTGCAGCAGAGCGCGACGGGCGCGCTGGAGGATGCCGAGCCGTATATCCCGACCGTGATGGTCAATGGCAAGCCGGCATCCGCCATGAGCGAGAGCGAGCGCGGCACACGGGTCAGCGGCGTGCTGTTCGAGGGCTACAATATGCTGACGCCCAAGTTCAAGTGTTCCTTCACCACCGACGGCGAGAACGACGAGTTCTGGCTGCCCGCACAGCAGCTGGACACGAAACCGCACGCGTGGGCGGCCACGGTCGAGATCCTGATGGCGGACGGCACGACCGTGACGAAGGACCTGACCCGGATCATGGACGACAAGATCAGCGGATACACGGCGGTGACGGCCGATCAGCTGGGCGTGGACAGCAGCTACAACAACTGCTCGCTCACGATCATGCTCGACAGCATCAAGGGCATCGTCAGCGTCAAGGCGCTGGCCGGGAAAACGACCGGGTCCGACCCGGCGATGACCGTCCATCTCCCCTTCGTGCGCAGCAACAACCTCACCGTGACGGCCAGCAAGACCACGGACGGCCAGCTGGAAACGATCTGCCGCATGACGCGCTGCACATGGTTCGGCGGCGACCGCAGCGGCATCGGCGGCGGCACGCGTCTGTTCGTGTGCGGCGACCCGCAGAAACCGAACCTCGTCTGCTGGAGCGACGTCGATCGGCCGCTGTATTTCCCGGAGAACAATTATGCCTACATCGGCGATGCCGACCAGCCGGTCACCGGCTTCGGCAAGCAGGCCGACCTGCTCGTGATCTTCAAGCCGCACGAGATCTATTCGGCGCAGTACGTGGCCGGTTCCGGCTACAGCGCCGACGACGTGGCGGCCGGGCGGGTGGTCGACGTGGCAGCCGCCGGAGCGACCTTCCCGATCACGCCGCTGCACCCGTCGATCGGCTGCGACTGCCCGGACAGCATCCGGCTGGTCAATAACCGCCTCGTGTGGGCAAGCAGCGACGCGCATATCTACATGATGCCGACGGTCAACCAGTGGAGCGAGCGCAACGTGCGCGACATCACGGCGCGCATCCGTCCGCGCTTGGAGCGGCACAGCCGCGCCGAGCTGACGGGGGCCATCGCCGGGGAATACAGCGGGTATTACACGCTGCTGGCCGGGGACACGCTCTATCTGCTCGATGCGGGCAACAGTGCGTTCCAAAGCTATGCCTACTACAGCAGCGAGAAAAAGGCGACCCGCCTGCTGCCGTGGTACCTCTGGACACTGACGCGCGAGGACGCGGCGTGGGCCGGTGCGGTATCCGACGGCGAAACGGTGCGCCTGCTGTGCCAAAACGCGGCCGACGGGACATGGACACTGTTCGACCTGTCCGGCACGACGGACGACGGCGACCGGATCGAGAGCAGCTTTGCCACGAAACGGTTCGACTTCGGCCGGCCGGACCGGAGGAAGGCCGTCAAGCAGCTGTATTTCGGCCTGTCCGACGAGGCGGGCACGAACGTCCGGGTGGACTACGTGACCGAAAACGGCGTGTGTGAGGACGTTTGGCGGGCGGAGAACACCGGCGACGGCGGCACGGACGGCATGACGCTACGGCGGCTGACGCCGAACATCAACCGCGCGGCCGTGTTCGGGCTGCGCTTTTCCAGCACCGGCACGATGGCGATCGACCGGCTGGTGCTGTACTATCAAATGCAGGGAGTGATGCGCTGATGGCGAACCGAACGGACGAGCTGTTCCAAAGCTACTACGACAAGGGGAAGGCACAGCTCGACGAACAGTACAGCCGCAGGCGGCAGCAGGACGATCAGACGCTGGCCGCGCTCGGCGATGCGATCGACCGCGGCGCGCAGACCGCCGGGGAGCAATACCGGCAACGGATCGACGATGCGCCGACGCAGCTGCGCGAACAGCTCGACCTCAATGACCTTGACGAACGTGTGCAGCGCCGCCAGCTGGCGGAGAACATGGCGAACGCCGGGCTGACCGACAGCGGCCTAAACCGCACGCAGCAGACCGCGCTGTCGCTGCAGCGAGGCAACGCCGATGCGGCCAGCCGCCGCAGCAGCGAGGAGTATGTGCGCGCCGCGCAGAACGCCATCGACCAGATCTTGGCCGATGCGGCACAGCAGAAGGCGCAGCAGGAGGTCAACACCCGCAGCACGACGGACACGTGGTATCAAAACGCGCTGGACAGTCTGGCCGGCAGCGCCCGCAGCGCCGCATCGCAGGACTATCATGCCGAGCAGCAGGCGGCGGCCGATATCGCCAAGGCAAAGCTGGCCGAGGAAACGGCCCGGTACAAGGCGGCGATGGAAGCCGCGGCGAAGCAGAGCGACAACAGCGAGGCGCGCAGCAAGTATGCGCAGGCGCTGATGAGCACCAGCAAGGGCGGCTACAGCGAGAAAAACGCATGGGCGGCCGCCTATGCCCGTTATCCCACCGGGGACGAAAAGACGAACACCTATTACACGGCCTACAACAACGCGATGAACAACGGGTATTCGGAGCAGCAGGCCGAGGCGATCGCCGAGGCCGCCGTGAACGGCACCGACCCCACCGCGACGCTGGCGAAGATGAAGGCGAAGGAGATCGTCGGGGTGAAGAACGTGCTGCAGGACGGGAACGCGTGGGACAGCATCGTCAACGCGCTTTTCAAATCCGGCGATGATGACGGCAAATACGTTTACGAGGCCGTCGGGCGCAAGCTGGCCAAGGACGACACCTACAATGCGGCGAGCACGGCCGAAAAGAAATACATCAAGGCCGTCGCCGTCGGCAATTCCCTGCGGGCGAAGTTCGGCAAAGACCCGGCGCGGCTGGAGCGTATGCTGCGTGCCGTATCCGACAAATTCACCGACGACGAGTATCTGGCGATGGCCGAGGCGGCAGGGCTGTAACACGGCACAGGAGGGAACAGGATGGCAAGCAGGGATGTGATCGAGCAGGTGGCTCTGCGGGCAAAGCAGAGCGCCGCATCCGGCAGCAGGAAGGGCGCATCGCAGCAGGTGATCGACGCGGTGCGGGAGCGGGCGCAGAAGGCCGCCGGCACCGTGACCGACAGCGGCTTTGTCGACCCGCGCCCGTTCGTCGGTGTCAGCACAGAAACGGACGGCAGCCGCTACGCGGTGCCCGCCGGGAGCACGACCAAGAGCAGCACCGGCAAAACGACCGGTTTTACCATGCCGCCGAAGAAGTCCGCCATCGCCGGTGCGGAGCTGTCCCCCGAGCAAAAGCTGGAGCAGCTGGGGCAGAGCCTGTCGAAAAAATGGAAGAACCAAATGCAGCTCGGCACCCTTGACGACGTGTCCGCCCTTCGCCGCAGCGACCCGCTGACCGCGATCAAGGCGCAGCGCCAAGCACGCATGGATGCCCTCAAGCAGGAGCTGGAGCAGTTCGGCCCGGACGACCTGATCACGCGCGCCGACGAGATCCGGCAGAAGGAGAAGGAACTGCTCGCGCTGGAGAAAGAGGACAAGAAGGCCGACTTCGAGCAGCTGGGCGCCTACCTGAACGAGCAGCAGCTCGCCCGCGCGAAGCAGCGCCAGCAGCAGGAACTGAACGACGGCAAGAGCCATCCCCTCGGCCATCTGGCGACAAGCTACGTCGGCGGCGTGTCCGACTGGGTGCAGGGCGTGGTGGACGCGATCGACGGCATCATGCCGGGCGAACAGGAGCTGCCCGCGCTGCAGCCGTTCCGGTACGGCAAGCAGGCGATCGAGAACGTGATCGAGAACTACGGCGACACCGTCGACCCGACCGCGCGCAAATACGGCGAGATGATCGCCCGCGGCATCGGCTACTCCACGCCAAGCGCCGTGGCAGCCATGCTGCCGGGCGTGCAGGGGCTGTCCGCCGCTGCGGGCGGCGGCGTGACCGGGCTGCTGAAAAACCCGTCGTTCTGGATGAGCGCCGTGCCGACCTACGGTTCATCCTATGCCGATGCCAAAAACGACGGCGCAGACGAATTACAGGCGCAGGCCATGGCGATCCTCAACGGCTTTGCCGGAGCGGCGGTCGAGGTCGGCGGCGGCATCGAGCAGATCCCGAATTCCGAGCCGGGCATCAAAACGTGGATCAAGGGGATGCTCGACGAAGGCAAAGAGGAAGTGCTGCAGGGCGTCATCGAGCAGTTGGCCAAAAAGATCGTGTACGACCACGACCGGGCATTCTACAGCCTGACCGACGAGGACGCGCTGATCAACCCGAACCGCGCGGCGCAGGAGTTCCTTGGCGGCGCGCTGGTGGGCGGTGTGCTCGGCGGTGCGCAGACCGCCACGCAAGCGATCGCGCGCTACAGCGGCTACAGCCAGATCGGGCAGAACGTCATGCAAAGCGAGGGCGGCGTGGAAACGGCGCTGTCCATCGGCTTGGCCAACGCCAAAACGACCGAGGAATATCAGGCGGCCCTGCGGATGGCGAAGGATATCGAAAAGGGCAAGGCTCCCAGCGCCTACGCCGTCGGCAAGCTGGTCGCCGACAGCCAGAGCGAGCAGGCCGTGCGTTCGCGTCAGATCAACAGCCTGCTGATGAAGTCGGCCGAGGAATACAAAGCATCGGCGGAAACGGCGGATGCCGTGGCGGCCGTGGCCACGCGCTTCGGCCGGCCGATCGTGTTCGCCGACCCGGAGAAGCTGAACGGCGCGGCCGGACTGTACGATGCCGACAGCGACGTGATCGCCGTCAGCCCGAAGCTGACGACGCGCGAGGCGGTCGATTTCGTCTTGAAGCACGAGCTGACGCACGCCATCGAGGGCAGCGAAACGTATGCCGACCTTGCCGCCATCGTCCGGCAGCAGATGGGCGAGGAAGGCTTTGCCGCCGCGGTGGAAAAGACGGCCGAGCAGCGCCGTGCCGCCGGGGACGAAAGCGGCGCGCAGAGCGCAGAAAAAGAGGTCATCGCCGACTGGATCGGCAATAACCTCTTTCGGAAGGGGTTCGCGGACAAGGTGACGGCCAAAAGCCGGACCCTCGGCGAACAGTTCTATCGGGCATTGTGGAACGTGCGCCGCGCGCTGGGCTTCACCGACAGTGCCACGCAGAGCGAGCGCATCCGCGCCGCCGAACACGCCTTCGCCGATCAGCTGCAAAGCGACTACCGCCGCGGCGGGAAAGCCGAGGCGAACGCGGATGCGATCGCCGGCCTTGAAAATGTCCAATACAGCATCAAAACGGCACCGGACGGCCAGAAGTACGTCGATATCGACGTCGATCAAAGCCTGTTCAATGGCCTGACCGATATAGAAAAACTCAAAATGGCCGAAATGGTCATCAGGGAACGGTTCGTCGGCAAGGTCATCGGCGAGGAAGAAACGGCGTATGTGACGAAGTATACCGCCAAAGAATACGGACACCCGGCAAAGCACTTACGCGACAGCGCGCTCGTCGATGCAAAGGCCAGAGCATCTACAGAACTAGATAATCTTCTGGCAGCCGCAACGGGCTGGAAAAACGAACCGGACGGCCAGTATGGGCACGCGCACAAAAAGGCAGCCGGCGGTTTTGACCGTGGGACAGTATTGTTCAAGGTCGGCGATGAACTGTATCAGGGAATGATCAATATCGAGGTGACCGAAAGAGGACGGGTGTTGAAGGATATTACGCAGATCTCTGTTGCCGACGAAAAACAAAGAGCTGCTCTGAGCGACTACCGGTCCATCAAGCAAGGCTCGACGCCGGTATCCCAGAGCAACTCTGACACCAGTGTATCACAGGAAACCTCTGATGTCAATACCCAGTATATGCAAAACGGCACAAAAAATGCGCAGCGCTCGTATCTTCCGGATGAACTTTCCGCGCGTGAGCAGGAAACGGACAGCAGCAAGGCGCGGATAAAGGAGCAGCTTCGTGCGCATCAGGACGAACTGAACGCACAGGCTCCTGTTTCCGAAAAAGAGGTCGACTACACCTTCAAGGGTTTCCAAAAAAGCGTGGAGTGGGCTGCCGGATTTTTTGCCGACGGGAACGACCGTGTTTACCGGCCTGATATGGGCGAGATCGTCGTCGATAAGAAGCGTATTCGCAAAGCATTGAGATACGTCAAAAGCGAAAGCGAGGTCATGGCCTTCGCGGCGCTGGAGGACGTTATCCGAAAAGGCACGGCGATCGACGGCCACAGCGACCACAAGGGCAGAGGATATGAAACAGTCACCATCGCTGCACCCGTGGTCATCAATGGCATACGGTTCAATATGGCAGCCGTCATCCGGAAGGACGGCAACAACTACTACAAAGTGCATCGCATCCTCATGCCGGACGGAAGCATCGTAGACCTCAAAAAAGCAGAGGTAACATCGAGAACAGCGGGCGGGGCCAAAAATGACACCCACTTGTCGCCAAACGATGTTACCTCCGAGGTAACACCGAACAGGGCGGGCGGGATCGATGATGATACCCACTTGTCGCCAAACGGTGATGCCTCTGTGGACAGTATAGCACGGTCCGCCGAAAAAAGTCAAGGCGAAAGTTTCCAACGCGCCTATCTTCCCGACGACCTTTCCGCGCAGGAGCGGGCGGCACAGGCCGAAAATGCCAAACGTCTGGCAAACCGGACGGACGCGCAGACAGACACCGACATCGACACGGAGGCCGAGTATGACGAGGCCGCGATGGACGAGATGATCGATAAGGCTGCCGAGCGCCGCCGGACGAAACTGCAGCAGGCACAGCGGGAGGAAACGGCGCGCCTGACCGAGCAGCTGAAAAACGGCGAGATCGATGCCGACACCTTCGGGCGCGAGATGGAGCGCCTGCGCAGCGAGGCCGTGGCCGACAACGAGAAGAAATGGCGCCGCGGCGAGCGCGGGCCGATGGAGCAGCGCGAGCAGATCCGCCGGGAACGCCGGACGGCCAGAGCCGACTACGTGGAGAAGAAGGCACAGCTGGAGGCGGACACCGCCGCGCAGAAGGCAGCGGACACGCAGAAACGCCGGGCAGACAGCGAGCGAAAGAAAAAGGCCGAATACCGCCGGCAGGCATCCAAGATCGTAGACGAGCTGGACAGTCTGCTCTCCCACCCGAGCAAGGACCGGCACGTCCCGCTGGAAGCGCTGAACACCGTGCGCGAAGTGCTGGAAACCGTCAGCGAGGACCCGCAGGGCATCCGACAGGAGATGGACGAGATCCGGCGGCAGATGGCCGAAACGGCCGATCAGCGCAAGATCACCCGGCTGGAGCGCCAACTGGACGCCCGCAAAAAGCGGCTGGCCAAGGTGTCCGATATGCTCGGGCGCGTGCAGGAGCTGGGCAAGACGACGGAAGGCGACGGCTTCGCGCTGGCGCAGGACGGTTTCTTTGCCAAAAAGATCGCCGCGCTGCGCGAGAGCATGGACGGCAAGACCATCGACGCCCTGACGGCGAACGAAACGAAAGAGGTCGTCGACGTGTTGCGCGCCATCGTCAAGCAGATGCGCGACATCAACACGTTCCACTCGAACGCCATGCGCGAGGGCGTGACCGATACGGCCGTGCGGTTCATCCGCGAGATGGATGCCGCCAGCGCCTACGGCAGGCTGGGCGAAACGATCCGCAACATGATGACGTGGCAGCTCACGCCCGACCGGTTCTTCGAGGCGGTCTGCGGCTGGAAAACGGACAGCGTCGGCAAGCAGATCGCCGACAGCATGACCGAGGCGGAGAAAAAGGAGCTGTCCATCCGGCGGGAGTTCGGCGACCTGTTCGACGATGCCGTCAACGGCAAAGGACGTAAAAGCTACGACGCGCTGGGCGACACGAAGCACCTTGTCGACATCGGCCTGCGGGATGCCAAGGGACAGCCGATGCAAATGACGCGCGGTATGATGCTGTCGCTGTATATGCAGCTGAACTGCCCCGCCAACCGGCAGGCACTGATCGACAGCGGCTTTATCGTGCCGGAGCTGAAACGGTACTACAAGGGCGACGTGGAGAACGCCTATGCGAACGGCCAGCGCCTGACACCGACCGCCCTCAGCGGCGAGATCCACGACGTGCTGGTGAAGATGGCAAATGCCCAGACCGATATCGAGCGGCAGAACCTCGATGCCGAGCTGACGGCGCTGACCGTCCGGGCGAACCAAGACCTCGATGCCGTGGCGGAAACGATCGCCGGCCTGATGACCGACGACGAGCGGCAGTTCGTCAAGCTGGCGCAGCAGTGGTTCAACGACATCAGCAAAAAGCACATCAACGAGGCCACGCGCGAGGTATGGGGCTACGAGGCAGCGCGGGTGAAGGATTATTTCCCGCTGTATCGCAGCAAGTTCTTCGTCACCACGGGCATGGACAGCCTTGTGCAGGACATGACCGTCGGCAACACCGGCAGCCTGAAAAGCCGTGTGCACAGCAAGGCGCCGATCAATCTGGCGGATATCTCGCAGGTGCTGACCGCCAGCGTCGACACGACGGCCAAGTTCTCCGCATGGCTGGGCTTCACCACCGATTTTCAAAAGCTGTACAATGCCGTCACCCCGGGCGGCAAGAGCAGCGTCAAGGAAACGCTGGCGCGCAAATGGGGTAAGGGCAAGGCCGCGCTAGGCGTGACCGGCGACAGCTACGTCCAGAACCTGATGGCAGACATCTCCGGCAACCGCCGGGCGGACGCCTCTCCCCTTTCGTTCTTCCGCAAAAACGCCGTGCGGGCGACGCTGACGCTCAATCTGCGCGTGGCGGTCAGTCAGGCAGCCTCGCTGCCGACCGCCGTGGCCGAGATCGGGTGGAAGTACACCGGCAAGGCGCTGAAGCACCTGCCGAAGGTCAATGCCGAAACGATGGCACTGATCCGCAAATACAGCCCGTACTTCTGGGAGCGCAGCCGCGGAGCGGGCGGCACGGAGGAGATCGCACTGGCCAAAAGCGGGCAGAACGCGATCGACACGCTGTGGTCGAAACTCAACAAAGCGACGCACGGCCATCTGCTCAACTGGTGTCAGGAAGTGGACGTGCGCACCGTCGCGCTGTGCTGGTTTGGCTGCGAGGAGCGGATACAGGCCGAGCGGCCGGACCTGAAGGTCGGCAGCGATGCGTATTATCAGGCGGTCGGCGAGATGCTGGACACCGTGATCCGCAAAACACAGCCGAACTTCACCGTCACGGAGCGCAGCGACCTGCTGCGCAGCAAAAACGAGGCGATGAAGTTCCTCACGATGTACAAAACGCAGGCCAATCAGCAGATGAACATCCTCTACGAGGCGACCGGCCGATACCGGGCGGCGCAGCAGGCGTTCAAAAACGGCACCGGCACGAAGGCACAGCTGGATGCGGCGAAGCAGCGGCTCGTCAACGGCTACACCGGCGTCATCGGCGGCACGATCACCCTTGTGCTGCTGCGCACGCTGGTCAATGTGCTGATCCACAAGGTCAACGGTTATCGCGACGAGGACGGCGAGGTCACGGCGGCCTCCATGGCCGGGGCGATCGGACAGGAGATGCTATCGAGCATCGCCGGGTCGTATGCCTTCGGCGATGTCGTGTACGAGGCGGTCGCGGCGCGGGTGTTCGGCAGCAGCTATTACGGCGTGTCGGACACGGCGCTGGAAACGGCCGGGAACCTGCTCAAGGACTTCGCGACAGGCGACCTGTCCAGCGGAAAAACGTGGCAGTACGTTACGCGCGACCTGATGAACGTGCTCGGCATCCCGTACAAGAACGTCGCCGACATGGCGGCCGGGCTGGGCTACCACATCGAGGATATCCACAGCGGCGAGTTTTTGTCCATGAACGCCGGATACACCACGTCGGACGGGATGTTCTACCGCCGCCTGTACCGCTACACGCAAAAGGACGATACGGAAAAAGCGCAGCATCTGCGGCAGTATCTGCTGATGACCGGCAAGACCGAGGAGCAGATCGACGCCGGGATGCGCACGGCGATCAAGGGCGAGGACAGGGACTACAAAAAAGAGCAGGAGCGGCTGTTCCGCGAGGTGTGCCGGAGCGGGCTGTACGGCAAGCTGACCGACAAGGAGAAAAAGCGCGTCGAGAGCGGGCTGTCCGGTTACGTCGCCGACAAGGTGATGGCAGAAAAGACCGGCGGCACGATGACGGCGCAGCACATCAAGGTCGAGGCTTATGCCGGGCGCGGCGTCAGCCCGGCGGACTACTACTTGGCGCAGACGGTCAAAAACGCCGCATTCGCCGACGCGGACGGCGACGGCAAGGTCAGCCGGGAGGAATACCGCCGGGTGCTGACGGACGAGCAGTATGACGGCATGATCCGGCAGCTGCTGTTCGGGCTGAAATAAAGGAGGGACACGATGAACAGACAGATCGCATACACGATCGGCGAGGACCTGTCGATCACGCCGACGGCGGTGCAGGACGGCGGCGTGCAGGGCGAGCACGACGCGACGCGGGTGACCTTTGCGCTGCCGGCGGCGCTGCAGAGCGGCTACACGCTGTATCTGGAGGCCGTCGACGGCAGCGGAGCATACGACCGCACGCCGCCGCTGACCGTATCGGCCGACGGCAAGGTGACGCAGGATATCCCGCGCGCATGGACGCAGGCGGGCGGCTGCCTGACGCTGCGCCTGTCCGCCGTGGCGGCGGACGGCGACGGCGAGGTGACGCAAACGATCTATTCCTTCACGGCGCGGCTGCGTCTGCACGACCGCTGCATCCGGCCGCAGGGGGAAAAGACGCTGCTGGAAACGCAGTTGGAGCAGCAGCTGGAGCAGGTGCGCCTCGGCGCGCAGTCGGCCAAGGCGAGCGCCGCGGCCGCTGCCGCCAGCGCCAAAGCGGCATCCGAGAGCGAAGCAGCCTCCGACGCGGCCGCGGCCAAGAAAAGCGCCGATGCGGCGGCAGCCAGTGCAGCAGCGGCGGCAAGCGGAGCGACCTCCGCCGCCGGCAGCGCGACGACGGCATCGCAAAAAGCCACGGCGGCATCGGCCAGCGCGGCCACGGCCGCGCAAAAGGCCACCGCCGCCAGGACGAGCGAAACGAACGCCAAGATCTCGGAAAACTCCGCCGCCGCTTCGGCCACCGCTGCGGGAAACAGCGCGTCGACGGCCTCGGCTAAAGCCACGGCGGCAGCGAACAGCGCCGCGGCCGCCGCGCAGACCGCGGCGAACATCCTGAACACGGTCTATCCCGTCGGCAGCATCTATCTGTCGGTGTCCTCCACCAGTCCGCAGACGCTGTTCGGCGGCACGTGGGAACGCATCCAAGATCGGTTCCTGTTGGCTGCCGGATCGTCCTATGCGGCCGGGACGACCGGCGGCGAAGCGACGCACAAGCTGACCGTCAGCGAGCTGCCGAAGCACACCCACCGCATCAAGATGGGCAACGCCGAGGGCACCGCCCAGCGAGTGATGAGATATATCGATGCCGGCTCGGCGTGGTGGTCCGGTTCCGGCAACGACAAGCTGTCGGAGGAGATCGGCGGCGACACGGCGCACAACAATATGCCCCCGTATCTGGCCGTGTACATCTGGAAGCGCACGGCATAAACGCACGGGAAAGGAGAGAAAAACATGGAGGATACGGAGCACCGCCTGACGCAGGTGGAGGAACGGGCGAAGTCGAACAGCCGCAGGCTCGATCAGGTGGAAAAGCGGCAGGCAGAGATCGGCGATCTGGTGACCAGCATGGCGACGATGGCGCAGAAGCAGGAAACGATGGAGCGCGACGTCGGCGAGATCAAGCTCAAGGTGGACACGATCGCGGCGCAGCCGGGCAAACGGTGGGATGCGATCGTCGACAAGATCCTGCTCGGCATCGTGGCCGCGCTGGTGGCCTACGCCCTGTCACAACTGGGATTATCATAAAGGAGGAAATGACCATGGCAAAAGCAAAAAAGATCTACTTATCCCCGGCGGCACACATCCACGACAACAGCACCCGCTGTCCCGGCACGTGCAGCGAGAACACGCACTGCAACGCCTACATGGACATCGTGGAGCGGCGGCTGCGGGCGCACGGCTTCGACGTGCGGCGCGGCGACAAGGCGCTGACCGGCTCGGCCGCGATGGATGCCCGCGTCCGGGAGGCCAACAGCTGGGGCGCGGACCTGTACTACGTCGCGCACACCAACGCGGGCGGCGGACGCTACAGCATGACGATGTGCTGGAGCGACCAAAAGAGCATCGCCAAGGCGAAGGTGATCCACAAGCACCGTCGGTGCATCACGCACAAGGTGCAGCCGCGCACCGACCTGTACGAGATCCGCGCGACGCGGATGACCTGCCTGTACGACGAGCTGTTCTTCCACGACAATGAGGCCGATTGCCGCTGGTTCCATACCGGCGGCATGGAGCAGCTGGCCGAGGAAACGGTGCAGGCGCTGTGCGAGATCTGCAAGGTGGTGTACAAGCCGCAGGAGCAGCCGATCGAGCCGGTCAAGCCCGCCGAACCGGCCACGCCTGCCGAACCGGAGAAACCGACCGTGCCGAAGGCCGGGGACAAGATCACGCTCTCCGGCGGCCGCCTGTACACCACCGCCCGCGGCGCGAAGTATGTCACCCGCACCGGAACGTACTTCCTCTATGACGGGCAGAAGGTCGGCGAACGCTATCGCGTGACCAACCGCACTGATCGCGTAGGCAAAAAGCCCGCCGCCGTGAACGTGTCCGGCTGGGTGGAGCTGTAAGAAACGAAAGGAGAGTTCATCATGAAAGGTATCGTACTGATCGTTGTTCTGGCTATCGTCGTGGAGGCGCTCGTCGAATACGGCAAGTCGCTGATCGAAGGGTTCAAGACCGGCGGGTGGAAGGCCCCGGTCGTGCAGCTGGTCGCCATGGCCGTGGCGGTGCTGCTCTGCTTTGCGGCGAACGCCGACCTGTTCACCGTGCTCGGCGTGGAGTTCTCCGCGCCGTGGATCGGCACGCTGCTGACCGGTATCTTCGCCAGCCGCGGGTCGAACTACATCTCCGACCTGATCGGCAAGCTGCAGGCGGGCAAGGTCCCCGATACGGCTCCGAACGGCGACGAAGGATAACGGCATAGACACAAAACCCGGCGCGCACCCGATCACCGGATGCGCGCCGGTGTTTTTGCCTGCATTTTTGACGAGCATTTGACGAGCATTTTTTCGATATCACGCCAAAAAACACGGAATTTTGCCGAACGTCCGCCCCAAAAACGAAGAAACGAAAATGCCCGCAAACCCTTGAAATAACTGGGTTTGCAGGCATTTTTGTTTTGGAGCTGGCAGACGGACTTGAACCCCCGACCTGCTGATTACAAAGGAAAAAGAAAAATCCCGTCAAGCCTTGATATCACTAGCTTCGCGCTGATCCTCTGACGAGCATTTGACGAGCATCGTTTTTCCGTCCAAAAAGTCATTTAATTTCGTCATGGAACGGTCGCGCTTTTCCGTCTGCAAATGCGTGTAGATCCCCAGCGTGGTTTTGATGTCGGAATGGCCGAGCTGGTCGCGCGCCGTCAGCACGTCGACGCCGGCCGTGAACATCATCGTGGCGAACGTGTGCCGCAGACAATGCGCGGTAAAAGGCTCGATGACCATCGGCACACCCTGCGGATCGAACCGGCTGTCCGGCCGTTTGAGGAACGTACCGTGCTCAAAGTTCAGCACGGACAGATAGCTGCGCCACGCCGCACGCCAGCCACTGTCAGTGTACATCTTGCCGGGCGACATCGGGCAGACCAGTTCCACCGGTGCGAGCGCCGAGATCCGCGGGCGCAGAAAATCGGCCAGCAGCTGCGGGAAATGCACTTCTCTTGCGGCATAATGCGTCTTGCCGTACCGTTTGAGCTGCGGGTGCCCGCCGACCATCTCGACGAATTTCTCCACGCGCAGGGTGCAGTTATCCAGATCGAAGTCCGACCGGACGAGCGGCAACAGTTCGCCACGGCGCAGGCCGGTGTAAAGCAGGATCATCGCCGGAAGCTGCATCCGATGCTCGGTCGTTTCGATCCAGCCACGCTCCTCGTCCGTCAGCGCGCGGCGCTGGTGCGCAGGTTCGGCTTTCGGCACGGCGGTATAATCGGCCGGATTGTGGTCGAGGACGCGATTGCCGATGGCATAGGTGAACGTGCGGCGGGCAACGGCGCGCACATCCGCCAGCAGCTTTTGGCTGCTCGGCTTGCCGGTGTGTGGATTGCGTTCCGCCAGATCGACAAGGATGCGCTGCACGTCATACGGGCGCACCTTATCCATCGGCATTTGCCCGATCGCCCCGTCGATGTATTTGGAAAAGCCGACATAGGCGGCGTATGTTTTGAACGAGATCGTGCTCTTGACCGAGAGCAGCCAGCGGTTTATCCACACGCCGACCGTGTCGCCGACCGCATCGACATCGATGCCGCGCCCGATCTTGATCCGGAACTCGTCCGCTTTGGCCTCGGCTTCCTTATGGGTCGCGCCGTAAAAGTGTTTGTATCTGCGCCGCCCGTTCTCATCCAAGCCGATATAAACGGTCACGTCCACCCGCCCGTCCGTGCGGCGCTTGTTACCTCTGGGCATAGAAAACACCTCCTTCAGAAGAAAAGCGATACGATGGACTACCGGAAACGGCACAATAACCGCGCCGTCAAAAAAGCAAAGACAGCTTGACTTGTGATCCTTACCTCTCCCCGCCCTGCAAAGGGCGGGTTTTTCTTTTGCCAAAATGCCAGACGTCTGGGAGCGGGCAAAAAGAATAGCCCCCTCGCCTCAGCTGCTCCCACATTTCCGGGGGCGCTTACTACGGGGGGACTGTTAAGAGCTGGCTTTCTTTAGATTTAGTTCGTCGCGCCAGTACGACGAAATCTAGCTCGGTGAGCTTTCTTTTTTCCACGTGGAAGTCGCGCTCTACGACTATCTTTAATTATAAGCGCCCAATGTTCAGTTGTCAAGTGTCATGGGAAAACCCCCGCGCGTGCGGGGAATAGATTGTCTGCGTCCCGCTCCACTGGGTCTTGTCAGGATCACCCCCGCGACTGCGGGGAAACATAGGCATTTTGCTGACGTCAGCAAAATGCCAGACGTCTGGAAGAGATCACTGCTCCGCGAGGTAACGGCACAGCTCGTCGAGCCGCTGTAAAAAGTCAATTCCTTTTCTGCTTGCTTGCTTGTTTATCCTGATACTCACGATAGAGTGCAAAGGTGCTGACCATCGGCAACGTCAGTTTCCCGCTGGTCGTTGAAAGCGAGGTGGTCGTAGAGATAAACGAGCGCGCCATGGAATACAGGACCGCGCCGCCGTTGATAATGGCGTACTTGGCCAGTTCCTCGTCGCCCATATTGCCGGGGGCGGCAAAACATCCCTCGATCAGCAGTTTGGCATCAAGGTCGATCTGATGACCATCCTCCGCAGTTTCCCCACGACAATGTGCCGCGACCTTCAGGCGAACCACGACGGCAACGAACTCTTCCTGTCTATCGACACTGTAGATATCGCAGGAAACATCAACGTCGCGAGGCAGCAGCGCCTCGGATAATGTAACGAACTCATTGTTGAGGGAAAAAGAAAGCACTCTGGAGCCGCAAAACTGGAAATTAGCCTGCATATCGCTTGCCAACATGATCAACCGACCTCCAAAAAATCAGAATAGACCTCTTGCTTTTCGGGCTTGTGGCCATGGATAATGTGCGGCGTGAACGGGTGATACGCAGAACTGCTGGCATCGCCGAGATGGATATCAAGGTCAAGTCCGAGCTTGTAGCATATCTGCGTAAGCGTGCCGACCGTAAAATTATAGTCGCCTTTCTCCCAGCGGGAAACCATCCCCTGCGATACCTCCAAATGGTCGGCAAACTCTTTTTGGGTCATCCCCATGCGAACGCGGCACATATAGATCTTCGCTGCAATATCCGCCAGATATAGGCTCTCTTTGATATCCGCCGGAGAGAGCTTCGCCGTCAATTCGTTAAGAAGCTCATCAACAGGCATAGCATAAGGACTGTTGTTCACTTCGATCCCTCCAAATCTTTTTTGCGTTTTAACGCGGCCGATATCGCATCCGGATAGCCGGCTGCACTCGTTCCCTTCTTCTCATAAAACGCATAGAGCAAATGACATTCTTCCTGAATGTATGTGTATAGTATTCGGCAGTTGATATTCTTCGTATTCACGTGCATAGAATACAAACCATCTACGCCGCGCAGCCTTTCGTGGTCCGGATGGTCAAAGGCGGCCTTGGCCGAAAGCACTTGAAGCTGATATGCCAACTTGTTGAAGAAAGCTTTTTCTTCTCCGCTTTTGCCCAGAACTCGCCGAATGTCCTTCATCAGATCACGATGGATCTGAATGTCTGCGTTGCGCAAAGTTTCGCAAAGCAGGCGAAGCATAAGCTGCTCATTCACAAACAAACCTCCTTAATGCTTATTATATTACACATAAGTAATATTAGCAAGAGAAAAAACGCAAAAAAGACTTGAAAAAGCAAAATTTGTCCCACCGTGGCGCACGGTCGACCGGTTTCGACAGGCCGGAGCGGGTGCGTCATCGCTCACGACTTGGGCGTGGCCGAGGCGGGCAAGGGGTCGCCGGGTCTTTCGGCGGCCATGGCGGCAACGCGCTCCTCCAGCTGGGCGCGCTCCGTCGGCGAGAGCGTGCGATACTGGAAAAGCAGCTCGCGTTCGGCGGGGCTTAACTCAGTGGAGGAAAGCTGTTTTGGCTTGATTTCCATTTGACACTGCTCCTTTACTGAAATAATGGGATCACCCCCGCGGCTGCGGGGAAAATTCATCTCACCATGCTGGTGAAAGCGACAGCCTTGCCAATGATGCGGACGCTGTTCATCTCCTCACGGACATAGACGAGTGGCTCGTACTTTTGATTTGCCGGAAAAAGCGTGATGCGATCTTCGGCCAGATATACTCTCTTTAGGGTCGCCTCGCTCTCGCAGCCATCATCGATCAATATGGCCGCGATCTCACCGTTTTCGACTTCTTCCTGCTGCCGGAGATATACGAGATCGCCGTCGTATATCCGGGCATCCACCATGCTGTCGCCTTTGCACCGCAGCACGAAATCACACCTGACGCCATCCGGGACATCGACCTCGGCCTCGATATTTTCGACGGCGAGGATAGGCACACCGCACGCAATAGTCCCGAGCAGCGGCTTTTTGACCATTTTCGGCATGGGCAAAATATTCGACGGGAACGGGCGGGTGTCAGTGGTTTCCCCTCTTTTTTCTTCCCATCCCATGATGTATTCCTGCGACACATTAAAAGCCACAGCAAGTTTTTCAATGACATCAAGCGGTATTTTGGTCGTCGCTCCGGAAGCGTACCGCTGCAGTGATGACTTTTTTACGCCTGTTAGCTTTTCAAGTTCAACATAAGATTTGCCGGACTTTTCTATCAGCGCTTTTATTCTTTCCGCTCTGGTCATTGCTCTCATCTCCCTGTGTATATTGTAACAGCTTATCCCAAAAATGCAATATCAAAATGAAAAAAATTTTTATTTCATCCCATTTACGGGTTGACAAAGTGCAAAAGGCGTGATATGATTATGTCATCCCAATTGTGGGATGATTGCTGAAAGGAGGTTTTTCAATGGTCAACACCACACGTTTGCGGTCACGAATGGTTCTCAAGGATTTTACACAGCGCTCGCTGGTTGCTGCGCTGAACGCGAAAGGCTTGAAAATCAGCGAAAACACCCTTAGTTCGAAAATGCAAGGGCGGACACAGTTTGATTGCGATGAGGCCGATGCTATTTGCGAGATCCTTGGTCTGAGCAGCCCTGCCGAAAAGGCAGAAATTTTTTTGGCCTAACCATCCCAATTGTGGGACACCAAGCAAGAGGAAAGGAGGCGAAGGGATGAGGTTCGGCATCATCATGTTCTGGGTCATCGTACTCGAAAGCATCGTGTGCCTGATCCTGTGGAAAACGAAAATAGACCCAGACGGCGGAAGCGTCTGGATCTATCTGGTCTGGGTGCTGCTATGTATGCTTGTTGCGGCGCTTATTTTTGAGCCGTGGGTAGTTGGGTAGAAGTAATCGGCTGATCTCGTACAGTTCTCTGTTCAGAGTGATAGCGTCTTTGCGATCGGAGAGCTGCCGCGGAGCCAGATCTCTATCGAGCTGTAGGATCTTTTGGGAAGTATTCTCATCGACCATCAGAAAAATACATCCCATCGCCTCGCCGTATTCTTTCCGCGCCTGCTCCGACGGTGAAATGATAAGCGAGCCTGTGGACCGGAGATATTTTTCAAAAGCCTCTGCTCTCATCTGCAGATAGAAAACGGCTTTACGTTCCCTCTTTTGGGTGTGTGAGTTTATCGCGGCCGTAATGATCGGCGAACCGACTGCCAATATAAGGGCGGCTCCGGAGAACACCTCAGAAAGCGAAAAGGCCATATCGTCACCCCCTTCCCTTGTCATTATAGCACGGGCTGGAGGGACAATCAAACGGAAAAGGAGGACCCCCATGCGGCTGACACTGAAAGACGCCCGGCGGCGGGCGCTACTGACGCAGGAGGACGTGGCCGGGCAGCTGGGCGTGAGCAAAAGCGCCTACCGCTGGTATGAGCGAAACCCCGGCAAGATGCGCGTGGACGTGGCGTACCGGTTCGCTAAGATCGTCGGGCTGACGATCGACGACCTGACATTCAAGAAGGAGAGTGAAAATCGATGACAAAGAACAGGCGGCTCATCGTCACGGACTGGGCGGACCTGCCGGTACTGTTGGATGCCGTGCTGGTCGCGCGGATACTGGGCTACTCCTTGGAGTACACCCGGCGGCTGCTGGTGCAGGGCAAGATCCCGGCGCACAAGATGGACCGTGACTGGCGGATCAGCAAGGACGCCTTCCGGGCGTACATCGAAAGTGCGAACAACCAGAAGGAGGGAAACACATGATCAAGAAAAGACCGCGTTATTACAGCTGGAAGGAGGTTCCGGTGCTGATGGATGCGGTGATGGCCGGGCAGCTGCTTGGGATGTCGCCGGAGTGCATCGGCAAGCTGTGCCGGGCGGGCGAGCTGCCCGCCGCAAAGATCGGCAAGGGCTGGGTCATCCGGAAGGACGACGTGATGCGCCTTGTGGGCGCAGAGGCGGACGCATGATCGCGGCGGGGCTGGTGCTGGCGGTGCTGGGGCTGGGCTTCACGGCCGGCGGGCTGGCCGAGCGGTTCTGCCCGGACGCATTGGACAGGCTGGGACGGCGGCTGGTCGGCCCGGCATGGGATAAGGAGCAGAAAGATGGCTGATCACATCAAATTGACGCCGGGCGAGGTATACCAAAACCGTGGCGGCGGGCGTTACCTGTGCCGCTCGAGCTTTGGCACGGATGCCACGATGCAGAACGTCGCAAGCGGTTGGGTATGTATCGCCCACAACGTGCAGCGGTACGAGGACGGCACGATCGAATGGGACTGGTCGACGCAGATGGGCTTTGCGCCGCTGCCGGAAGGAAAGGAGATCCGCGATGAAGATCGAGATCAATAACGGCATGACCGAAATGGAAGGGCGGGCGGACGAGCTGCTGGCCACGCTGGCGTTCGCCATGGCGAAGGTGCTGCGCGAGAACGCGCCGAAGAAGCTGGACGACGAGGCGCTGGCCTACGTGGCCAAGCAGGGCGTGCTGGCGGCGCTGCGGCGGCTGGATAAGGCGGTCATCGACCTGAAGGATGCGAGCATCGACACCACCATGGCGGAGCAGCTGCTGCGGCAGTACAAAAGCCGGGGCGGCGGTGAGGCATGAGCGAGGAGCTGCTGCGCCACTACGGCGGGCTGGTGGAGATCAGCCGCGGCGGCAGGTTCGAGATCCATGAGGACGGCGCGCTGCTGGCCGCGGCGGAGGATAAAAAGCTGGCGGACAAGCTGTTCTTCAAGCGGGCACTGGACGTGGCCGCCGAGCGTGCCGGCCCCGGCGGGCGCTGCCGCCTGTCCACGGCCGGGCGCGAGGTGTACCTGCACGTCGAGGCGGAACCGGAGCCGGAGCCGCCGAAGAAAAAGCCGCGCACGGCCTTCGTGCCGCCGACGGTGGAACAGGTGCAGGCGTACTGCGTGATGCGCGGCAAGGGCATCATCGATGCCGAGGCGTTCGTCGACCATTACACGGCCAACGGCTGGATGGCCGGGCGCGTGAAGATGCGCGACTGGAAAGCGGCCGTGCGGACGTGGGAACGCAAAGAATACCAGACGTTTGGGAAAGAGAGCAAGCCGAAAAAGCGCGGCGCGGCGCTGACCAGTCCGGCGGTGAGCAGCCTAGACCTTGCCGGACTGGACGAAGAAGTGCTGCGGCACACGCCGCAGATCAAGGAGAGATGAACATGACCGTATACATCAGCGGCCCGATCACGGGGCGCGAGGGCTACCGCGAGGCATTCGCGGCCGAGGCGCACCGCCTGCGGGAGCAGGGCTTCGTCGTTCTCGACCCGTCGATGCTGCCGGAAGGGCTGGGTGATCACGAAACGTATATGCACATCTGCCTGCCGATGGTGGAGGTGGCCGACAGGCTCGTGATGCTGCCGGGCTGGGAGAGCTCCGTCGGCGCACGGCAGGAGCGGGCGCTGGCGCAGCGGCTGGGCAAGCCGGTGGAATACCGGGACACGGCGGCCTCGGTCGCGTGGAAGCGGAAGGCCGTCGCGCGCGAGCCGCTGTGGAGCGACGATCCGGAAAGCCCGTATCTGACGAACCTGAACAACGACCTGATGCGGCTGGAATACTCCGCCCGAATGCGGGAGCTGGGGCGCGTGCGGTATAACGACATCATGACGGAGCAGGAGCGGCGGCAATTCGACCGCGATATGATCCGGCGGTACGGCAAGGACTGTCCCCCGCCCGGCCGCGCGGAATGGCTGCTGAAGGTATGGGAGTTCACATGACGGCGGGCAAAAGAAATGCCCCGCCGTTCGACCTCGGCGGGGCTGATCCGAAAGCAGTTGAGAGAACTTTTATCGGACACTGACAGTATACCATAAATGCAAGGCGAATGCAAGTAAGAATGTCGCGAAAAAGGCGGTGATGCCGCCTTTAGCGGCCTTGTATTGGATAGTAAGATGTCAGGGAAAAGGGAACGACATGACGGTGACCAGAGAACAGAAGATCAGATCCGGCCCGCGGCTGGAGATCAGTTGGTACGAGGTGTGGCCGGACGGGCGGCGCATCCCGGAGCGGGCGCCCAAGGAAAAGCAGAGCACCGAGGCACAGCAGAAGTACAACAACGACCAAGCGACCAAGAAGGTCGTGCGGCTGGTGAACGCGAACTTCCGGTACGGCGATCTGTTCACCCACCTGACGTGGGACGACGGGCATATGCCGGACAGTCTGGACGAGGTGCAGCGGCAGATCCGCAACTACATCGCGCGCATCCGGTATTGGCGGCGCAGGCACGGCTATGACGAGCTGCGGTACCTGTACGCGGTCGAATGCCGGGTGCGCAGGCGCGGCCGGTATGCCGGACAGTACAAATGGCACGTGCATCTGTTCATGAGCAAGATGCCGCGCGGCACGGCCGAGGATCTGTGGGGACAGGGGCGCGTGAATGCCGACCGGTACGACCCGCAGGCGTGGGGCGAGGAGGCCGCGGCGAAATACATCGCCAAGGACATCGCGATGAACGGAGATCTGACCTGCGGCAAGCGCTTCGCCTACAGCAAGAACCTCCGACAGCCGGAGCGGCTGCCCCCGCGCGACGGCAAGATCACGCAGCGCGGCGTGCGCCTGATGGCGCAGAAGCACGAGCACGATCCGGACTACTGGGAACGCAAATTCCCCGGCTATCGGTTCTACGGGTTCGAGAAACCGGCGGCGCTGTGCCGCAACCCATACAACGGCTTTTGGTATCTGACGGTGATCATGTACAAGGACGAGAAAGGAAAACGACGATGAAGAAAACGACGGAATGGCCGAGGGAGCGGACGTGCAAGCGGTGCGGCGCGGCATATCTGGTGTACGCGAAGGGCTGCAGCCGCTATTGCGGCGAGGAATGCCGGCGGCAGGCAAAGCAGGCGGCGGAGCGGGCGCGCACGCAAAAGAGGCGGCAAACGGCGCAGAACCGCCTGAGGCCCAAGCACGACATGGAGGAGATCCGCCTGCTGGCCAACGAGGCTGCCGAGCAAGGCACGACCTACGGCAAGTATGTCGCCCGGTTGTGGCTGGAGGAGAAGAAAGGGGCAAGGAAATGAACGCGATAGAGCTGATCGAGCAGCAGCAGAAAAAGCTGGAGGCGAACAGCGCGGCGTGGGTCGTGGGCGAACAGCTCAAAGACATCTGCCGGAGCGAGCCGGCCTCGGCCGCGCTGCTGGAGAACGACCTCGATAAAAAGGGCATGGGCATCGCGGATGCGGAAAGGCAGGTGCGCGTCTATGCCGACACGCACCGCAAGGGCAACTTCGCCTTCGTGTCGCCGAAGGTGGCCGACGGCATCCTGCGCGAGTTCTACGGTCTGCCGGCAGCCGATGCGGCGCCGCAGCCGGAGCCGGTCGGCGGGAGCGGAAACATCATCGACCTGATGGACCTGCTGTGACGAAAAGGAGAGAGCAGAGATGGAGGACATGGACTGGCGGCGGCTGTCCGGCCTTTTGCCGAACAGAGAGCCGGACGAGCTGCTGCGTGCGGTGCGCGACACCGGCGCATATGAGGACGAGCTTGGCGGCGACGCGCTGCTGTTCCGGCGGGAGAGCGTGGAGCCGGATGCCGTGTTCGGCGGCTTCGGCGAGCTCTTTGGCGGGACGCGCCGGATGTGGGGCACACGGTGCTGCTGCACGGCGTGCGGGGACGAGTTCGATGCCGGCTGGGTCAAGGGCGGCGGCATCGCCATGATGCAGGCCGACGAGGGCGAATTCTGGCCGGGCATACCGGACGAGGACGGGCCGGATCTGATCGTGCAGCTGGGCAGCGGGGACAATATCGCCTGCCCGCTGTGCGGGGAGCGGGTCACGCTGATCCGTACATCCGAGGTCGGCCGGGGCATCAAGCGGCAGCTGCTGGGGCAAACGGTGCACGAGATCGCGCTGGACGGTGTGACCTATGCGGTCATCATGGTGTGGATGATGTCGCACACGCTGCGTAACTGGGGCATGGAGTGGGACATCTTCCCCACCGAGGCGTTCGTGCTCGGCACGGACGGGCGGCTGACGCGGCTGTCCAAGGCCAGATACAACGGCATGGGACATACGACGGAGCCGCTGACGGGCTGGCAGCGGACAAAGACGACGATCGAGCCGATGGCGCTGCGGTATTTCGACACCATGGCAAACAGCAGCACCAAGGTCGGCGGCCTGACGGTATGGCAGTCCGGCCGTTCGCTGGACGGGACGACGGCCGAAAAGACCGGCCTTGCCGCCTATCTGGATGCCGGCGGCAGACATCCCGTGACCTACCTGCGCCTGTGGCGGATGCAGCCGCACGTCGAGAACCTCGTGCGCGGCGGGTGGGCATACACGGTGCGCGACCACGTGGATGAGAGCGTAGCCCTTCGCCTGGCAAGCGGCGCGGCGGCCGCGCAGATCGGCGTGCCGAAGATCCTGTGGGCGAACATGAAGGAGGCGAAGCCCGGCCGGATGCTCGGTGTGCCGAAAAACGAGGTCGGCCCGCTTGGCCGGATGCACCTGTCGGCGCAGGACATGGAGGTGCTGTCGGACTACCGGGCCGATCATCCGGACACGGCGCTCGGTACGCTTGTCGGGCAGCTCCGGGTGCTGGGCAAATGGGGCATCCGCTGGGCAGCGGAAAAGCATCTGCCGCCGGAGCGGCTGCTGCGCTACCTGCAAAAGCAGACCGGAGAGCTGCGAACGAACCTGACCATGCTGCAGGACCTGTGGCGCGCCGCCGATGCGCTTGGTATGCCGCACACCGACGAGGTGCGCTTCCCGCGCGACCTGTCTGCCGCGCATGACCGCTATACCGCCATGCGGCAGGCCACGAAGATGGAGAAGGAGCGGGCGGAATATGCCGAGGGCTTTGCCCGCATCGCGGAGAAGTACGGCTATCTGGAATGGAGCGACGGCGACCTGTGCGTGATCCTGCCCCGCGACAACGGCGAGCTGATCGACGAGGGCAGGACGCTGCGCCACTGCGTGGGCGGATACGGCGCGGCACACGTCAGCGGGCGCGATGTCATCTTCTTCGTCCGGCACGTCCGGCGGCCGGAGCGCAGCTATTACACGCTGGACATCCGCATGACCGGGCAAAAGCCGACCGAGGTCCAGCTGCACGGCTACGGCAACGAGCGCCACGGTGCGCACAAGCAATACGGGCACCGCATCCCGAAAAAGGTGCGCGATTTCTGCGATCGCTGGGAGCGGGAGATCCTGCTGCCCCGCTGGACGGCCGAGCAGCGGCGGATCGCGGGCAAGAAGAAACGAAAAGAGAAAGCACAGACCCGAAAGGAGAACGTAGCATGAACAACGACGTCATCGTCATGAGGAACGAAACGGTCATCGCGGCGGAGATCAACGCGGTCAAGCGGCAGGTGGCGCGCAACTGCCTGTCGGCGGCGATCGAGATCGGCCGCCTGCTGACCGAGGCAAAGGCACTGGTCCCCTTCGGCCGGTGGGGCGAATGGCTGGAGGAGAACTGCGCCTACAGCCAGTCGACGGCGAACAACCTGATGCGGCTGTGCGAGGAGTACGGCGAACAGGCGCAGGTCGGGTTCTTCGAGGAGAACCGGATGGAGATCTTCGGTGACCTGACGCCCAGTCAGGCGGTGGCGCTGCTCGGCCTGCCGCGGGAGGAGCGGCAGGAATACGTCGAGAGCCACGACATGACCGAAACGAGCGTGCGGGATATCCAAGAGGAGATCCGCGCCCGCAAGGCGGCCGAGGACAAGCTGGCCGCCGCCGAGCAGACCGCAGCCGAAAACGCCGAAAATGCCAGACGTCTGGCAGAGCAGCTGGCGGCTGCCGAGCAGCAGGCGAAACAGACCGCCGCCACCGCCGAGGCAGACGTGGCCGAACGGGTGAAAAAGGCCGTGGCCGAGGAGAGCGAAAAGCTGAAAGAAAAGCTCGCCGCCGAGGCCGAGAAAAAGATCGCCGCCGAAACAGAGGGCCTGCAGCAGCAGGTCGCCGAGGCGCAAAAGACCGCCGAGCAGGCCGCAGCGGAAAAGGACGAGATCGCCGAACGGGTCCGGGCCGAGGCGGAAGCGGCATACAAGGCACAGCTCGAAGCGCTGGAGCAAAAGGCCGCCGCGGCGGAGAAACGCGCCGCCAACGCGGGCAACGGTGCGGTGCAGAAATTCTCGGTGCATTTCGCACTGCTGCAGCAGGAACACCGGGAGCTGCTGGGCATCCTGCGCGAGCTGCGGCAGCAGGGCGAAACGGAAACGGCCGACAAGCTGCACGGCGCACTGCAAAAGCTCGTCGTCGCGATGGGACAGACGGAACAGGAGGTTTCAGCATGACCCACGTCTTGAAGATCCGCGACGCGTACTTCGAGGAGATCCGCACAGGGAAAAAGCGTTTCGAGGTGCGGCGGTACGACCGGCCGTACACGGTCGGCGACCGGCTGCGGCTGCGCGAGCTGACAGCGGACGGAGCGGGATACACCGGCCGGGAACAGACGGTGCGCGTGCTGTCGCTGTTAAAAGACGCGCAGTTCTGCAAGGACGGCTATTGCATCATGAGCATCGAAAAGGAGGACGAACCATGAAAAACGAATACGGTGTGCGGCTGGACCGCAACGGCTACGCCCCGAGCATCGTTCCGGGACACGGGGAATACCGCTGCCTGCTGTGCGGCAAGAACCGGTATATCGAGCGTCACGAGGTGTTCGGCGGCGCATACCGGACGAAATCGAAGGAATACGGCCTGTGGGTGCATCTGTGCGAGAGCTGCCACCGCACCGGCGCCGATGCGGTACATAGCACGGGCGGCGCGGCCGTCAAGGAGCGGGCGCAGCGCGCCGCGATGGCCGCCTACGGCTGGACGGTGGACGAGTTCCGCAGCCGGTTCGGGAAAAACTACGTGGAGGTGGAGTGAATGCTGAAGTACAAAAAGATCGTGGAGATGCTGGCCAGATCGAAAACGATCACGCTGTTCGACGTGGAGCCGGTGCAGTGGATCTCGGACGGTGCGGCGGCGTACCCGATGGACGGGATGCCGAGGTTCGACGAATTCGCTCTGCGCCGCGCCTACGACATCGACGACAAGGTGCTGATCGTCACGGAGGAGGCCCTGCCGCTCAAGATGTGTTTCGAGGACATCGACAAAGCGGAGAACGCCGTTTTCCCGGAGCGGGTGCAGCTGCAGCCGACCGGCGAGAGCCTGACGAGCTTCCGCACGCAGCGCGGCACGACGTTCATCAAAAAGCGCTATCTCGACGTGGTGGGAAAGAGCGCCGAAATGAACTGCTACGAACGGCTGACGGCCGACGGCACCCTGTACATCGCGGCGAAGGACGGCTTCCGGCTGCAGGCCGTCATCTTGCCGATGGCGAAATGCCCGAGCAAGGACTACATCGACGACCTGACGGAGCTGCTGGACGTGCTACGCAGCACACAGGCGGCCAACTGACCACACAAGGAGGCGGAGCGGGGATGGAACAGAGAAGGCTGAAAAACTACCGCGTACTGATGCAGGCGCGGCGGCAGACCCAACGGATGATGCGAGAGCAGGAGGAAGCGCTGGCGCGGCTGTCCGACAAAAACGGCGGCCGCCCGACGAAAGGATCGCACCGGAGCGGGCCGGTGCAGGAGGCCGTGCGCCGCCGACAGAGCCTGCTTGCCCGCTATCGGGCAAAGGATGCCGCAGCGGCGGCCGAGCTGCTGGCGATCGAGGACGCGCTGTGCCGCCTGCCGGAGCTTGACCAGATCGTGCTGCGGATGCATTACATCGAGGGCCTGACCTTCGAGCAGATCGGACAGCAGATCGGGTACAGCAGCCGGCAGGTGCGCCGCATCCACGAGTTCGGCATCCGCCGCCTGCAGAGCATGACGAGGGCATAAATGGGAAGGCTGCCGCCTGCGCGGGCGGTCAATTCCTTAGAGCGGCGGCCGCCTCCTCCGGTTTTTTGCCCGTTTTGCAAAGATGTCCCCCAATGTCCGCTTCAAGTGTGCTAAAATGATAGTGTGAGGATCTGGCGCCGAGAGGTGCCGGGTCCTCTCCTTTTATGCGACAGAGAGGTGGTGGTATGCGTGCAGAGCTCAATGCACGGGAAAAGCGGTTCTGCGAGGAATACGTCGTGGACTATAACGGCACGCGTGCCGCAAAGCGCGCCGGATACGCCGAAGGCTCTGCCGCAAAGGCGGCGTGCCGCCTGCTCAAACGGCAGGAGGTGCTGGACTATGTGGCCGAGCTGCAGCGGGAGCAGCGCGCCCGGCTGTGCCTGACGAGCGATCGGGTGGTCGGCGAGCTGGTGCAGATCTTGGAGCAGTGCCGGCGGCCGGAACCGGTCATGATCTGGGACAGCGAAAAGCACGCCTACGTGGAGAGCGGCGAGTACAAATTCGACAGCAAGGGCGCGATCCGCGCAACGGAGCTGCTGATGAAACACCTCGGGATGCTGGACGGCCGACAGACCGGGACAGCCGACGAGCCGGTGCAGATCGTGGACGATATGCCGAAGGAGGATGACGGATGATACAGCCGAACACGGTCGGCATCCGCGCCGTCGTCGGGCGCGGATACGACGAATTTTGGCGATGCAAAAAGCGATACCGCGTGGTCAAGGGCGGCAAGGCGTCGAAAAAGAGCACGACGGCGGCGCTGTGGTTCATCGTCAACCTGATGAAGCCGAAATACCGGCAGGCGAACCTCTTGGTCGTGCGGCGGGTGATGGACACGAACCGCACGAGCACGTATGCCATCCTGCAATGGGCGATCCGGCGGCTGGGCGTGGAACGGTACTGGGCGGCGGGCAAAACGCCGCTGGAGCTTGTCTACAAGCCGACGGGGCAGCGGATCTTGTTCCGGGGGTTCGACGACTGGCAAAAGCTGGCCTCGATCACCGTGCCGAACGGTTATCTGTGCTGGGTGTGGATCGAGGAAGGATACGAGATCGCGCGGTACGAGGATTTTTACAAGTTCGACCTGTCCGTCCCGCGCGGCAAGGTGCCGGCACCGCTGTTCAAGCAGACGACGATCACGTTCAACCCGTGGAACGAGAAGCACTGGCTGAAGGAGCAGTTCTTCGATCGGGCGCGGGACGACACGCTGGCGATCACGACCGACTACCGGCAAAACGAGTTTTTGGACGAAACGGACCGGCGGCTGTTCGAGGAGATGCGCAAGACCGCGCCGCGCAAATACGCGGTAGCCGGGCTTGGCGAATGGGGCGTCAGCGAGGGGCTGGTGTTCGAGAACTGGGAGGTTGCGGCGTTCTCCGTGGCGGAGGTGACGCGGGAGAAGCCGTGGCGGTGGCGGCACGTGTTCGGACTGGACTACGGGTATACGAACGACCCGACGGCCTTCATCGCGGCGGCGGTCGACCCGGTGGACAAGCGGATCTACATCTATGACGAGCATTACCAGACGCATATGCTCAATGCCGATATCGCCGAGATGCTGCGCAGGAAGGGCTACGCGAAGGAGCGCATCCGCGCCGACAGCGCGGAGCCGAAAAGCAACGAGGAGCTGCGGCGCGCCGGGATCGGGCGCATCGCGCCGGCGGAGAAGGGCGCGGACAGCATCCGGTACGGGATCGCGCGGCTGCAGGAATACCGGATCGTGATCCATCCGCTGTGCCGCCACACGGCGACGGAGATCGCGACGTATCGCTGGGATGAGGACAAAAGCGGACATCTTTTGCCAAGACCTGTGGACAGCGACAACCACCTGATGGACGCGCTGCGGTATGCGATGGCGGATATCAAGAATTTCCGGCCGAGCGACGACGAACCGAAAGCACCGCGAAAGAGCCGCACCGGGCTGGATCAAAGCGATTTCTCCGGCAACTGGAGGTAAACGATGGACATCGAGGACACGATCCGCACCTACGAGGAAACAAAGGCGGCGCTGGAGCGGCTGCTGGAGGAGAAACGACAGGAGCGGACGCGGTGGCAAAGGCAGATCGGCACACTGACCGAGGAGCTGCACGAGGTGGAGCACACCCTGCACACGCTGTACGAATACCGAAAACGGACGAAGGAGGAACGAGCATGAGCCTGTGGCAGAAGCTGCTGCACCGTGCCGGACGGGCACGGGAGCAGCCCGAACGCCCGGCAGCGCCGACGGGAGCGGATGACGCAGACCGGCGGGCGGCGCTGCGCAGAGCGCAGGAGAACGCGAATTTCTGGAGCTACACCGGCGACCCGCAGCCGAAGATCGATGAGAGCCTGTTGATCCCCGATCACCATTCGGGGCGATAAAGGAGGAACACCATGGAAGAAAACGCGATCGTGACGGAGCAGAGCACCACATCTGCGCCGGAAACGGAGAGCGCTGCCGCCGCGGAGGAAACGACCGCTGCCCCGGCAGAGGAAACAGTGACGGAGGACGCAGCACCGGCCGACGAGAGCACCACATCTCCGGCAGAGGATGCACCCGCCGAAACGCAGGAAGCGGAAGCACCGGCCTTCGTGCTGCCCGTGAAGGTCAACCACGAGGAGCGGGAACTGACGCTGGAGGAGGCCACGAGATACGCCCAGCTCGGCATCGCGCAGGAGCCGGTGATCGCGCGCATGAAGCGGATCGCCACCGACTGCGGCAAGACCCTGCCGGACATGATCGCCGACATGGAGAAGTCGCTGAGGGATAACCTGTACGGCACGCTGCTGGAGCAGGCCGGCGGCAACGAGGAGATCGCCAAACGCCTGCTGGAGGTGGAAACGAAGGAGCGGGACGCCGCCTTCGCCTCTGCCATGCAGGCCGAGGAGAAGGCCGCAGCGGACGAGAAAGAGCAGAGCCGGGAACGGCTGGCGGGCGAATTGCGTGAGCTGATGGAGGAATGCCCGGAGATCACGGGTGCGAAGGATGTGCCGAAAACCGTGTTCACGGACGCGGCAAAGAGCGGACGCAGCCTGACGGATGCGTATCTGCGCTATCGGCACAGCGAGCAAAAACGGGTAGAGGCAGCGAAGAAGGCGCAGCAGAGCGCCGCTGCGGCATCGGTCGGCAGCAGGCAGGACAGCGCCCCGGCGAACGACCCCGACCCGATCTTGGCCGCGCTGACCGGCGGACTGCGCAGCGCGATCGGCCGATGAAAGGAGCATGACATGGCCGTCTATGACCTGTGGTCACCGACCGGCAACGCCCACCGCCAGACGACGAGCGAGCACAAGCGCAGCGAGCTGCTGGAGCTGGGCTATACCGAGCAGACCGAACGACCGAAACAGACGAAACAGAAAACGACGAAAGACGAGAAAAGGAGCGATAAAGCATGAGCATCAACACCCTTGCCATGGCAACGAAAATGACCGAGGAGCTGGACAAGGCCATCGTACAGAAGGCCGTGACCGGCTTCCTTGCCGACAACGCGCTGGGCGCAAAGTTCGTCGGCGCAAAGACCGTGAGCATCCCGGACGTCGTGATGGACGGCCTTGGCGACTATGACCGCGACGGCGGGTTCCCGCAGGGCGGCGTGACGGTCGCCAGAAAGACCTACACCCTGACCATGGACCGCGGCCGCACCTTCCAGATCGACGCGCAGGACAACGACGAGGTGGGCGTGGCGAACCTTGCCGGTCAGGTGGCCGGCGAGTTCGTGCGCACGAAGGTCGTACCGGAGGTGGACGCCTACGTCCTCTCGAAGCTGGCCGCCCTCGCGAGCACAAAGAGCCACACCGTGAGCATCGGTTCGGGCAGCTCGCTGGAGGCGGACTGCTACAAGATGTTCAACAAGGCGCTGATGGGCGTGCAGGAGGCGTGCGGGTTCGACGGCAGCGAGCTGGTCGCCTTCGTCAGCCCGACGTTCTGGGCGGCGCTGAACAACTCCACCGCCTTCACGCGGCAGATCCTGACGAGCGACTTCAAGCGCGGCGAGCTGACCACGCAGGTCAAGTCCATCAACGGCTGCGCCCTTCTGCCGGTCGCGTCCGACCGCATGAAGAACTCGTTCACCTTCTATGACGGCAAGACCGACACGTCTGCAAGCTCCGGCACGAACCAGAAACCGGGCGGCTTCGTCCCGGCCTCCGGCGCCAAGGGCGTCGGCCTGATCATCGTGCCGAAGAACATCGGCGGGCTGGTGAAAAAGACCGAGAAGGTGCGCATCTTCTCGCCGGGCGAGAACCTTACCGCCGACGCGTACAAGATCGACTACCGGATCTATTTCGATATGCTCGTGCCCAAGAAGCGCGAGGGCGCGGTGTACGCCTACATCGAGGCGTGACGAAAGGAGGTGTGACCGCATGACCGGAGATGCGCTGATGCAGCGGGCGCTGCGTCTGCTGAGTTATACCGATCCGCGCGGCGAGATCGACCGTACACAGACGGCCGAGCTGTGGAGGCGCGGTCTGACGCTGATCGACCTGCTGCTGGCCGACGTGCTGCCGATCGAGGGCAAAGAGGTCCAAACGCTCGATGCCCTCACCGACGAGCTGCCGGTCAGCGGTCACACCGCCGCAGCCGTGCTGCCGTACGGGCTGGCCATGCTGCTTGCGCAAAGCGAGGGCGACGGCGATAACCAGCAG
>ERZ1034984.789-NODE-789-length-33746-cov-27.454869_pt1 | contig 33746 bp, 23 predicted proteins | sample MGYA00520589_ERZ1034984 | MGnify/ENA primary metagenome ERZ1034984 (study PRJEB33766, sample SAMN09781790) | gut metagenome | biome: gut microbiome | host: Homo sapiens | place: Madagascar | study: EMG produced TPA metagenomics assembly of the PRJNA485056 data... | reverse complement strand
TTTATCAATTGCAAAATTTATTTATTTCATAACTTGTTTGTTTCAAGCAATATGACTGCAATAAATATGAATTTTTCTCCATTTTTCTATAGCGATCATCGCGATCCTGGCATCGATGCTGCTGCCGGCGCTGAACAAGGCGCGCAGCCGGGCGCAGTTCATCACCTGCACCGGCAATCTCAAGCAGCTCGGCACGGGCATGATGCTCTATGTGAACGAGAACAATGACAATTTCATCTCTTTCCGGCGGGCGGACGGGGGGCGCGATCTCAACGGCAACTGGCATTATGCGATATCCGACCTGATCACCCGTCTCCCCAATGAGGACAGCAACAAACGCAGTGAAATCTACTGGTGCCCGCTCGACCGGATCAGAATGCTGGGAGAAGCCAAGCAGCAGCTTTTTGAGAACCGCCGCATCAGTTACGGTTACAACAACCAGCATCTTCCGTTCAAGAAGATATCAAGGGTGCGCACTCCGGCCACCACGATCGGCCTGATCGGGGCGGCGGTTTCGCCGAACCTCACCACCGGGACGTATGCGCAGACCGGGTATTATTACGCTTTGAGCTGGCATGACACGAGCAATCCGCTTGCGTTCACCCGCCATGACGGCCGCGCCAACGTGGTGTGGCTTGACGGGCATGTCGCGGCGGTCGGGAGTCCCAACCACCTTTACAACGGCCTCTATTCCAAAGGGATTCTCTACAACAAATTCGAGAACGACAACCGCTGGACCATCGACGGAACCAAGTGGACCGCGGCCAAAGACAACTGATTTCAGAAAAGACAATGGAGAAGATTTCGATGAAGATGGTTTCTTCAAACTGGCTTGAACAGCGTATCCGGATTGCCGGGCGCATGGTGTTTCTGCCCTACTACACCTCTTCGCCGTGGGGAAAGCAGGAGGAGTATTTCGTGTTTTTCTCCGCGCTGCCGGATTTCAGCCGGGCGTGGCTCCACACCTGGTCGCCGCGGCGGGAGTGCATGACCGCCGAATTCGAACTGGTGAACTGGCGGGGGATCAGGCGGGAGCTGCTGAGTGAACTGCTGCTGTGGTCGGTGCTGATTCCGGAGCGGCGGCTGATGGTCGTGCCGTTTCCGGGAAAGCTGTTTACGGTGTCGGTCGACACCGGAAAAGCCGTGGAAGTCCGAGGGGGCTTCGAGCCGGAGCGGATCATGGTGTCCGGCAATCTTTCGCGGAACGGGAGATATCTGGTTTACGGCTCCTGCCGCTTCGGGGCGGCCGTACAGGAGCGGGTGGGCGTCACCGTATTCGACGCGGCGACCTTTGCCGAAGTCGGCGCCTGTGAATTTCACGGATTCCATGCGGCTCATTTTCAGTTCATCGGCGATTCGGAGTGGCTGCTTTTCGCCCACGAGGGAAAGACCGAGGGAATTTCCGACCGGCTGAACCGGTTGAACTGGCGGACCGGCGAGCGGCAGGTGCTGCACCGTCACGAGACCGCGCCCGACGGGACCTTGCTGGAGTGCATCGGGCATGAGATGACCGGCGGCGATACCGTCTGCGCAGTGCGTTACCCGGTCAGCAGGCTGCCGGGCGCGCTGCTGACGATGCGGACGGACGGGAGCGGATATGCCGCACTGGATTGCGACGATTACTGGCACTGCTCGTGCAATGCTTCCGGAACGGTATTTGCAATGGATACGATGTGGTGGGGCGCCGCGAAGCGCCGGACGCCGGGTGAAATGGATATCATCCGCATCGACAGCCGCGCGGGGACGAAAGAGATCGTCAAGACGATCCATTCGGATTCGGCGGTGCAGTATCGGCATCCCCATCCGCAACTCAACGCGGCGGGCGACCGCCTGCTTTTCATTGAAAATTCCGACTTGGAACCGAATCTGGCTTCCGTCACGCTGAGAAGCATGGTCTGCTGAACCAAGAAAAGAGAACCTGTCTGCCGTTGAATTGTTTTGAACATAAGGAGTGACCGATGATTGTTATGATTTTATTCCGGCGGCTCGCCCTGGCGGCCTGTTTTCTGACTCTGGCGGCGTCGGCGGAAGTGACGCTGCGGCTTGATTCGTGCCGCAACGCTTCCGCATGGGGCTGCGGCAACGGCGCTGAATTCAAGGGGGCGAAAGTGTCGCTTGCCGATTCTCCCGACGGGTTGAAACTGGGATATGATTTCACCGGCGGCGGTAACTATGTGACGCTGCACCCCGGACGCCTCTCGGTCGGGACGGCGCGGAGCTATTCCTTCACCCTGAAGCCGGAACAGGATGTCTCGGTCCGCTGCCGGCTTCAGGACGCCGGCGGCCGCTGGTTCCAGAGCCATGCCCGCACGGTCCGGGGCGGCGGAGAAAGCGTCTATGAGATTCCGGTCGTCGGCAAATGGCACTCCGCGTGGGGAGGCCGGAATCCCTCCGCGCCGCAGCCGAAACTGCCGCTGCGCTCTTTGTCTCTGATGGTGGACCGGCACGGATCGCTGCCGCTCTCAGGGAATGTGCTGGTCAACGGCTTTTCGGCGAAACTCGACGACGAGGCCGCACCGAAAACCTTCAGGGCCGAACCGTTTCACAAAAACGGCTGCGGCTGGACGGTGGACGGCCGCTGGATTGAACAGCCCGGCGGTGCGCTGCTGGTGATCACCGCCGAACCGCAAGGGGAACGGAATGCGCTGTTGACCGTCACGATGCCCCGTCCCGGACGCGACGCCGTGCAGCGGTATGAGCTTGATGCGAAGCACGGCAAACAAATTCTCGCGTACCGGCCGGATTTCATCGCCGGCATCAATCCGCGTAATTGCTACAGGTTCCGGCTTGAACTGGAAGGGGACGGTGAACGGCTCGCCTTCTCCTCTCAACTGGCCGGGCTTCAGGCTGAAGCCGTGAACCTCGGAGCTCCCCGCTCCAGCCGGGAGATCGGGAAATCCCGCTTCGGAACCTGCGTGCACTTCAAATACGCCGCGAAGCCCGCCGGAGCCTTCAAAGGGTGGTATGATTACCGGCGTATTCTCGACGAGATCGAAGCGTGCGGTTTCAAATACATCCGGGACGGCGTCGGCTGCGTAACCGGCAGCGACGGGCGTTATCTCGCCGTCGACGACCACGGCAAAAATGTGCTCCGGGAGGCGAAAGAAAGGGGGATTGAAATGATCCTCGAATTCGAGCTGCGCGCCAACCAGACCGTCGAACAGCACCTGAACAAAGTCGAAGTGCTGGTCCGCGACACCCGCGACTATGTGAAAATCTACGAAGTGGGCAATGAACCGCACAATTTCGGCGAGTGGCGCAGGAAGTATCCGGGCAGCTGGAACGGCTACGAGGCGAAGGACGGCTCCATCTCCCGCTGGGTCAGGGAGCATCTCAACTACACCAACGCGGTCACCGACCATCTCAAGCGGCTCTATCCCGAAGCCACCGCGATCGGGCTTGGCGCCTGCGCCCCGACCAACTTCCATTACCTGACGCTGGATGTGACTCCGAACCTCGACGGCGTGGTCGAACATCCCTACACATTTTCGATGCCGCCCGAAACGGTTCCGTTCGGCTGGGGCTTCGAGAAGCGCGACGGCATCCGGATCGGCGACCGGGAACACACCTTCGCCGGACTGGTCCGCTCCTACAAGGAGCACTTTAAAAAGACCGGGCGCGACCGGCAGCTCTGGGTCACCGAGTTCGGTTTCACGAGCTTCTGGTTCAACGGGAAGGTCGAGGGCCGCCAGTACGCCGGTTTTTCCGAGCAGGCGCAGGCGGAGTACCTGATCCGCCGTTTCATCGAAAGCCTTGCGCTGCCGATCGAAGTCACCTGTCAGTACGACTTCATCGACGACTACGACAGCCAGGAATCCGGGGAGGAAGCCAATTTCGGACTGCTCCGCAGCGACTTCAGCCGCAAGCCGGCGTTTTACGCGGTGCAGCGCATCAATTCGCTGTTTGCCGGGGCCGAACCCGATCCGCAGGCGAAACTGACCGTGACCGATGCGCCGCTCCACCGCAGCATGAAACGCTCCGAACTGATCCGCGACTGGGACAAGACGAAGCTCGAAGCCGCGAACGGCGTGCGCCTCTATGCGTTCCGCAATCCGGAAACGCCGGATGAACGGCTGATCGCGCTCTGGTCGATGCTTCCTTACTCCGGGGAGTTCAACAACCGGGCGGTGAGCTTCGCGGCTGAAGGGCTGGAAACCTTCGGCCGGCAGCCGGCGGTCGGCATCAACCTGATGACCGGCGAAAGTTTCGACGTGGAGTATAATCGCGACGGCGGCCGGCTCGTTTTCGAACGGCTCCCGCTGAAAGCTCCGATGCTGATCAAGCTCTTCCGTTGATTTCCGCCTGGAAACGGCCCCCGGTTCCGGGGGCGTTTTCATTCTGTGAAAATCGTGTGTTATCGGGAATTTCCGCTTGAAAAACGGTGCTTCCGGTGCCATATTATGCGGATGTAGCTGAAGGAAAAGCGGCGGCGGAGTGTTTCGGCATTTCCGGCGGCCGCGCCAATGAAACAGGAGCGGTAATTTTTGCAGAAGGAGGATTCCGATATGAACGAGAGTCCCGGTTATGTGACACTTGAGGTCGAGGGCAAGGCGATTAAACTGCCGGTGGTTGTGGGTTCCGAAGGCGAAAAGGCGATCGATATCGCCGGACTGCGCCGACAGACCGGCTACGTCACGCTCGACCCGAGTTTCATGAATACCGCCGCCTGTTACAGCCAGATCACCTTTGTGGACGGCGAACGGGGCATTCTGCGTTACCGCGGGATTCCGATCGAGGAGCTGGTCCGCAAGACCATGTTCGTCGAAGTCGCCTATCTGCTGGTCCACGGCGAGCTGCCCAGCGAGGAACAGCGCCGCAACTTCTCGACGATGCTGAACCTCAATTCGATGCTGCACGAGGATATGCGCCACTTCTTCGACCATTTCCCGAGGGGCGCGCATCCGATGCACATTCTGTCGACGATGATCAACGCCCTGGCGGCCTTCTATCCCAACGTGGACCTGAAGTCGATGGAGGACGACATCGACGTTTCCACCGCGCGGTTGATTTCGATCGTGCGTACGATGGCGGCGTTCGCGTACAAGAAGTCGATCGGCGAACCGGTGGTCTATCCCCGGCACGACCTGTCGTACTGCGCGAACTTCCTGAACATGATGTTCGATTCGCCGGTGCGGCCCTACCAGATCCACCCGGAAGCGGTGCGGATTCTGAATATCCTGTTCATCCTGCATGCGGATCACGAGCAGAACTGTTCGACCACCGCGGTGCGGGCGATCGGCAGCGCGCAGGTGAATCTGTACGCGACGATTTCGGCGGGCATCTCCGCGCTCTCGGGGCCGCTGCACGGCGGAGCCAACCAGGCGGTGATCGAAATGCTGCAGATGATCCACGCCGACGGCGACGTGAAGAAATTCATCCGCCTGGCGAAGGACCGCAACAACCCGTTCCGGCTGATGGGCTTCGGGCACCGGGTCTACAAGACCTACGACCCGCGCGCCGCGATCATCAAAAAGGAGTGCGACGCGTATCTCGAACGGATTCACTACAAGGACCCGCTGCTTGACGTGGCGCGCGAAGTGGAGGAAGCCGCACTGACCGATCCGTACTTCGTTGAGCGGAATCTGTATCCCAACGTGGACTTCTACACCGGCATCCTGTACCGGGCGCTGGGCATTCCCGAGAACATGTTCACGGTGATGTTCGCGCTGGCCCGCCTGCCCGGCTGGGTGGCTCACTGGAAGGAGATGATCGGCGGCGAAACCAAGATCGTCCGGCCGCGCCAGATCTACATCGGCAAGACCCCGGCCGAAACCGCCGGGGTGATGGAGAGCCGCGAACTTCTGATCCGCTGATTTTTTCCGTGACCGTCAACCGGCGGCATGCTTCCACAACCGGAAGCATGCCGCCGGTTTTTGTACAGTAAGACCATTATGGTATGGTCCGTACCGTTCAAATTTCGAGTAAAATGCGAGAAATAACAATACCACTATTGACAATTGGTCTTATTCATGGTATAATTATAGGCAGGAACACAAATCAGGAAAAAGGATGCAACCATGCCAAAGGGCCCTCACGAATCCTACAAGTACAACCGGCTGATCGGAATCCTGCGCCAGAAGATTTTCGCCGGGGAATTCAGCCCGTCGGGGAAACTGCCGCCAGAACGCAAGCTCGCGGAGCTGTTCGGGTTTTCGCGCATTACCATCCGAACCGCATTGCAGGAGTTGCGCGAGGACGGCCTGATCGAGCAGCGGCAGGGGCAGGGAACCTTCGTGGCCGGTTTCGCGAAGGCTGCCGAAACGGCCCGCGAACCGGAACCAGGGCGGGAACGGCGGTTCTGTTTCGTCTGCAATGAATCCCCGATGGAACTTCCGGTCGAAGACGATCCTTTCAACAGCCAACTGCTGCTCGGCTTTTTCCGGGCAAGGACGGGCGGGCGGAATTTCAAGTTCGACACCTGCTCGATCACGCGTGGGATTCCTCTTGAGGAGCAGATGGCGCGCCGCGGGATCGATCTTGCGGCGTGGGACGGGGTGGTGATCGCTTCGCCGTTGCAGGAGTGCGACCTCGATTACCTGTTCCGCAACCGGATCCGGTTCGTGCTGCAGGGAGAGCCGGTTTCGCAGCGGTATTTCCCGGTCGTCACCGTGGACAACTTCCGCGGGGCGTGGGATGCGACCACTCACCTGATTGAAAACGGCCGCTCCCGTCCGCTTTTTCTGGACGGGGATTTCGGACTGCCGTGGGGAGAGCGCCGGGCGGCGGGCTTCCGGCAGGCGCTGGCGGCGGGGGGCCTTGAGTGCGCCCCGGAACAACTGGTGCCGCTGAAGGGGCGTACCCGCGAGGAGGCGAAAGCGCAATTCGCGGAACTGCTGGCGGGCGGCATCCGGTTCGATTCGGTGGTCGTGCTCGGCGACTGGCCCACCGTCGGAGTGGTCGATGCGCTGAAGGAGGCGAAACTGCGCATCCCCGAAGATGTGGCGGTGCTGAACTACGACGGCTATACCTGGCTTTTCAACAGCGTGACTCCGGCGCTGACCCATATCACGCAGCCGTTTGCCCGGATCGGCGAGTGCTGCGTGGAGATGCTCTACGAACTGATCCGCAACTCGGATGCGGAGGTGTCGATCCGGGTGATTCCGCCCACGCTGGTTATTCGTGAATCCACTGTTATTCATTCGTGAATCCGTTTTTTGGGAATATGTAATTTTAATTGGTGAAAGGGTTGAAAATGAAAAACTGCCGAAATTTTCCGGAATTTTGCCGCTCTGCTGTCAATTGCTTTACATTGATTGAATTGCTTATTGTTATTGCAATCATTGCCATTCTTGCCGCCCTGCTGCTGCCGGTACTGAATAAAGCCCGGGACAAGGCGCGCGCGGCCGGCTGCATCAGCAATTTGAAGCAGGTTGGAGCTGCAATCAATCTTTACGCCGGCGATTATGATGGATTTTTTCCGAATTGTTGGTATCAGACCGGCGATTCGCCTGCGCAAATGATACTGGTGACAAACAATTTTCGATCAGGTGAAACATTTTATGGAACTGGTGTTACGCTGGTCAGGCCGGGTTATCTCACCGCCAAGAATCTGCAATGCCCGTCCATGCCCTCCGTAGGCCGTCTTGAAGTCGCGGAATGGGAAGGCTTCTACAACATGGACTATGCGTGGGAGTATGTTGGGAATCGCTGGCTTCGCGCATCTTATTTGTTCAATCCATGGCACATTGAAGATATTGACAACAATACTAAATTCAATAATCCGATTGTGGGAAGAAAATCTTATCGGCTCAATAACGGTATTCTGGTGATGGCGACTGATATTCTTTATGATCCTCCTCGCCACAATGGTAGAATCAACGTCCTCTATCAGAGTGGTGCCGTGCGTTCCGTGCGGCATTTCAAGATATCTTATCTGGCTCATGAGGTACGCAATACTTTTTATGAATATCGATCGACCAATATCAAATAGACAAGGAGGAATTATATGTTAAAAAAATTGTTGGTCTGCGGAATCGTTCTGGTTGCCGCCGTGCTGGCTGCCACGGAAAATTTCCGATACCGGGCGTGCCTGAATGGCGAATGGGATGCTGCATTTACGACAGGCGGGGAACTGCCTGCCGACGTGGTCTGGGAAAAAATGCGCATCCCCTCCACCTGGGGAAGAAAAGGGCGGGAACTTTGGCAGGTACCTGATTCGGCCGTCAAAGCACGTTTCGGCTGGTTCCGCCTGCGTTTTCATGTTCCAGCCGAATGGAGAGGCAGGCAGGTAAAATTTTTTTTCGGCCATCTTGAGGATGCCAACCAGGTTCGTCTGAACGGCCGGGTGCTGCATGATTCGCCGTATATGACAGGCAGCCGGGAGATCGAAGCGACTTCCGCCGTAAAATATGGAATGGAAAATGAATTGCTGGTCCGAACTGCCGCCTCCGGATATTGCGGGATTGCGCGTGACGTATTCATCAGTGCAATGCCGCAGACGGCGATTCGCTATACGCTTGTCCGTCCCAGTGTGCGCCGGCAGGAGCTGGCATTGCGTGTGATGGTTGAAAACCGGACGGGGATTCCTGAAACACTGGAGATTTCCGGTAAGGTTCTGGATGGGCTTCAGACTGTATTGACGTTTCCGGAGCAGAGTGTAACGGTGGACCGGGAAGCGCCGGCGGAACTTTGCGTTTCATGGAAGAATCCGATCCTATGGGGATTCGGCGAGTACGGTATTCCGCATTTGTATACCCTGCGTATGGAACTTAAACGGAATGGCCGGATTGTGGATGTCAAACACGAGCGTTTCGGTTTTCGTGAATTTTATGCCGAAGGTGGTAAATTCATGCTGAACGGAAAGCCGATCTACCTCAAGGGAGATCTCTATACCAAGACCCGCGACCATGCGGAACATCCGGCTGCAGTTATGGCATTTCTGCAACGGATGAGGGCTTCCAATATTAACTTTTTCCGTTGGCATACTTCGGAACGGCTGGATGATCCGGTGTGGTTTGAGGTCGCCGATGAAGTTGGGTTTCTGATGGAACCCGAGATGTGGCGTCCCTTTGCACATGGCAAAAAACGTTTGGATGCCGATGATCCGGCGGTGAAACGGCTTTGGGAGGATTATGTGATCGCCAACTATAACCATCCTTCCGTCGTTATGTGGTGCGTGGACAATGAGAGTTTCAGCGTCGGGTTGACTTCCCCGGAGAATCTCAGGAAAATCGACCTGAAGAAACTGGCGCGGTATGACCGGCTGATTTCCCATATCCGTACTCTTGACCCCACCCGCATCGTGGAGATCAATCACAATTACAGCATCTGGCCGTTTGTACGGATGAATAAGTTCTCCCGGGAGAATTTTCAGGTGTTCAATATCCATCCTTACGGCAACATTCTGAAAACCATCAATGCCGAGGAGAAAGCAACGGGATTTCGCGGAGAAGTTCCGGTGCTGGTCGGCGAAATCTTCGGTCATGACAATCCTGTCGACTTCGTGCAGGATCCCAAAGGAGCCTATGCCGAACAGTGGCGGCTTGCAGAAAGCTATTATCGGCAGATCAGGGATGCGGCTGCTGCGGATCATGTATCCGGCTCGATTCTCTGCGCACAGACCAGCAGCGGTTTTGTCGGCTTTTCGGCTCCGGGAGCGGTACAGTTCGGGCCGTGGGACGATTATGCGAAACTTATGAAAAACGGCAAACCGGCAGGAGTCAGGCGTTTCAATGTTCATCCGGTCTGGCCGAGTCTTTCCGGCCGTGGCGTCAAAGTGGAATCCTATCCCGGCTGGGGATACTACGGCGGCAACTTCGGCTTGAATTTGAACTGGTTCGATCCCCATGCGCCAATGTATCGCAACAACCTGATTGACAAACGGATCAGACAGGCGTATTTTGAAGTCGGCAACCAGAACGTGCCACCTCTACCGGAAACACGGATGCCGGAACTTGTCGTCGCTTTCGGCGACTCCGGCGCGCCGCGTCCGGGAGAGTTGCTCTGGCTCCACTCTCCGGAGCGTATCGGCGAACTTGAGGGGGCTCTTACCGATCCTGAAGGCACTGCATGGTTTCGGCTGAATGGAACGGGAACCTATCGGCTTACCGCCGGAACGAAAGAGAAACATGTTACCGTATCCGCGCTTCCGCCGTTGACGGAGAAACCGGGATACAGTTATATCACCTGGGTGGATATGGGAGGAAGTGCTCCGGAACTTCTCAAAAGGAAACTTGATAAACCGGCGGTAAAGTCACCCGTCACTTTGCTGACCCGCGGTGAATTTCTGCAGAATCGGGGATTTGAATACTGGCAGGATGCAGGGGCGGCGCAATGCTGGGCATCCGGAGGCAGGCGCAGCGATGACGCAGTGGAGGGCGGTCATTCCATGGAGCTTGCCGAAAATTCCACCTATATTACCCAGCAGATCAGACTGGAAAAAGGCAAAACCTATCGGATCAGCGGAGCCGTGAAAGGCCGCGGAAACGTCCAGATCAAAAGTGGCGACTATAAAATTAAATTTTCCATTCAGATTCCCGGCACGGCCGGAAAGTGGGAGAGATTCAGCCGTCTTTACGTTGCCGACGGCACCGAACGTTATTTCTATATCATCAACGGGAGTGCAAGTAAGGAGGAAGTCGTTCTTTATGACGACCTGTCGGTGCGGGAGCTGCCCATGCCTGTCCGGCAGGCCCCATTGAATCCGGGACCTTTTCCGCTCGGCAAACGGGGATTCATCCGCAACTGGCTTGTACTCGGTCCGTTCCCGAATATCGGCGACGAACGCGAAGGTTATCAAGCGGCGGCCACCGACTATTTGCGCAATGACGGCGGCGAGGCTTCCAGCCTGCCGGCCTACGGCAGACAGGTGCAAGCTGTTTTCGGGGAAGGTTCCTACTGGACCGCCGGTGAATATCTGCTCCGATGGGAACAGCTTCACAGCTCCGGCGACCGGGTGCAGCTCGACGCCGTCAACCTGCCGGAAGCGGTGATTACCGGAAAACCGGCAAGCCACGTTGCGGCCTATCTTTCCTGCGTGATTGAAAGTTCCGACACCCGCGACGTGAAGTTGGGCGTCGGGAGCGACGATGGTTACGTTCTGTACCTGAATGGGCAGAAAATCGGTTCCTGTTTTTCCAACCGTGGGGCGGCGGAAGATCAGGAGGTGTATGACGTCCGGCTGAAAAAAGGTGCGAATATCCTGATGCTCAAGGCGATTCAGGAGAGTGGAGGATGGGAGGTGATGGTTCGTCTGACTGCCCCGGACGGAACTCCCCCTTCCGGAGTGAAGATTCTGCTGCCGGCGGAAAAATCCATTCTCACCAACGGTGATTTCAGTGAAGCGCCTGCCGGAAAGCTGAAAGACTGGCATACTGCGGGTTGCCGGGAGGAGAAGATCGTTCCCGCACCGGGAAGTTATTCGTTGCGTCTGGCCGGCAATATCGCCCAGGCAACCCGGCTGATCAGGCTGGAACCGGGGGCGTCGTACAAGGTCGAAGGATTGATCTATTCTCCATTGCCGCGAAAAATCGGTGTGATTGGGATTCGAGATTTGAAATACAACTGGCTTCTTTCCCTGAAAAGCGGGGGCCGTATGAACGAATGGGAGAAGGTGTCCGGCATATTCAAGGTTCCGGAAGATAAAAAAGAGTTCTATTTTTACTGTATCAACTGGTATAGCGGCCAGGAGAGCGTATTATATTATGCGGATGTGAAAATGGTCAAATTATCGGAAAGCAGGTAAGGATGTTGCGGTTTTGTGTTCTGATACTGCTCGTCTGCGGTCTGGTTCGGGCGGAATCCCCCCGGTTGCTGGTGATGGGAGATGGGCGTGAACCCGCATTTTCCGGGGACGGACGTTTTGTGGTCTGCCGCACCGACGGAGACAATGGCGAACCGGAGCTGTACCGGATCGAAGTGAAAGGAGGAGCAATAAAACGTTTGGGTTTTGCCGGCACCTCCCCGATCGGACTTCCAGGTGAAAGCGACATGCTTTTTCTGGGAACCGGCATCTTCCCGGAACTTTACCGGCTGGATACCCGGACCTGGGAAGCGGTTTCGCTGCCAGTACCGGCACCGCCTTCCGGGGCTCCCTTTCCGGCAGGAAAGCGCCTGATTGCATATCCTGCCGGTTACGAGGAACCGGCTCCGCTCGTTTTTTTTGATCTCGCTTCCTCAAAACAGGTTTCCGCAGTACCGGAGCTTCCCGCCGGGACGGTGAAACTTTCCGCGGACGGCAGGTACGCGGCAATTCAGACCCGCATACAGGGAGTCTGCAATCTGGAAGTGCGGGACTTGAAAAACGGGAAGTCCGTATTCAAAACCGACGCACGGGCGGGAAGCATGCAGATCAACGGCTGCCACAGTCCGGATTTTTCACCGGATGGACGCTTTCTCGTATATGTTTCCGGCGATATTCAACCGCTTGCGGACCTGATGCTGCTGGAACTGGAAAGCGGAAAAATTGAAAAGCTGACCACTGACGGCGCCGACAACCAGTCACCCCGTTTTTCACCGGATGGCCGTTCGCTGGTATTTGCCTCCTGTCGCGACGGCAGATATCGGATCTGCCTGATGCCTTTCCCGAAATAACCACTTTGGCCGGATGAAAAAAAGCTTCTTCCAGTATGAAAATATCATGCCGGAAGAAGTCGCATCGGGAACAGACTACTTTTTCAGGCTTTGGAAATAGGCGACCGTGGCCGCCATGCCTTCCGCGAAGCTGCAGGAAGGCTTGAAGCCGGTGGCCTTGAGCTTGTCCACCGCCGCCATCGAATGCTTCACATCGCCGATCCGTTCCGGCAGGTATTGGATTTCCGACTTCGAACCGGTCAGGCGGATGATCTCCTTCGCCAGGTCGTTGATCGTGATCTTCCCGCCGTAGGCCACGTTGTAGACGCCCGAAAAATCATGGGTCGCCATGAATACGTTCGCCGCGACGATGTCCTTCACGTAGATGAAGTCGCGGGTCTGCTCGCCGTCGCCGAAGATGGTCAGCGGCTCGTTCGCGACCGCCTTCGCGGTGAAGATCGGCACCGCCGCCGCATAGGCGCTCTTCGGGTCCTGGCGCGGGCCGAACACGTTGAAGTAGCGCAGGCATGCCGTTTTCAACTTGCCGGTGTCGTTGAACATCTTGCAGTAATATTCGCCGTCGAGCTTGGTGATCGCGTAGGGGCTTTTCGGTTCCGGGAACATCGTTTCGACCTTCGGCACGACCGGATTGTCGCCGTAGATCGCCGCCGAAGTCGAGAAACAGAGCTTCTTCACACCCGCTTTGGCCGCTTCCTCCAGCACGATCAGCATGCCGGTGTTGTTGATGTCGATGCACTCGATGATCTTGGTCATCGATTCGGGCACGCTGATCATCGCGGCGAGGTGGAACACGTAATCCACGTCCTCCATCGCCTTCGCAACCGTGATCCGGTCGCGGATGTCGCCCTCGATGAATTCGACGTCGAGGCCGTCAAGGTTCTTTTTGAAGCCGGAACGCAGGCTGTCCAGAATCCGGACCTCCGCCTTCCCCTGAAAATACTCCGCAATATGGCTGCCGATGAAGCCGGCGCCGCCGGTGATGAGTACGCGCATTTTACTTTTTCTCCTCCGCACGGGCGAAATCCCAGTTTTCCAGATAATCCGGCAGCGCCGGAACGTTTTCCACCATGCCGCCGTTGCGGATCGAATCCGCGCCGCAGCAGCCCGCCGCGATGCTGTAACGCGCCGCCTGCGGCGTCGACCACACGTCATATCTGCCGCGGAGCGCGTCGATGAAACTTTGAATGATCAGCGGATCGGCACCGCCGTGGGTGCCGTCCGACGCATCGACGCGGCAGGTGATGTCGCCTTCCAGACGGAATGCGTCAACCCGTCTGGTCCAGACCTGAATATCGCTCTTCGGGGAATAGTCGCCGTAATTCTCCAGCCGCCCTCTGGTACCGATCACGGTGTAGTTGCGGCAGGCGTCCGGAGTGTAGTGGCACTGCTCGTAACTGGCCAGCACGCCGTTTTCAAGGCGCATGTTGAGCATGTTGAGATCCTCGACTTCGACCGTCGGATACATGTCCTTTTGCTCCAGCGGCGGCCAGTGCGAATTTTTCCAGTGGGCGGCGATGCCGTCTTTGACCCGCTCCTCGCCTTTCGGACGGCGCGGCAGCTTGTCGTAGACCGACAGGTTGCCCATGCCGCTGACCTGCACCGTGCGCGCCCCGGCCAGCCAGTGGATGATGTCGATGTCGTGCGCGCCCTTCTGCAGCAGCAGGCTGTTGCAGAGCCGCTTCTCGGCGTGCCAGTCGCGGTAGTACGCATCGCCGCCGTAGCTGATGAAGTGACGGCACCAGACCGCTTTCACCTCGCCGATCACGCCGGAGTCGATAAGCTCCTTCATCTTGCGGGTGAACGCCATGTAGCGCATGTTGTGGCCGATCACCAGCTTGGTTTTGCTGCGGTAGGCCGCTTCGAGAATGCGATCGGCGTCGGGGATGGAGATCGCGACCGGCTTTTCCAGATAGACCGGCACCTTGCGTTCGAGCGCGTAGACCGCGTGTTCCATGTGTACGAAATCGGGACTGGTGATGATCACGCCGTCGAGATTTTCCTTATCGATCATTTCGCGGTAGTCGGCGTACAACGCAGGCCGGACGCCGAACTTCTCCTGATAGCGGTCGAGGAACATCTTCTGCTGCTCCGGATACGGTTCGGCTCCGGCAACGATCACCGAACCTGCGCCGGGCTTGTGGGCGTTGTCGGCCAGCGTGCCGCGGCCGCAGCAGCCGATAATGCCGATTCTCAGGTCTTTCATTTCCAAACTCCTGTGTGAGGATATCTTGTCGGTATTGCAATACAATATAGACTCGAAACCGCAATTGCCAAATGGAAAAATCATCATTCGTTATGGATTTTTCCGCAATCGGCCGGATAAACGGGCCGGACAGTCCGAAAAAAGTCGGCTGCGGCATTTGAAAAATACGGGATGAAGGTGTAGATTCTATGGATAAAAATGTGAACCGGCGTTTTCACCGTCACACTTTTCGTAAAAGAAACCATACTTTTACCATACCAAAACCAATGGAGGAATCATGGCAAAGAAAATGCTGACCATCGACGGGAACTACGCTGCGTCGTACGTTGCGTACGCATTCAGCGAAGTCGCGGCGATCTACCCGATCACCCCGTCCTCGACGATGGGCGAGTACGCCGACACCTGGGCCAGCCAGGGTCTGAAGAACATGTTCGGTGAGAAGCTCGAAGTCGTGGAAATGCAGTCCGAAGCCGGCGCCGCGGGTGCCGTGCACGGTTCGCTTTCCGCGGGTGCGCTGACCACCACCTACACCGCTTCGCAGGGTCTGCTGCTGATGATCCCGAACATGTACAAGATCGCCGGTGAAATGCTCCCGACCGTCTTCCACGTTTCGGCCCGCGCTCTGGCCGCCCAGTCGCTGTCGATCTTCGGCGACCATTCCGACGTGATGAGCTGCCGTTCCACCGGTTTCGCGATGACCTCGGCCGCGTCCATTCAGGAAACCCACGACCTCGCACTGGTCGCCCACCTCGCGACCCTCGAAAGCGAAATCCCGTTCCTCGCGTTCTTCGACGGTTTCCGCACTTCTCATGAATTCCAGAAGGTCGAGCTGCTCGACTATGCGGATATGAAGAAACTGGTCGACATGAAGTACGTCGAGCGTTTCCGCAACCGCGCGCTGCGTCCGGAAGCTCCCTACGCCAAGATGGCCGCCCAGAACCCCGACGTCTACTTCCAGGGCCGCGAGACCACCAACAAGACCTATGAAGAACTCCCGGCCGTCGTGCAGAAGTACATGGACAAGGTCGCCGCAGTCACCGGCCGTCCGCTCCACCTCTTCGACTATGTCGGCGCCGCCGATGCGGACAAGGTCATCATCGCGATGGGTTCCGGCTGCGAAACGATTGAAGAAGCGGTCGGCTATCTGAACTCCAAGGGACAGAAGCTCGGCCTGCTGAAGGTCCGGCTGTACCGTCCGTTCGCCGCCGACGTGTTCGTGAAGGCGCTGCCCGCGACCGTCAAAAAGGTCGCGGTGCTCGACCGCTGCAAGGAACCCGGCTCGCTCGGCGAACCGCTGTTCCTCGACGTGAAGGCCGCCCTGGCGGACAAGGACATCACCGTGATCGGCGGCCGCTACGGCCTCGCCAGCAAGGAGTTCACCCCGTCGATGGTGCTCGCGATCTACAAGCATCTGGACGGCAAGTGCACCCACAACTTCACCGTCGGCATCAACGACGACGTGACCGGGCTTTCGCTGCCGGTCGATGAAGTGATCGTCACCGAACCGGCCGGCACCACCGCGTGCATGTTCTGGGGCCTCGGCGGTGACGGCACCGTCGGTTCCAACAAGAACTCGGTCAAGATCATCGGCGACCACACCAACAAATACGTGCAGGCCTACTTCGTGTACGACTCGAAAAAGTCCGGCGGCATCACGGTTTCGCACCTGCGTTTCGGCGACAAGCCGATCACCAGCGAATACACCATCACCGCCCCGAACTTCGTCGCCTGCCATAACGCGGCGTACATCGGCCGTTACGACATGCTTTCCGGCATTGTCGACGGCGGCACCTTCCTGATCAACAGCGAACTCCCGGCCGACAAGGTGTTCGAGAGCTTCACCCGCGACATGCAGGAAACCATCGTCAGGAAACATGTGAAGGTCTACACCATCGACGCGCTCAAGCTCGCGCTCGAAGTCGGCAGCGCCAAGTACGTGTCGACCATCATGCAGACCTGCTTCTTCAAGCTGGCGAACATCATCCCGGCGGATGAGGCGATCGGCTACATCAAGTCCGGTATCGAGAAGAAGTTCAAGAAGAAGGGCGACGACGTCGTCAAGGAAAATCAGGCCTGCGTCGACCAGGCGCTCGCGATGCTGAAGAAGGTCGAAGTCCCGGCTTCGCTCGACGGCGTCGCCGCGTTTGAAGCGGTCGAAACCATCACCGACGACATGGGCGTGTTCGCGAACACCCTGATGAAGCCGATCCTCCACCAGAAGGGCGATGAGATTCCGGTTTCGGCGATGAGCTACGACGGCTCCATGCCGACCGCGACCTCCAGATTTGAAAAGCGCGGCATCGCTCCGAGCGTGCCGAAGTGGGATTCCGCGAAGTGCATCCAGTGCAACCAGTGCGTGATGGCCTGTCCGCATGCCGCGATCCGCGCCAAGCTGATCAAGGAAGCCGACCTCGCCGCTGCGCCGGCCACTTTCAACGTCGTCGATGCGAAGGCGGTCAAGGAGCCGGGCCTGAAGTTCCGTCTCCAGGTCTTCGTCGAAGACTGCACCGGCTGCGGCGTCTGCGTCGAAACCTGCCCGGCCAAGGAGAAGGCGATCACCATGACCCATACGCCGGACGAACGCGCCGCGGGCCAGAATGCGAACGCCGAATTCTTCCTGTCGCTGCCCGACAACGTGCTCGGCGGCACCAATCCGACCACGGTCAAGGGTTCGCAGTTCCTGATGCCGTACTTCGAGTTCAGCGGCGCCTGCGCGGGCTGCGGCGAAACTCCGTATGTGAAGCTGGTCAGCCAGCTCTTCGGCAACCGCATGGTCGTCGCGAACGCGACCGGCTGCTCCTCGATCTACGGCGGTTCCTTCCCGAGCCTGCCGTACTGCAAGGACAAGCAGGGCCGCGGCCCGGCGTGGGCCAACTCCCTCTTTGAGGACAACGCGGAATACGGTTTCGGCATGCGCATCGCGGTCGACACCAACCGCCGGCAGCTGATGAGCAACATCAAGCGCATCCAGGAGCTGGGTGTCTGCTGCGACCAGATGAAGGGCCTGCTGGATTACGCGGTCGCCAACTGGGAAAGCACCGACGACGCCGCGATTGAAAACCAGAAGAAGCTCGGCGAGCTCCTGCCGGTTGCGGTCGAGAAGTCCGAGGGCGAGCAGAAGGAAATCTACACCAAGATGCTCGAACTCAAGGATTACTTCGTCGACAAGTCGGTCTGGATCCTCGGCGGCGACGGCTGGGCGTATGACATCGGTTTCGGCGGCCTCGACCACGTCGTGGCGCAGAACCGCAACGTCAACATCCTCGTGCTCGACACCGAAGTGTACTCCAACACCGGCGGCCAGGCTTCCAAGTCCACCCCGATCGGCGCGGTCGCGCTGTTCGCGAACAGCGGCAAGCGGCTGACCAAGAAGAACCTCGGTTTCATGTGCATGAGCTACGGCAACGTGTATGTCGCGTCGATCTCGATGGGCGCGAACCGTCAGCAGGCGCTGACCGCGATCCGCGAAGCCGAAGCGCACAAGGGGCCGTCGATCATCCTGGCCTACGCGCCCTGTATCGCCCACGGCATCAACATGTCCAAGAGCCAGACCGAAGCCAAGCGCGCGGTCGAAGCCGGCTACTGGCCGCTGTACCGCTACAACCCGGCGGAAGAGCAGCCCTTCAAGTGGGAAACCAAGGAAGCCACCGCGAGCTTCCAGGAGTTCATCCGCAGCGAGAACCGCTACAAGTCGCTGTTCAAGACCGCCCCGGCGGATGCGGAAGAGCTGTTCGCCCGGGCCGAGAAGGATGCGCAGCGCCGCATGACCTTCTACAAGAACCTCGGCGAAATGATGAAGTAATTCGCAAACGCGATTTGTTTCAGGGCACCCCGGAATTTTCCGGGGTGTTTTTTTATGCAGTCGTACGCCGGCCGGGATTTTTCCTTCGGTACGAGGGTGACCGCCCCGGGAAACGACTGCTCCGTTGCAATTCTTCAGCCAAGGCCTGAGATTCCCGCCGTTTCTTTTGACAACCGCCGGTTGACGTGGTATGTTATAGGATTACTCACACATACTTTCGGGGATTGCAGATGAGACGCCTGACGAGCGTGAAACAATATGGCCTGATCGAAGGCGCATTGCTGGCGCTTGCGCCTTTCGCGCTGCTGATGGCGCACAACAAGGCGGGACAATTTCCGGCCCTGATGCCTCCGCTGGCCGCGTTCTTCACGGCGGGGTGCGGCCTCGCCGCCGCCCGGCTGCTCTTTTTGAATCCGCGCTACGGCAAGCTGTTCGGCTGGCTTTTCTGGATCGGTGCGCTGGTTGGTACGCTGCCGATTCTGATCGGCAATCCGTTTGCGGCACTGCTTTTTGCCACATTCTTCATTATCTCCGGCTTTGCCCTGACTGATTTCAAGGTGGACTACCAGGAATTGCTTACGACTCCACGTGCCGAGCGCTGCCGCCAGCGCGCGGCGGGAGCGGCACTGGTGCTCGGCGGCGCGGTCCTGGTATCGGCGTCTCTGAACCAGCCGGATTATCTCGAAGCGCGCATGTGCTTTATTCTCAGCGCACTGGCTTCACTCTGGCTGCTGCTGCGCTGGGTCCGCCTCTCCCAGAGGCGTCACGTTTCCTGGTTTTACAGTGCGGCGGCGGGAATGCTCCTGCTGCCGTTGCTGGTTTCACTGGTTTCGGGACGGACGCGGGCGGTGGCGCTGTTCATCGCGCTGCTGATGTCCATCCCGCTGTACCGTTTCCGCCGGACGGCGGCTCCGCGCGAACACTGGTGGGAACTGGTATTGAACCATCCCGGCCGGACACTGTTCAGCACCTTCCTGACGCTTTGCACCTTCGGCGCGCTGCTGCTGAACCTCTCCTTTTCCACCGTCCGGCCGGAGATTCCGTTCATCGACAAGCTGTTCACCGCCGTCAGCGCGGTCTGCGTGACCGGTTTGAGCGTGCTCGACATCTCCAAAGAGTTCACCCTGACCGGCCAGATTTTCATCATGGTGCTGATCCAGCTCGGCGGACTCGGCATCATGACCATCGCGACCGCCGCGATGCACGCGATCGGCAAGCGGCTCAGTTTGTCGCAGGAGCGGCTGATGAGCTCGCTGACCGACAGCGACCATCAGGACCTGACCCGCTCGCTGAAACTGATTCTGAAATTCACCTTCATCGTCGAAGGCTGCGGCGCGCTGCTGCTGGCGGCGGGATTCATGCTGGATGGGTTCGCTCCGGCCACCGCGCTCTGGCACGGCTGTTTCACCGCGGTTTCCGCCTTCTGCAACGCCGGTTTCTCCCTGAACAGCGCCAACCTCGTGCCGTTTGCACACAATCCGCTGGTGCTCTATCCGGTTTCGCTGCTGGTGGTCGCGGGCGGAATCGCTCCGGCCACCGCGCTGTTTCTGCCCGCCTATTTCTCGGGGCGGACGATCCCGCTGGCGGCGCGGCTGGCGATCACCACCACGCTGGTGCTGCTGGTCGCGGGAACTGTCTCCGTACTGATCTTCGAATGGGACAAGGGGCTGGCCGGCTTCGGACTGGCCGGCAAGATCAACAACGCCTGGTTCCAGTCCGCCACCTTCCGGACGGCGGGTTTCAACTCCATCAACGTCGCGGCGGCGACCACGCCGACCTATATCGTCATGATCCTCTACATGTTCATCGGAGGCAGTCCGGGCGGCACCGCCGGAGGCGTCAAAACCACCACGCTGGCGGTGCTGGCGATCACCTTCTGGAACAACGTGACCGGTTCCGGCGACCTGAACATCCAGAATCGGCACATCAGCCACTATATCGTCTACCGCGCCGTCACCATCGTGATGGCGAGCGGATTGGTGCTGCTGGCGGCGACGATGATGCTGACGATCACCCAGCCGATCGCCCCGCGCGAACTCCTGTTCGAGGTCACCTCGGCGCTGGCGACGGTGGGGCTGAGCATCGGGGCGACTCCCCAGCTGGACGGCATCGGCAAGGTGCTGATCATCCTGACCATGTTCATCGGCCGCATCGGCCCTCTGACCATGTTCATGCTGCTGGATGACGCGCACAGCCAGACCAATGCCCACTATCCGTATGCGAAAATAACCCTAAACTAGGAATTCAGATATGGCCAATCAGATTCTCATCATCGGTCTCGGCCAGTTCGGCCTGTCGCTCTCCCGCACCCTTGCGGAACGTGGAGCCGAGGTGCTCGCCGTCGACCAGGACCGCAAGCGGGTCGACGAAGCCGCCAATTTCGTGACGGAGGCCATCGCGATGGACGCCACCGACGAAACCGAGCTGGCCCGGCTCAATCCCGGTCAGCGGGATGTCGCGGTCTGCGCGATCGGAGACGAATCCCGCGAAGCCTCCATCATGTGCACCGCACTGCTGCGGCAGATGGGGACTCCGCGCATCATCGCACGGGCCAACGACCCGATGCTGCGCCGCATCCTGCAGCTGGTCGGAGCCCACGAAATCATCAACCCGGAATTCGAGTTCGGCAAGAAATTCGCAAACCGGATTCTGTACAGCCAGATTTTCGCGGACACCGCGCTCGGCACCGACCTGCAGCTGACCGAAATCTGCATCCAGCCCTCGATGGCGGGCAAAACGCTGATCGAACTGCAGCTGCCCAAGAAATTCGGCGTGATTGTCGCGGCAATCCGGCGCGGTAAAACCGGACGGGTGGAACTGCCGATCCCCGATGAACCGCTCTCCAGGGACGACAAGCTGCTGATCGTCTGCGGCGAAAACGCCCTGCCCAAACTGGTCAAGGGGGTGTAAGCCATGCAGGTTACGCAGTCGGTCCGGTTCGGAGCCTCAATTCTGATCGTGTTCAATCTGCTGATGTCCTTCGCCTGCATCTGGATTTTCACACGGATGGCGCCGGTGATCGACAAGATCAACGCCCGGAACAACCGTTCGCTGCAGGCCTGCGAGGAGATGCTTTCCGCGCTGGCCGAACCGCCGGCCCCGCTCGCGCTGCAGCGCTTCCGGATCGCCCTCAACATGGCTTCCGGCAACATCACCGAAACCGGGGAGCCGCTGGCGCTCCGGCAGATCCGCGCCAACTATGAAGCCGCCTTCCGGGGCGACATCACGGCCCGGACCGCAACCCTTGAGGGGATCAACCGCATCTCCGAAGCCAACCGCCTCGCGATGATCAAGGCGGCGGATGAAGCGCGCCAGCTCGGCTATGCGGGCGCGTGGGGCGTGGTGTTCATGGCGATCATCCTGCTGTTCGCCGGGCTGGTTTTCAAGCGGCGGGTCGTGCGCAACCTCGCCCAGCCCTTCGAAGAGATCGATGCGGTGATCGACGCCCGCCACAGCGGCGACCGGCTGCGCCGCTGCACCGGGGCGGGGCTGCCCCGCGATGTGGAGCGGATCTACTCCGGCATCAACGAAATCATCGACCACGAAGGCGAGCGTTGAACATGGTCACTTACTCCATCGTGATACCGACGCTCAATGAGCGTGACAATATCGTCGAACTCCTCGGACAGATCGGGCATTGCGGCCTCAGTAATTACGAAATCATCGTCGCCGACGAGAACTCCCCCGACGGAACCGCCGACGCGGTCAACGCCTATGCCGCGGCCGGGCATCCGGAGGTCCGGGCGGTCCTCAACGACGGCGACCCCGGCCTGAGCCCCAGCATCGTAAAGGGGTTTGAAACTGCCCGGGGCGAAATCCTCTGCTGCATGGACGGCGATTTGCAGCACGACGTCGGCAGCCTGCCCGGAGTGCTCTCCGAATTCAATGGCGGCGCGGATTTCGTGATCGGCTCACGCTATGTGAAAGGAGGCGGCTTCGCGGAGAAATGGAACCCCTGCCGGATTCTGATCAGCCGCACCGCCACGTTGATGGCGCGCGTGATGCTCGGAGTCAAGGTCGCGGACCCGATGTCCGGCTTTTTTGCAATCCGCCGGGAGCTGTTTGAGGAACTGCGCCCCACCCTGACGCCGCGCGGCTTCAAAATCATGCTGGAGCTGCTCTGCCTTGCCGTCAACCGCAAGGGCGATACGGTCCGGGTCGTGGAACACGGCATCATCTTCAACCGCCGCAAACACGGAGAAAGCAAGCTCACCGCGCGCGTGGCCGCCGAATATCTTCAAATGCTGCTGGCCCTGCGGCGCAACAGGCAGGCGTAAGCACCGTCCATCTCCGCCGACGGCAGCAGCTGCCGTTCGCAGAGCCGCTCAAACCCGGGGTGTTCTTTCAGGAACGCCTCCACCTGAAGCGGATTCTCCTCCGGTTCAATGCTGCAGGTGCTGTAGACCAGTTGGCCGCCGGGAGCGGTCAGCCGCGCCGCCTCACCCAGAATCCGGCGCTGCAGCGCGGTGATCTTTTCCAACTCCTCCGGCCGGAACCGCCACAGCACGTCAGGGCGGCGGCGGTACACCCCCGTATTGGAACACGGCACATCGGCCAGCACCACGTCGAACTCCCCCGTCAGTTCCGCCGGATCGGCCACCGTGACCTGATAGTCCAGACCGCGGCGGCGGAAGTTTTCGGCAGTCTGCCGCTGGCGGCGCTCCGAACGGTCCGCCGCGACCAGCCGCCCCTCCCCGGCCAGCCGTTCCCCGAGCATCAGCGACTTGCCGCCGGGGGCGGCGCAGAGGTCCAGCACGCTTTTGACGCCGGTGAAGTCAGGCAGCGACGGCGCCAGCGAGGTGGCCGGGTCCTGAATGTAAATCCTGCCGTCGCGCAATGCCGCCGATTCCAGCAGCCGCGCCGCGGAACAGGCGCGGAAAAAGCGGAACTCCCCGAACGCCGGAACCGCCTCCGCCGCCAGTTCACCCGGCTCGAAACCGCGTTCAGCCCGAAAGGTGAACTCCGGCTGCGCCAGCAGCGCGGCGGCCAGCTGCGCCAGCTCCGCCTCGGAATACCGTTTCCGCCACCGCTTGAACAATACGGGCGGCAACACCAGCTCCGGGGCCTCCGGAACCGGCTGCGGCTGCTCCAGGGCGCGGCGCAATACCGCATTCACGAACTTCGCCTCCTGCAATTTGCCGGAGTGCTTGACCAGGCCGACCGCGATGTTGACCGCCGACTCCGGCGCGATGCCGGTCTGAAAGGTGATCTGCGCCAGCACCGCAGTCAGCAATCGCCGCACCGCCGGGCGCGGCGGGCGCGCCGCCAGGCGGCCGATCCACCCTTCCAGAAAACGCTTCCGCCGGAAGCACAGGAACAGCAGATTGGAAATCGACCGGCGCAATTCAGGGTATTGCAGCCGGAAATCCAGAAAATCGTCGAGGTTCGCCTCCCCCGCCTCCACCGCCGCCAACCCGGCGACGGCCTCTTCGAGGATCTTGGCGGAGACGCCGCTCACTTCGCGCATTCATCCCCCAGGAATTTACCGGGAACCATGTAGTTGCGGATGTAGTCGCCGATGGCGTCGTGCAGGCTCGTCGCCTCTTCGGTAAACCCGAGCGCATGCAGCTTGCCCATTTCCGCTTTGGTGTAATACTGATAACGGTCACGCAGATGCTCCGGCATTTCGATATATTCGATATCGACCGGCTTGTCCAGCGCGGCAAACGCGGCACGGGCCAGCGCGTTCCAGGTCTCCGCCCGGCCGCTGCCGATATTGTAAAGCCCTCCGGCGTCGGAGCGGCGGAACAGGAACATCACCATTTTCACCGCATCCTTCACGTACAGGAAGTCGCGCATCTGCTCGCCGTCCGCATATTCGGGGCGGTAGGAGCGGAAAAGTTTCAGCTTCCCGGTCGCCGAAATCTGCTCGAACGCCCGGCAGACCACGCTGCGCATCTCCCCCTTGTGCCGCTCATTCGGCCCGTACACGTTGGAGAATTTGCAGCCGGTGATCTTCGCGAGATAGCCGCGCCGCTTCGCCCACAGATCGAACATCTGCTTGGAGTAGCCGTACATATTCATCGGCCGCAGCTGCTCGATCCCGGTCTCGTCGTCCACATAGCCGCGGCTGCCGTCGCCGTAGGTCGCGCAGCTGGAAGCATACACCAGCCGGATACCGTTCGCGACACAGAACTCCGCCAGTTCGCAGGTCGCCTTGAAATTGTTGTCGATCAGATAGGAGGCGTCGCGCTCGGTGGTCGAGGAACAGGCCCCCATGTGGAGCACTCCGGCGATCTCGGCCGGCCTGATTCCGCCCGCCGCCAGCTTCTCCCGGAACGCGTCCTTTTCCAGATAGTCGTCAAAGCGCAGCGGAGCAAGGTTCTTCCACTTGTCCGTGGTATTGCCGAGGTGGTCCACCACCAGAATGTCGTCGATGCCCGCCCGGTTCAGCTCCCAGATCAGAGCGCTGCCGATCAGACCGGCCCCGCCGGTCACGATATATTTGCCTTTTCTCATCTTAGTTTCCTCCGGTCCAGCCGAAGGTGCGGCTTCCCGCGCCACGGCGCATTTCCCGGTCGGCATCGACCAGGATGTTGTTCGACGGTCCCGCCAGCGGATTTTCCAACCCGGTCAGATAAGCGGAGACCATGAAATTGGGCGACCAGTTGGTCTTGTGCCAGCCGTCGCCGCGGTCATATTCCAGTATGAATGAAAACGCCAGCTCCCAGCAATGGAAATTCCGGGTCACGCCGAATTCATACGCATCGACATACCCTTCGTGGAAATCGTAGCTCATCCCGAACGACCCTTTCGTGCGCCGGTCGGGCGTGATCGGGAACATCATCCCGAAATAGATTTCCTCGGTATATTCCGAAAAGTAGTTGTTGAAGTAGCTGCCCGCGTCGAACTGGGTCAGCGTGGAGCCCATCGAGTAGGCGCTGCGGGAGCCGTAGGGCCGGTGGTAGGTGTAGCCGAGCGTAAACCGCCAATCGTCCGCCGGAGTGTAGCTCACATTGATGTTCCAGCGGTTCAGCCATTTCAGGTTGATGCCGGGATTGTCGATCCGGCGGCCGTTGCGGACCACCTGCGGCAAGTCGCCGTTGTTGTTGCCCGCGTCGATCGAAAACATGGTGTTGATCGAAAATCCCTTGAACGGGGACGCGGTCAGCATCGTGCAGAAATTGCCGATATTGTTGAAGCCCTCGCTCTTGTTCAAATAGAGGTCCCAGTAGTTCTCCATCGCGAAATAGGTGCGGACCGAATTCCCGCTGCGGGTCTGCAGCCGGTTCTGCACGCCGAACCGCACGAAGTTCTGTTCGTCGATCCGGTCGATTTCATCGAAGTAGTAGAGATGCTCCCGGTTGACCGTGGGCTTGGGAATGAACGTGTAGTTCACATACGGGCGCATCACGTGGCGGAGCCCGTCCAGCTGCAGCCAGCTGCTGCGCACGTTCTCCCAAGTGTTGTAGATTTTGGTCGACGCCTCAATGCCCAGCTCGCCGATGAACCGGCTGCGGCTGCCGCCTTTTTCGTCGAAGTTGTTCAAAGCGATGTTGGTGATATTCTGCAGGTCCGCGGCCCGGAACATGGTCATCAGGTCGTCGGTATCCACCTTGTTCTTCGACGATTTCGAATAGGCGGTGAACTTGAAGCCGGCGCGCGGCACCACCGTCAGCCAGTCGAAACGCAAGGGATAGTACAGGAAATGGGTGGTGTCCAGCCGGAAGGACTCATAGTTCTTGAGCTTCTCGTACTCCTTGCCCCAGTAACCCGGAATATCGAACTTCAGCCAGCTCATCTTCAGGTAATCCATCGAGAAGTCGCCCTGATAATAGATGTTGGTGTCCAGAATCTCCTGGCGCTGGAAATCCAGCCGGAAGCTGGGCAGCCGCTGCACCGTGGTGAAGAAGTCGTTCACCTTGGCCCGGATGTAGAGCGACGCGCTGAAGTGGTCGAACTGCTGCTCCAGCGACGCGTAAGTCGAAGGCTGCGGATCGCTGTCGTAACGGCTGGTGAAGAAGTCGTTGTTGAACCACGGGTCGCTCAGCAGCTCGAACGCGCCGCGGAAATCCAGCCTGGGCGTGATGTGCGTGACATTGGTGATCCGCAGGTCGTAGCGCTGGTTCGGAATCTCCATGCGGTATTTCCAGTAATCCTCGCTCTCATAGGGGTCCTTGTCGCGGATCGTATAGAAGAAAATCTCCGTCTTGGAATTCTCCGTCCCGAAATCGGCCTCCACGCCGCCGGCGAACCCGCGCTTCTCATAGTAGTCCGCCATCAGCTTCGCTTTGGAATACGGATAGTCGGTGAAGTTGAACCGCTTGGAGAGCAGCACATAGTATCCCCAGTCGCTCGCCTTGCCCCACTGGGTGCTCAGCAATCCGGGGGACTCGTCCTTGGGCTTGTAGAAGACCGGCAGCCACAGCACCGGCACACCGTACACCTTCGCGAAGCCGTTGGTCACGAACACGGAGTATTCGCCGAGGTCCGACTCCAGATTGTCCAGCCCGTAACCGTAGAAAGAGGTGTTCTGCGGAATCAGGGTCGCCTCGCCGCAGCTGATCGAATAGTGGGCGTTGTCGTTCAACAGGTAGTTACAGGCGCTGATCTCCGCCTTTTTCACCACGATCTTGCCGTCCGGACGCCGTTCGCCGACTCCGGCCTTGCAGATGAAGGTGTTGTACTGCGCTTCAAAATTCTCGAACTGGAAGTAGCCGGTCTCCATATTGCCGACCATCCGCTGCGCGCGGATATTGTCGGTCAGCCCGGAAGCCTCCACCTGAATCAGCTGGTCACCCCAGATATCCCCCATGATCCCCTTCACGGAAACCAGGATGTTCGATGCGCGCTCCAGCCGGGCGAGCTTATCCGTGTCGATGTTGCCGGTCATGCTGACCCAGCGGTAGAACTGGATGTTGCCCGTCGCCTCCACATCCCAGGTGGAAGCGTTGATCACCGCCTTGTCGGCGTACACCTCCATATCGCCGAAGGGCAGATAGACATTGCCGGAGACCACGATATTGTTGTCGACGAAGTTCATGTTGTCGGCCCGCATCCGCTTCAGATCGCTGAGCTTCATCCGCGAAAGCTGGGCGCCCGCAGCCGGCAGCATCAGCGCCAGCACCGCGACAGCGACAAAGTATTTAGCCTTATGCGACAGCAAAACATCAAACTCCAATTTGAGCGGGACGCCCCCCGGCCGCCCCAGGTTGAACACTATTTGCGACCGGTCTCCCGGGAGCGCCACTCTTTCAGGCGTTCCCGGATAAAAGCGATAATCTCCTGCTGCAGCTCCTGGCCGTTCCCGGCCACCTCGCGCGCCGCGCCGAATTCGAACCAGACCTCCCGCTCCGGCCGCACCGGGCCGAGATCGCGGAAATACCTGCCGTTCCCGAGGAAGTCGGTTTTGAGGGCAAAGGGCAGCACCGGCACTCCGGCCCGCTTCGCCAGCTTGATTCCGATCGAATTAAACTTCTCCGGGTCGAACTCCTCGCTGCGGGTGGATTGCGGAAAAATGATGATCGAACGCCCTGAGGCGAGCAGTTTCCCGCCCTCCTCGAAGACCGCTTTCAGGTCGTCGCGCGGGTTCGCGCGGCCGATCGGAATCGCTTCAAGGCTGGTCATGATGTCCCGGAAAAACGGCACCTCCATCAGCGACTGCTTGATCACAAAGGTGAAATCGACCAACCCGCGCGCCACAGAATGAAACAAAGCGGTTTCCAACAAACTCATATGGTTGCCGATCAGCACAACCGGGCGGCCGTCAAGCGCCCGCAGATTGTCGAGGCCGCGCAGGTGCACTTTGCCGCCGCAGCGCTCCACCAGCCGGAGGTTTTCATTGGAGTAGGAAATCTGCCGCTCTTTGGTCAGCTCCCCGCGCCTGCCGCAGCGCCCGGTGCGGCAGAAGATGCCGAAGTTGTTCACATAGAAGTACCAGCGGTTTTTCAGCAGAAGGCGGTACCAGACCGACTTCGGCGCATCCGGCGGCGTATCGTAGCTGTTGCCGGCAAACAAATAACTGCTTTGTTCCATAAAAGCCATTCATTGATTAAGTGGTGCTTCCCGGACTCCGGGAAATTATCAACCGATAATATAACACCGCTTCACTGCAATTGCAATCAACGCAACCGGATTCCGGAATTACAGGTCGAACTCGTCGTCCAGCACCGACATCTCATCCTCGACGAACTCCATCGCCAATTTGAACGCATTCGCCCGGTGGCTGATCCGGTTCTTCAATTCGGGAGCCATCTCGCCGAAGGTCTGGTCGTACCCGTCCGGCTGGAAGACCGGATCGTAGCCGAAGCCGCTTTCGCCGCGCGGCGCATCGACGATCGTGCCCTTGATCTCCCCCTCGAAGCTCTCGATCACCTCGCCGTTGATCGCGATCGCGATCGCGCAGACGAAGCGGGCGCGCCGGTTGGTTTGCCCTTTCATCTCGTCCAGCAGTCTGGCGATCCGCTCTTTGTCAGTCGGCGCATAGCGGGCGGAATAGATGCCGGGGCGGCCGTCAAGCGCCTCGACCTCCAGCCCGGAATCGTCCGCAAACGCGGGCACGTCGCAGTATTTGCAGGCGGCCAGCGCCTTGATCCCGGCGTTTTCGATAAAACTTCTGCCGTTCTCCTCGACCCCGGGGAAACCGGGATAATCCAGCAGCGACTTCAGTTCGACATTCTGCCCTTCGAGCAGCTTGCGGTACTCGTCGACCTTGTGGGCATTGGCGGTGGCGGCGACAATATAAGCCATAATCAATCCATCTCCTTGATTTCAAACGTTACGCCACATATATTATAACCGAAAGCGGATGATTACAAATGAAACTTGACGATTGCGGCAAACTTTTTGCCCCTTTTCAACACGGCCGTCTGTTCGTCGGCTTTTCCGGCGGCGCCGACAGCACCGCCGCGCTGCTGGTTGCCCGCCGTTTCCAGGAAATCTTTCACTACCGGCTGACCGCCATCCACTTCGACCACGGCCTGCGCGGCGCGGAATCCGCCGCCGAAGCGAAGGCGGCGCAACGGTTCGCCCGAAATTGCGCCATCGAATTCCGGCTGGTCCGGCTGGCACTCTCTCCCGGCCCCGGCCTCGAAAGCCGCGCCCGCGCCGCCCGGCTCGATGTGTGGAAAGAACTGGTCCAGAAGAATCCCGGTTCCGCGGTGATACTCGGACACCACGCCGGGGACCGCGCCGAAAACCTGCTGCTGCGGCTCGCGCGCGGCTCCAACGCGACCGGGCTTACCTCAATGCGGAGCCGTTCCGAGGTGGACAACGTGATTTTCCTGCGCCCGCTGCTCGGCTTTGCCCGCACCGAAATCGAGGAGTTCCTGCATGAAAACGGAATCAGCGAATGGGCGCGGGACTCCAGCAACACCGAAAACCGCTTCCGCCGCAACCTGCTGCGCAACCGGCTGCTGCCGGAATTTTACGCGAAGCTCCCCGGCTCCGAGGCCGGCCTGCGCCACTCGCTCGACGTGCTGGAGCTGGATGCGGAGTTTCTGGAACAGGAGGCGGAACGGCGCTTCCGGGAGCTGGACGGCTCCGCCGCATTCTGGCGAAAACTGCATCCGGCGCTGCTGGTGCGGGTGTTGCGGCTCTGGTTCCGCGCCGAACTCGGAACCGACCTGATCCCGCCGCCCGAACTGGTCAGGCGGCTGCAAAGCGAGCTGAACGCCCCGAAGCCGGAACCGCGCCTGATCCCGGTGCACAGCGGAATCAGCCTGCGATTGCAGGGCGATACCCTGCAGATCGCGGCGGCGGCCGCCCTGCCCCGCCTCATCTGGAAGTTCGATCAGGAAACGGAAATCGTTTTCGGCCCCTTCCGGCTCCGTGCGGAACGGCTGGAAAACTTCCCCGGCCCGCCGCCGGACTGTGCCGCCGCGCTGTTCGACGCGGACCGCCTGCCGGAAACGCTGACCGTGCGCGCGAGGGAAGCCGGGGACGCACTGATCCCTTTCGGCGGAAGCAAACCGGTTTCGCTGAAGAAGCTGCGGACCGGCCGGGGGATTCCCGCCTCCACGCCCTGCCCGGTGGTCACGTCACCGGACGGGACGATCCTGTGGGCGCCGCTGATCCGCCACACCATCCACGCGCCGGTCACACCGGAAACCCGGCGCATCCTGCGCCTCACGATCCTCAGATGAAGTCTTTGACCGCGCCGAGGCAGAAGAGGTTGTTGCGCTCCATCGACTGCGAATTCTTGGCCAGCATCGCGACCTTGTCGCCGGGAGCCAGCCGCTTTTCTTCGATCAGGGTCCGGCAGGTCTGCCGGGTCAGGTCGATCACATCCTCCGCGAATGCATTGTAACCGGCGTAAACGCCGTAGGTCAGCGACAGCTGCCGCACCACGCCCGGATTGTAGCTGAAAGCGAAAATCGGCTTGCGGGGACGGTAGGCGGCGCAGAGCCGCGCCGAAAGCCCGCTGGCGGTATTGCACACGATCGCCCGGACCGGCAGCCGTTCGGCCGCTTCGACCGCGGAATGGATCAGGAAAGCGGAGTTTTCATCGGAGTCGCTGATCTGTTCGCGCACCCTTGTGAAATAATAATCCGGCGACTTCTCGGTCTCCTCCAGAATCCGGCTCATCACGCTGACCGCTTCGACCGGATACGCCCCTTCGGCGGTTTCCCCCGAAAGCATCACCGCGTCGGTGCCGTCGTAGACCGCGTTCGCGACGTCGTTGATTTCGGCGCGGGTCGGCAGCGGGCTGTTCTCCATGCTCTGCAGCATCTGGGTCGCGGTGATCACCGACTTGCCCGCCGCCATGCAGGCGCGGATCAGTTTCTTCTGGATCAGCGGCACTTCCTCAAGCGGAATTTCGATGCCGAGGTCGCCGCGCGCGACCATCACGCCGTCGGCGGCTTTCAGGATTTCGTCGAGATTGTCGACCCCCTGCCGGTTTTCGATCTTCGCGATAATGCGGATATCGCTGTCGCCGGTGTCGAGGATGCTGCGCACCGCCAGCACGTCGTTCGCACTGCGCACGAAAGAGTGGGCGATGAAATCAAGGTCGTTCTTCACCGCGTATTCGATGAAGTCCCGGTCCTTGCGGGTCAGCGCGGGCATTTTCAGCTCCGCGCCGGGAACGTTCACCGATTTATGATTCTTGAGTTCGCCGTCGCGCTTCGCCTCGCAATGCAGCAGGCCGCCGCTTTTGCCGAGCACCAGCAGCTCCATCGCGCCGTCGTCGAAAATGATCCGCGCTCCGACCGGGACTTCGGCGGTGAATTTGGAGTAGTTCACCTGAACCGCTTTTTCCTGCGGCACGGTTTCGCCGGTCAGGTCGAGCTTGTCGCCGATCTTCAGCGCGAGCGGCGCATCGAGGTTGCAGGTGCGGATATTCGGCCCTTTGGTATCGACCATGATCGCCAGCTTATCCGAAACCTTGCGCACCAGCGCCACGATCCGGTCCATATCCGCGATTTCCATGTGGGCGGTGTTCAGCCGGACCACGTCCATGCCGTTCTTATAGAGTCCGCGCAACAGCTCCTCGGTACAGGTCGACGCATTGATCGTCGCCACAATCTTCGTATATTTCATCGCAATTCCCCTTCTGAATCAAGTCAATTACAATAATATACGTTGCCGGCGCCTCACATGCAAGTTTCCGCCATGTACTTCCGGCGGATTTCAGCCTGCCATCGCCTGCTCCGCAACAGCCGCAACGCCCCCGGAATCTTTTTACGCACCGCCAGATGCAACAGCTTTTCCAGTTCCCGGAATCGTTCCGGCGGGAACCGGCACTCCCCTTTCAATCCAAGCCGGACGATCTGCCACGCGCTCCACGGATCATGTTCCCTCCGGTACACAAAATCGAAGTGCGGCAACGCTTCCGCGGCCGGGCTGATCATCCCCAGCCAATACCGGGCATCGCAATCATCGGGATTATGTTCCAGAAAACGCGCCAGCAGTTTCCGGGCCTCATCCGGCTTCTTTTCAGTGCCTTCGCCATGAATATACATCAGCGCCAGCGAAAACAAAGTCGGTTCATCTCCCGATGCGACCGCCTTTTTACGCCACAGGAAAGCCTTGCGCAAATCCCGCCGGACTCCCTTTCCCTCTGCATACAGAGCGCCGAGCCAGTCGGCGGCTTTCGCTCTGCGGCTTTGCAGGTAACTCCGCCGGAACCACTCGAATGCTTTCCGGTAATTCTTCCGGGTCCCCTCCCCGAAATAATAACTTTCCGCCAGACCGCAATACGCCAGCTCATCGCCATTTTCCGCGGCAAAGCGGATATAGAAAAATGCTTTATGCTCGTCCTTGCGGACACCCGTTCCGTGATGATAAGAAGCTCCGAGGTTGCAGGCTGCCTCAATGTGGCCGGCATCGGCGGCACACCGGTAATACCGGACCGCCCGCCGGTGATCGACCGGCACTCCCCGCCCATAATCGTAAAGCAGCGCCAGATTGAACCACGCCTCCGGAGTTCCGGCCCGCCGGTAAGCCGCAATCACCTGTTCAACCGGGGCGCCCTGCTTTTCGAGTAACACGCCGTAATCAAAGAAAGCTTCCCGATCACCGAGTTCGCCGCAGCGCCGATACAGTTCCAAAGCGCGCAGAATATCGTTTTCACCACCTTCGTGATTGGAAAGCATAAAAGCAAGGTTGAACATTGCTCCCAGATGCCCCTGTTCCGCCGCCCGCTCATACCAGAAACGTTCTGCGATATGGTCAGTGGGAATATTTCCGGTCTTTTCCTCTCCCAACTTCCACGCCAGCTCAAACTGCGCTTCAGTTTCACCGGCTTCAGCGCGTTCCCGAAGTTGTTGGAACTCATCCTGTTCATCCGCCATTTTCGGTTCCTCCTGATACAGCATACCATATCCTGAAAACTTTTTCAAGCAATTTTATCTGTATTTCCATTGAATTACGGTGGTCAAACAATTACAGCATCCGCAAATAAAACGGAGTACAGAATGCCGCCCGCTCAACCGTTCCCCTTGCTCCTGCGACGCGAAGCGTCTTTGGAGGGTGGAGATTCATCTCCGCTTTCAAGTCGCACGTGAGTTTTATACTCGGCTTTGCATGGCGTTAGAAACAGGCAGAGCTGCCCGGAGGGTAACAACTTTTGACTGCAAGAACAGGCAAGCTGCCCGGAGGGTAGTGAGCACGGGATTGGCGGCCTGCGGATGGCTCCGGGGGACGTGCGCGACGTCCCCCGGACCCCCTCGCCGGTGGCGGAGGCCGGTCCGGTTGCGGGGCACTTCCGCTCGCGAGCGCGGCTTCGCCGCTTACTTGCCGGGCTGCGCCCGTCAACTCTTCATCGTTCGC
>ERZ1034984.788-NODE-788-length-33811-cov-361.484121_pt1 | contig 33811 bp, 49 predicted proteins | sample MGYA00520589_ERZ1034984 | MGnify/ENA primary metagenome ERZ1034984 (study PRJEB33766, sample SAMN09781790) | gut metagenome | biome: gut microbiome | host: Homo sapiens | place: Madagascar | study: EMG produced TPA metagenomics assembly of the PRJNA485056 data... | reverse complement strand
GAATGGATAAACAGGAAGCGTACCAGATTCTCACGCTTTTACAGGCAAATTATCCCGATTCTTTCCGAGGGATGTCCAAAGAAGCGGCAAACGTGAAAGCCAATCTTTGGACTGATATGTTCGCCGAAGAGCCGTTTGAGGCCGTCGCCGCCGCTGCAAAGGCGTACATAGCGACGGATACCGGCGGCTTTATGCCAACCATCGGGAAGCTGAAAGATATGCTCCATCGGATGCAGTCGCCCCAGCAGATGACCCAGATGGAGGCATGGGGGTTGGTTGCAAAGGCATTGCAAAACAGCATATACGGTGCATCGGAAGAATTTCAAAAACTCCCTCCGGCGGTTCAGCGGACAGTTGGAAGCCCCGCCCTGCTCAGGGAATGGGCGCTGATGGACGCAGAAACGGTGCAGTCCGTGGTAGCATCGAATTTTCAGCGATCCTTCCAGGTTTGCCAAAAGAGGGAAAACGATTTTCAAAAGCTTCCCGGAGCAGTAAAAAGCTTTGTAGCAGAACTTTCTGGCGGGATGAAATTTGAAGGGCTCCCGGAGGGGGAGCAGAAAGGAAATGCGAAATGAGCAACGTTATAGAACAGCTTACGCCAAACCCAGTAAACCACAAACATGGAGAAAATGGGTGCTGCAAAAACCCCAGAGCATGGGAAATGGAAATGAGTGGTAAACCCACCTACATGGACTGCTGGCGCTTTATCGCCCCGCTGATTCCGGTGACGGACGACAAAACATCGCAATGGGTCTATGTGATGACTTTTCACGCATTAAACGAAGCAGAAAAGCGGCGGATGGAGAAAGAAAAGAAGAAGAAATGCGAAAAAAAATAATCCTAATCGTCCTGATAGCGCTGTCTCTGGCAGTGGCGCTGGGGTACAGCTATGAGTTTTTCAGGCTGGCTATCATCCGGGCAACGATAAATTTACCGCTGCCGGGATGGATTCAAAATCTAATCTGGGGGTGGTACTGATGGCGGTTGCTGGGGTGCTATTCGTGGTGGCGGTGATGACGTTTCTCATGGTCTGCTGCCTCCTGGTGAACGGAGGGGATGACTGATGGGACGGCGGAAGAACGTGTGCAAGGTGTGCGGCTCTGGGCAAAACATCAACGCTCAGCGGCGATGCCCGCTGTGTCAGGCTTCTATGGACGCTGTGGAGGCTGGAATCAGTTATGGAAAGCTCATTTCACAGCGGGAAAGAATCGAGCCGCCTAAGCCAGCTGAGTCGATCACACGCAAGTTTTCCGAAATGCGGAAATGCAAGTGGTGCGGCGAATGGTTCGAGGCAACCCATCGAGGGCGGCTGTACTGTTCCGAACGGTGCAAGGAAAGCCAGATGAACCGGAACGAAACCTTGCGCCGGAAAGAACTGGGTAAGCGGGGAAAATGGGAGCCGGAGGAACGGACGTGTGTAATCTGCGGGAAAAAATATATCCCTCGCACGGTGCGCCAGCTAACCTGCTGCGTTGTGTGCAGCAATACCCGCCGCAGACAGGTGGACCTGGAGAGTCGCCGCCTCCGCCGGGCGCAAAAAAAGGCATGAAAAAACCGGAGACCGAGAAACCGGTCTCCGACTATATTATTTTCCCAAAAAAGAAAGGAGATTTTTGATGCCGAGTAAAAATGCTTTTTTAGAAAAACAGGCAAAAATTCAGAAAGTTTGCTTCGACGAGGGCTGGGCGTTAGGCGTGCAGCAGATGTGCGACTATATCTCCCTGGCCCTCCGAGACCCGGAAACCATGGGCAAGGATACATTCAGCGGCGCAAGAATCCTGAAAGTCATGCGGAAAACCAACGAGATCATGCAATATTTCCGCCCGGCGTTCCTGCCAAACGATGAGGCGGATTGGTATCAAGAACAGCTGGACAAGGCTCTGCGAGAAGCGTACAAGGGCAACGGCGAAACGTTCTTTCCGTTCCGAGAGCGGTACGATTGCCTGAAAGAGTACGACTATAAGGTCGGGAAATGGAGGGGGTGATTGGAATTGGGATGTTGACAAACTGCGTCAACTGCGGCGCTCCCCTACATGGGAGCACTTGCGAATACTGCGGGACGAGGTACGCTGGGAATAAAGTCCAGGCGTGCTTTAGTGAAAGGCAAGCAGCCGGGACATTGACGGTTGGCGGAAACGAATACAAAGTCTATCTTGACACAGTGGACGTGTACCCTATTGATGGGCGGATGTGGAGAGGTTGGGACGGGAAACTCCACAGAGTGGAAGGGTGGGCGCGCCGCAAGTTCACGTTGGTGGAGCTGTGACGTTTATCTTAATTACAAGATATATTTAATATATAATAATATATAAATCTTATATCTTGTAGTGTGTATGTGTTATGGTAAAGTATATATTAAATCTACTTAGAAAGTAAAGGAGGATTACACTTGGCAGAAGGTGAAAAACTCAAGAAGAAGCCATACCAAGTTCCTGACCTGGAACCGGGGGACAATACCAAGTACATCAACCATTCCCTGACTATCATGAAGTGGGACAAGCCTGATATGGACAGCTTGGAAGCGGTGCAGCAGAGGTGTTTCGACTATTTCAGCCTGTGCGCGGAAAATGACATGAAGCCGACTTTCGCAGGGTTCGCTTTGGCGTTCGGTGTGGACAGGATGACTATGTGGCGGTGGTGTAATAATCACCCGGAAGGGAGGAAATTAAGCAACTCTACTCGTGACACCATCAAAAAAGCACGGGATTTAATCAACGCGCAGATGGAGGATTTCATGCAAAATGGCAAAATTAACCCAGTTGCCGGAATTTTTTTGATGAAAAACAATATGAACTACACGGACCAGCAGGAAGTGGTCTTGAAGCCTGAAAATCCGCTGGGCGAACGGAAAGACCCGGAGGAGCTGCGCCGGAAGTACCTGGAAGATGTTTATGGGGCGGATGCGGACAAGATCATTGACGCGGAGGCGAGCGAGAAATGACAAAAGAACTGTCCGAGGCCCTTAAAGCGGTGTTTGAAATCATCGTGCGTGAAAATCCAAATGCAGTCAGAGCAACCGTTGAGTTTGAAACGCCAGGCGTATGTACCGTCGAAGTGGAATCGAAAAGTGGAATCCTGCTTAATCAACTATAGCGACTATGAAAATGCCCCCGGAGGTCTTGCGACTTTCGGGGGATTCTTCTTTTGCGACTTTCAAGCGACTATGGCTTGCGACTATCGACTATCGACTATGCTCCGCATTACTTGCCGCTCTGGGGCTGCTACATAGCCGTTGCCGGGAGTTTTTGAAAAGCCCGCCACAAATTGACCGGAAACGGAACACGGAACGCACGTTGGATGCAAGCCATCCCGTCCGCTACAAGCGGCGAAAATACGCCAGGTAATATAAACACACGTCAGAAAAATAAACCGCTTAGAACGCCGATAGAGCCGCCACACGGGCAGGGCGTAAAAAACCAGCCACAATGGGCGGGGCGTTCAAGGGGCAGAGAAAAGCCCCCGGGGGAAACCCTGGGGGCTGCACCATTTTATTTTTAATTTACTGCTTTTTCAAAAGTTCCATCAACACCGCCACCGGAAAGAGGAGAATGGCAAGAATTTTCACTTGATCACCCCATCATTTAGAAATCATCACCTGTTACCCAGGCTGGGAATATAAGCTTATCTATTTTAAACCCGATACTGGTGTAAAGTGTGAAGCTATCCTCGTCGCCGGACTTCCATACATCGGCTGAAATTTCAACATCCTGTTCCGATATTTCAACCGTTGCTCTAAGGCTAATAGTCCCGGCAAATTTGCACACATCATTGGACGGCAATGCGAGAATTGCTTCTTTGTTTGCACAAAAAGCTTCTTCAATTGCGTCCATAGCCGCGTTCATGTCGAAAACATCGGTATCTTCCGGTAAACTTCCGGTTAGCAACTGCGTCTCGATTTCGTTCTCTGTGCAATAAGTAGAACGATAGTCATTGAACAAGGCTAAAAATTCCTTATCTGTCATGCTTTTTCCTCCTTTTTGCTTAACAGAAAAGCCTTGATTGACTTTCTCCGCCGCCAAATGGCGTTTTCTGCGCCGTCCTCCATTGCCTGATACATTTTACCTGCGACTAGCTCCCCGCGCGCGCTAAAACCGATGTGATACCGCTCAACCAGCTCCCCCACGGGAATTTCCATGAAGAACTCCTCTTTTTTCCTTTTCTCGGCCTCGTATTCCTGCTGCTCCTTCCAGCACTTCTTCTCCTCCTCGGCCTCCCACGCTGCCCGTGCTTCCGGTGTGAGGAACGGTAGCGGAATAATGCGCTCGTCCCAGCTGGAAAAGGTATAACCGACTAATTCATATTCGTCGTAGCCGATTTCTTTGTGAATGGGGTACAAATTGTGGTCTGCATCCACGTGGAAGCATTCGCCATTCCAATAACTCATGCCGTGGCGGCTGAACCATTCCCCCAAAGCGTTGATGTCTTCCTGTGTGGCATCGGATGCCAGCGCCTTCTCTTTTAATTCGTTGTAATCGTACAAATCAGAGTTATAAAAATCGTTGTAAGTGCCCATTTTCATTTTCCTTTCTGCCCTCGTTCCTCCGGGGCGGGCGTTGGGCGAGCGTTAGCAGTTGTCGTCCATAGCCACCCGTATTGTAATAATATTAACACATATTCATGTTCAAATCAAGCGCGGGGGGCTACTTTAAGCCGGTCGGCAAGGTCTAGCAGCATCCCTTTTAAACGATATAGCGTTTTACGCCTTCACGTGTGGACGCTCTGGCAATGTTGCCACGGGTCAAACTGTTATAAGCTGATACGGCATTTGCAAAAGCAGTTTCGGCCTCTAGGGCTTTTTCGTGGGCTTCCCTAATGGCCTGAACGTGGGCGGGTACATCATCCACATAAGCGCCGCAATTATACACCAGGAAAATATCAGGGCTTAAAGGCTGAATTTTATTGTCAACCAATGCAGGATTTTTTTCCCCGTTGGTGCGAATTGCCCCAAATTCAAGGTCACTAAATGGGGCTTTACTGCCGAAATCGAAATAGCAAGTGATACTTGCGTCATCGTATTTATTGCCAACCCAGACCCGGACACCCAGGGCCGCAAACAGTTCTTTTCTAATTTTGTCCGATGTTTTTTCCCCGTGGGGCTTGCCTGCGTATTTATTCCAGATCGTGCAAATAGTTTCGATAGATTCTGCAAAAAATGCGTGCGCTGCGTTGTCCTTCAATATTTCAAGGGTCATTTTCAAATCTTCATTGTGCCTACATTCAGCCGCAAACTTTTCTTCTGCGGCTTTGTATGCGGCTTTTGCTTCGTCAAATTCTGCATCAGCCCCGGACTTGTGAGCAATTACCATTGCTTCCCGTGCAAATTCTCTTTCGCTTTTTGCGGTGTCAACCATACCAGCACGGGCGGCGGTGATAGCTTCCTGGATTTCAACATACTTTTTCATCATTCAACACCCCTATATTATCCACAAATTGAACGGGTAACAATATCAACGGCAAAACCGTTTTTGTATCCGTCTGGTTGCGCTGTGGTTTCGGTTATATAAATAACTTTGTGCTCGTTGTTCCACGTTTCGCCCCGGGTTATTTCGTGGGAATTGGACATAATTTCTTTTTCCCGATAGCCCCCGCATTTTCTGACTATTTCCCGGATTTTAGAGGCGTATTCCGTGACGGGTTCGGCGGCCTGTTTGCTGTTTGATTTCAACATTGTGTTTTCCCCCTTGATTTTGTGTGTGGGGGCGTGCTATAATAGCAACGCCCCAAGTGTGATAGCGTTAATGATTGGATTTATCATCAAATCGCTTCGGGCTGCCCTGCTGGATCTGGTACATCCAGCGGGGCCTTTTTGTCGCCGTTGCAGCGGGCGAGCCATGCAACTTCCTGGGCGATTTTGTCGGCGATCTCCTGCATGGTCATATGCCGACTGGTGTTGCAGATATGGACAATCTTGTCGCTGTGGTATTCCGTCCAGCTGTTTTGACCCAGGGAGCAGTGGAAACTTGTTAGGACTTGACCGTCCCGGGTGTCATAGCTGATTTGGATATAGCATCCGCTGTAATACCCGTAGTTCTGGGTCTCGCCGCTTGCAGCTTTCAGGCCATTCATTTTCAGGCCGTGCTTTTTAAGTTTCATGTTTTTTCTCCTTCCATTCTCCCGGCTTGCCGGGGCTTTTTAAGGTGGTCCCCTTTACTGTCTATAGTATACCATAAACATACTTATATGTCAATAGGGGAAGTATAAATATTTTTATATTTTTCGTTCGTAACGGTTCGGTTTTTACTGTGTTTTATACGAGGACAAATTTCAATAAATGTTTGCGGTACAGATACAATCATATAGTCCACAGCGTGAGGACAGTTTTTACCATCAAAACATGGAATTTTCAGAACATTTCCCATATTTTCCAGTTTCCGGGGGTATCTTTTGCCGCCACGAACGCAACCAAATATTTATTTTGTTGCGTTCAATGTGGAGATACCGCAAATGATTGGTAAAAGTGTTCGCCTGATGTGGACTGTGCAAAACCTGGCTTTCCTCCGGCTTGTTTCACACTGCGCCCCGTTTCCGGCAGCTTTGGCACGCCCCACAGCTGCCCGGCACAATGCCGGACGGCTTTCCCGCAAAGCCGATACCCGGGGCCGCCCTCTCTGGGCGGTTCGTCTGCGCCTGGGGGGCATGGGGGCGGGGGGTATGTGGAATCAGGCCAGGCGGCGGGTTAGCCCTCCGAATACCGAAAACACAAAAAAGGCCCCCTTCTCTTTCAAAAAATCCCGCAAAAAACAAAAAGGCGATTTTCAATTTTATAAAAGCGCCCTTCTGCTGTTACATAAATATATTTTCAATTTCCTATTGACTTATAGATATGTTTATGGTATATTCAAAGCACACAGGAGGTGCTACCAATGCAAATCAATAAAGCAATTAGGCAAGTGATGCGAGATAAGGGTGTTTCGCTTCTGTCCATGGCAAAGGCAATTGGGAAAGAACGGAGCGGTGATGTAAACGCAAGGCTCTACTACTCCAACATGACCTTCGACAAGGCGGTAGAAATGCTGGATGTCCTGGGCTATGAAATCATCATCCAGGAGCGCAGACCGGGTGCACGGAGGGCCGACCAGATTGTGATTGACCAAAAGGAGGAGAGTAAACAATGAAATATCTTAACGAAGCAGGAAGACGTGCGTTTTCCTTGATTTTGGCTGTGTTGACCGCTACAGCTCTGCTGGTTCCGTGTGCGATGGCGGATGGGATAACCTTCCGGGGCATCCCGTGGGGCAGTAGCCAGACAGAGGTTGAAAAGGCGATGGATGCAGAAGGCATTGACCTCTGGGTATATGAAGACTACAATATGAGAAGATGGGACGGAATAGAACAACAGTTCGACTGGGAACATTCCAAGGATATACCATGTGGATGGTATAGTACTGCATTTGGCTGCAACCTGACGGTGGCTGGATACAATGTGCATTATGTTGAGACATACTGCGTATGCGGAACACCTGAAAATGGTAAAATTTCGCAAAGCAAAGATGATTCCATTTTTTACATTGGGGCATATACTTTTGACGTGATTGACCATAGAGCGGTCTATGAAGATTTGAAGGAGAAGTTGTGCTCCATCTATGGAGAGTGTGAAGAAAAAACAAAAAACGGAAGTGGATTCCATTTCGGTGCAAAAGGTTCCGGTGAGTATCATTACACAGAGAGGACGGCAACGTGGAATGGGGATGACGAAACATCAGTAAAGCTATACTGCTATACATCTGATTATGATGATGACAACGATATTCGCGTTGCGATATACTATGGAAAAACAGATATGGATGGGTATATCGATTCCCTGCAAGCGAAAATGAAAGCAGACGCTTTGCAGGCGGAGCGGGACAGCAGAAGCGCAAGCAAAGATGGGCTGTGAGCGAAAAGGAGAAGCCGCAGGAGGTGGGGCGAAGGGTCGCTGCCTTGAACCCAGGAAAATATACTGAAAGCTTTTTTGCCGCGCTGGAAGACCACGGGGCATAAATCAACAGCTGATTGGAGGCGTATGCAGGAGAATACTATCAGCAAAAGGCGTGTTCAATTAGAAAAAACAAAAAATGGAGGGTACAAATTATGAAGAAATTCCGGTGTATTATTGCCATGCTGCTTGTGTTTGCTTTTGTTGTTCCTGTTTTTGCAACTGAGGAAACGAAACCGAGCGTTTTTTCCGAGGAGTATTACGATTCCTTTATGTCCACCATGGATTTCATGGAGCAGGTAAAGGAACGCATGAAGGCGCTTACGGAGAAGGAAGAACCAACGGATGCAGAAGTTGAGCTTTGCATTCAGTATATTCAAATTTATATCCGGCTGATGACATTATGCGCCGCTGAAATGGGTGCGCCCAACGACAAAGTGGAAGCGCCGAGTTATGAAGATATTGACAAGGCAGCAAACCAAGCCAGACTTGTATATCGGCTTGGCGCAATGGACGGGAAAGAGCTTATTACAGGGCTTGTGACGGCTGCGCTGGGCGAAAAATAAGCAATAGTGGAAGAAAATAGGAACACAAAGGAAGATTTGAATGAACAATTATTATCCTCACCTTTGGGAATGCACAATGCTTGACGATACGCAGAGAGTGTATATGTTGGCTATGGGTGCCGATATTGGAAGTTTATCCGATGAGGAAAAACGGGTTCTTGACGACTGCGATTATTATCTGAAAGATAAAAAGATTAAACAGCTAACAAGAATCAAGGCTGAGGCATATCGTGATTTTGAACGGTTAAGAGATTTGCCGAATATGCCTGACGAAGCAATCGAAATCCTTAAAGAGTGGACTACTCGACCAGGCGATGAGGAGGATGAGGATGATGAGTATGAAGAATAAGAGGGCGCTACAAGGGTAGAGCCAACAGTCGAAGGGCTACTTACACAGAAATGTGTGGGTAGCCCTTATTTTTTATGAACAGGAGGAAATTTATGAGAATCAACGTTTTGGGAGCTGAATATACGCTTACAGTATGTCAGGGCAGCAAAGAGCCAAGGCTCAAGGATCGTGACGGTTCCTGTGATGAAACTACGAAAGAGCTGCTGGTCGAAAATTACGAAGACAGCAAGGGAGAACCAAATCGCAAGCAAAACCTTCTGGTTCAGACAAACAAGGTGAAGCGGCATGAGATCATTCACGCTTTTCTCTTTGAAAGCGGCCTTGCCGAAAATTCCAGCTGGGCGCAGAACGAGGAAATGGTGGATTTCTTCGCAATCCAGTTTCCGAAACTGCTGAAAGCCTTTGAACAAGCGGACGCTCTGTGAGGCGATAGTATGGATTATGGAAAATTATCCGCCTCCATTCTGGGGGCGATAGAGAAAAAGCCGGAGGACATTGGAGCGTATAATGATTTATTCTCCGTCTGCCGAGACTGGGCAGAGACGGACTTCCAAGGGGCACACAGAGCCAACAAAAAGCTCAGGGATATGTGTTCCCACCAGATGGACAAAGTACCCACGCATAGGGTGGAGGGGTTCTACAGCCAGTGGCGGCGGAGCTTGCTATTTGAGGCTCCCTATGATTTCGACAGCTATATGACCTATATGGAGCTGAACAGACAGGCAAAAAAACGGTTCTACCAGCCCAGGCGGGCGAAGCTGAAACCGGTGGTGGATGCCCTGCAAGCGCTGTGTGGGGATGATGAACTGGATATGCTGGCAGTGAGTTTGCCACCAGGCACCGGAAAAACCACACTTGCTATTTTCCTGCTGACCTGGATTGCAGGACGCGACCCAAACAACCCAAATCTGACGGGCAGTCACTCCAATTCCTTTGTTCGAGGCGTGTACGATGAATGTTTGCGGCTGTTTGACCCCAATGGAGAATACCTATGGCACGATGTGTTCCCTACGGTTCAAGTATCCAGCACCAACGCCAAGGATTGCCGGATAGACCTGGATAAGCGGCAGCGGTTTGAAACGCTTGAATTTACTTCTATCGGGACGGGCAATGCTGGCTTGTACCGCGCTGCGAATCTGCTATACTGTGACGACCTGGTGTCCGGCATTGAAGTTGCGCTGTCAAAAGAGCGGCTGGACAAGCTTTGGGAAACCTACACCACGGACTTGCGGCAGAGAAAAATCGGTGACAAGTGCAAGGAGCTGCACATTGCTACCCGGTGGAGCGTACATGACGTGATTGGACGGCTGGAACGAGAGTATGAGGGGAACCCCAGAGCAAAATTCATTCGGATTCCTGCCATGAACGAGAATGACGAAAGCAATTTTGACTATGAGTTCGGCGTGGGCTTCTCCACCAAGTTCTACCAGGAGCAGCGGGATATTATGGATTCGGTCAGCTGGAAAGCATTGTATCAGAACCAGCCTATAGAGCGGGAGGGACTTGTCTACCATGCGGAAGAACTGCGGCGGTTCTTTGAGCTGCCAGAGGAAGAACCGGATGCCATTATCGGCATCTGCGATACCAAGGACAAAGGAACGGACTACGCTTTTCTGCCGGTTGGCTATGTATATGGACAGGATTATTACATTGGTGACTGCATCTGCGACAACGGGCTTCCTGACATAGTGGATATTCGTCTTGCGGATATTCTGGTACGGGACAAAGTGAAAATGTGCCGGTTTGAAAGTAACTCCGCCGGACGGGTCATTGCGGAGAAGATTCAAGGTGAGGTCAAGCGGATGGGCGGCATCACCAACATTACCACCAAGTTCACCACGGCGAACAAAGAGACAAAAATCATCGTCAATTCTGCATGGGTCAAGGAGCATTGCCTATTCCTGGATGAAAGCAAATACAAGCGGAACACGGACTACGGGCGAATGATGGATATGCTCTGCTCCTACACCATGGCGGGAAAACCCAAGCACGACGATGTACCGGACGGCATGGCAATGTTTGCAGAGTTTGCCCAGAGTTTGAACGGTGCTGGGGTGGAAGTTTTTGCAAGACCGTTTTGAGTTTCCCCACTTCTGTGGAAAAGAGCCGAACCCGGTCAAAATTGACCGGGTTCATTGATGGGTAGGCTTTTGCTCATTTTTGAGCGATAGTTTCAATCGTAATTTGTGAGGTAAGATTTCTAAAATAATGCTTGACTTTTTGCAATGCATATATTATACTAAATGCACTACAGAAAGTGAGGTGATAATGTGTCCCCTCGCACAGGGAGGCCAAAGGTAGATAACCCAAAGGCGGTAAGCATCTGTATTCGGTTAGATTCTGAAACAGAAGCGAAATTGCAAGCCTACTGTTTGCGGAACAATATTTCCAAAGGCGAAGCAATCAGGCGTGGAGTTCATCTTCTTTTGGCTAGTGAAAAGCAGGAAATCTAAACATTTGATTCCTGTAAAACGCAAAAAACCAGAAGAAACGATAATATTTCAGTCGTTTCTTCTGGTTTTGGAAAAGGAGGTTTTTGTGAATATAAATTAACTTTACAAATTCTGGATTTTTTGATAGAATATTTGCAGAAAGGGGGCACAAAAGTGGCAGATAAGACGATTTCTATCCGCGTGGACGAAACGCTGTATAAGTTCGTTCGCAGACGAATTGCGAACCTGGATTTGACGTATAAGGACTACATTACAAAGCTTATTTTGGATGACCGTGACAGAGATTCCGGGAAAACAGAGTTCATGGCAGAAAGCGCTATTAGCCGTGAACAGCTGAATCAGGCACAGGCATTGCTCGTACAGATTCAGAAGCAAATGTTCGGAGATTCTGAAGAAAAGTGAGAGTGTCCACTCTCCCGCCAAGAAGCTGTGGACACTCCAAACAACACCAACCCAGAGGGATGGTACATATAGTTTATCATTCCTCCGGGCAAAAATCAAGGAGGAAATTCATGAACAACGAAATCAAGGTATTTTGCAACGAGGAATTTGGCTCTATTCGCAGAGTTGAGGTCAACGGAGAGTTTTGGCTTGTCGGAAAGGACGTTGCACAGGCTCTTGGGTATGCAAAACCTGAAAATGCACTTGCAACCCACGTTGATAGAGATGATACCCTAAAATGGGGTATCATGGATTCTCTAGGCAGAATCCAAAACACGACCCTAATCAACGAATCTGGTATGTACTCCCTTGCCCTTTCCAGCAAGCTTCCCTCTGCCAAGAAGTTCCGCCGGTGGGTCACTTCCGAGGTACTGCCCTCCATCCGCAAACACGGAGCGTATATGACCCCGGAAACGCTGGAAGCGGCGATTCTGAACCCGGATTATCTTCTGAAAGTGGCAACTGCTCTGAAAGAGGAAACGGACAAGCGGAAAGCCCTGGAAACCAAAGTCCAGGCCGATGCACCCAAAGTTCTGTTTGCGGACAGTGTGGCGGCATCTACCAGCACCATCCTTATCAGTGAGCTTGCGAAAATCCTCCGTCAGAACGGCGTTAATACGGGAGAAAAGCGGCTGTTCCGGTGGATGCGTGAAAACGGGTATCTGGTAAAACGGAACGGCACGGACTACAATATGCCCACGCAAATGAGCATGGAGCTGGGCATTCTGAAAGTCAAGGAAACGGTGGTCTGCCACAGTGACGGGCATACCTCTATCAGCAAGACCCCCAAGGTGACGGGCAAGGGGCAGACCTACTTCCTGAATAAGTTTCTTGGGGAGGGACGGAGAGCATGATTGACGTTTATACTTCCAATAAACTGTGGCTTGATGCCAAAATGGCAAAGTCCACCATTGAAATTCTGTCGGACATGATGTGTGCGGACTGCGACACGGAAACGGACGAACTGATTCTCAGCGGCAAACGAGTAAATCAATACACGAATGTACTTGCCCTCATTTCCTCCAAAATGGAGGAAATGGCAAGCATCCTCGGAAAAGGATAAAAACTGAATATTTGATGTTAGCGCATTTGGGTGTAGGGAACTTCACCCGATGCGCTTTGTGTTTTTTGTAGCGAATGGTTACATGAACAAAAATTAACTAGACAACCATTGGGGAGCTGTGATAATATGATACGAGAGAACTTATAATAGACGGGGGGGTGCGGGACACGGCAAGCAGACGATTGTTCGGGCGCAGAGTGATTTATACCGAAGTGAAAGAAATCAACCGGGGGAACGTGATTGATGTGCTTCAAAAGGCACTGTTCACGCACCTGCAAAACCAGTCTGAAATTGACTACCTCTACCGCTACTACAGGGGAGACCAGCCGATTTTGTACCGCGTGAAGGAAGTCAGGCCGGAAATCAACAATATGGTGGTGGAGAACCGGGCAAATGAAATCGTTTCCTTCAAGACCGGGTATCTGGTTGGCGAGCCGGTGCAGTATGTCAGCCGGGGCGGAGAAAAGGAAATTGCCGATGAAGTCCTGCGGCTGAATGACTATATGCTCTCCGAGGATAAGGCATCCAAGGATGAGGGGCTGGCTAACTGGATGCACATTTGCGGCACTGCCTATCGCATGGCTATGCCGGACGGAATGGCAGACTTAGAGGAAGACGAAGCGCCATTTGAAATCTTCACCCTTGACCCGAGGTACACCTTCGTAGTGTATAGTGTTGGCCTGGGGCATAAGCCCATGATGGGGGTACGGTATGTTCTGAAAGAGGATGGAACAATGGTGTTCTCTTGCTGGACAAAAAACCGGTATTTTGAGGTATTCAACACATGGAGCGTTGTGCATGAAGAAGACCAAATCTTCGGGATTCCCATTATCGAATATCCGGCAAACGATGCACGTCTGGGGGCGTTTGAAATCGTCATTCCGCTGCTGGATGCCATTAACATGACGGAAAGCAACCGAGTGGACGGCGTAGAGCAGTTCATTCAGGCACTGATTCTGTTCCATAATGTGGACATCGATGAAGATAAGTTCCAGGCTTTGAAGGAGATGGGCGGTATCAGGTTCCGGGACATTGATTCTACCCTGAAAGCGGAAATCACCTACTTAAACAGTGAGCTTAACCAAGCGCAGACCCAAACCCTGATTGACAGTATGTACGAGACGGTGCTGACCATCTGCGGTATGCCGAACCGAAACGGCGGTGCGTCCACCAGCGACACGGGGACAGCGGTCATTATGCGGGATGGGTGGTCTGCTGCTGAATCCAGGGCTAAGGGAATGGAGCCGATATTCAAGAAGTCCGAAAAGGAGTTTCTGAAACTGATTCTCCGCATTTGCCGGGACATGGGCAACCTGAGTCTGAAGCTTTCTGCCCTTGAAATCCGGTTTACACGTAGGAATTATGAGAATATCGCGCAGAAGTCTACGGTTCTAACCCAGATGCTTGCCTGTGATAAAATTGCCCCTGAGTTGGCATTTACGCACTGCGGATTATTTTCCGATCCGCAATTGGCTTATCGCATGAGCATGGACTACATGAAAGAGCAGGAAGAAAAAGCGGCGAGGGCCGCATTGCAGAATGGAGGAAATGCCAATGGAAACGGAAGCGGAGGCCAGAGTGGCAATCCGAATGACAACCAGGGAAATCAGGGCGATTGAGGAAGTTCTTCACCGCCGCAATCAGGCTGAAATTAAGATTGAGCAAGGGAAAATTGCTGTGATTGAGATTAAGCGAAAGAAAGTAAACTGAATATTCTATGGCTCCCGAAGTGCGGGAGATTACAGCCGAAGGGCTTTCGATACCTGAAATTGGTGTCGGAAGCCCTTCTTTTGTTTTATATGCCGCTGTGGTCCAGATGGAGACGACACCAAGATACGGAGGCCCAGGTTCAAGTCCTGGCGGCGGTGCCATAAACGGCAGAGAAGCCGCAAATCGCAAATCGTGCTGGGAGATCAGCCTTGTTAAGCGCAGAAAGGAAGTAAAAACAATGGCAAAAATTGACATTCAGAAAATCGCAGGATTCGACACCATGACCCCGGAGGAGAAAATCGCCGCCTTGCAGGGCTTTGACTTCCCTGACCCGGATTATTCCGGTTATGTGAAGAAAGACCTGTACGACAAGGCCGCTTCCGATGTGGCAGCCTGGAAGAAGAAGCACCACGAACTTCTGACCGAGGATGAGCGGAAGAAGCAGGAGGAAGCAGAGAAATGGGCGAACATGGAACAGGAATTGGCAGGGCTTAAAAAGGAAAAGACGGTTTCCGAGTACAAGGCCAAGCTGGTTTCTCAGGGTTATGACGAAGAACTGGCAACCGCAACCGCTGCGGCAATGGAATCCGGCGATATGGCTACAGTTTTTGCCAACAACCAGAAGTTCCTTGACGGCTATGCCAAGAGAGTAATTGCTGACAAGCTGAAAAGGACACCCAGAGGCGCAGACGGAAACCCCGGGGATGTCGGAATCGATTACAGCAAGAAAATCGAGGAATCCAGAGGAAACGGAGATTATGCCGCCGCTGCCTACTACACTCGCTTGCAAGCGGAAGCGGAAGCCGCTGCAAAAAACCAGTAAAAAAAGGAGATTGATAACGAAATGGCAATCGCAACAAGCTTTGGCGTTCTGAATTATTCCGGGATGCTGTTCAACAAGGGCAACACCCGCTGCCCCTTGAGTTCCATTATTGGTGGTCGTGCAAAGACCACCAATCATGTGGAGTTCGTGACTGGGCAGGAATACACCACAGATGGCGGCACGCAGCCCGCTATCTCCGAAAACGATTCTCTGACCGCCCCTGAGGCAAGCGTTGTCACCCGGGCGCCGAAGACCAACGTGACCCAGATTTTCCATGAGACCGTTGGCATCTCCTACGGCAAGATGTCCAACATGGGTACTCTCAATGGCATCAATATTGCCAACCAGCAAGCAAACCCCATGAATGAGCTGGATTTCCAGGTTGCAGCAAAGATGCAGAAGGTCAACCGGGATATTGAGTTCACATTCATGCAGGGCGAATACAGCAAGGCAACCACAGACGCTACCGTCAACAAGACCCGCGGCCTGAATACGGCCATCACCTCTAACGTCGTTGCCATGGCAAGCAAGCCGCTGGGCTTGTGGAACATTGCTGACGGCGTGAAGAAGGTGTACGAAGCCAACGCCCCCCAGGATGGACTTGTGCTGTGGTGTGACGCAACCACCATGTTCCAGGTCAATGCCGATGCGGTGCAGAACGGCCTAACTGTCATCCCTGCTGCCCGGGAAATCAACGGCATCAAGCTGTCCAGCGTGGTCACGCCTCTTGGCATTGTGTACCTATATCTGGGCGAGTTCCTGCCCAAGGGTACTGCTTTCCTGCTGAACCTGGATGTTCTTGCCCCTGTCTATCAGCCCGTTCCCGGCAAGGGCAACTTCTTCCTGGAGCAGCTTTCCAAGACCGGTGCTGGCGAAAAGTACCAGCTGTTCGGCCAGATCGGCCTTGACCATGGCCCCGAATGGTATCACGCGAAGTTTACCGGGATTTCCCAAACCTTCACGGCTCCCACATACAGCCGGAGCGTGTTTATCGCCAACGATGCCAAGAACCCTGTGAACACCAAGGCTGCGACCTAATCAGGAAAGGAGGCTAGGAAACCGTGGATGAACTGGAAAAAATCGCAATGGCAAAAGTGCTGTCTGGCGAAACCGATGAACTCACGGTTTCCGCCTACCTGAAAATCGCCGGAAGCAAAATCTGCCGGAAAGCATTCCCATTTGACCCGTCAATGCTGGAAGTTCCGAAGCAATACGAATATTTGCAGGTGGAAATCGCTGTTTACCTGCTGAACAAGCGTGGCGCTGAGGGTGAAACTGCCCACAGTGAAAACGGAATTTCCAGAACCTACGAAGACGGGGACATTCCCCCCACGCTTTTACGGCAAATTGTCCCGGTTTGTGGTGTTTTGTGAGGTGGAAACATGAAAATCATGGAACGAAACAAGCAAACATTCTGGTTCTGCCAATTCCTCGGGACAGCACCCATCGAAGATAAAGACGGATACGAAACCGGACCACAGACGCTATACAGCGAAGCAGAAAGCTTTCGAGCGAACGTATCTGCTGCCAGCGGCGCTGTCCAGCTACAGCAGTTTGGCAATTTCACCGAGTACGACAAGGTAATTGTGACGGGGGATACCACCTGCCCCATTGGGGAGGAAACGGTTCTTTTCCTCGACAAAGAGCCGGAGTATGACGAGGACGGCAAGCCACTGTATGACTACATCGTAAAACGGGTTGCAAGGTCTTTGAACGCCGTTTCCATTGCCGTTGCGAAGGTAAGCGTGTCATGAGAAAGAAAATCACAGTTCCGCTTTCTGGTTCTGGCATTCAAAAGCTGCAAGACGAGCTGAAAGAATACCAAAGATGGCAGCAGGAGTGCGGGAGAAGGCTTGCAAAGCGGCTGGCTGAGTTTGGTGTACAGGTTGCGAAAATTGGATTTTCTAACGGCTCTCATCTGGGAGAACGGGACGAACACGTTACCTGCGAAGAAACGGAAACCGGCTTCAAGGTAAAGGCAGAGGGAAAAACCGTGTTATTCGTTGAATTTGGAGCGGGCATCACCTACGGATTCGGCCATCCAGAGGCCCAGGAGTTTGGCATGGGACCTGGTACTTACCCGGACGGGAAAGGCCACTGGAATGACCCGGATGGTTGGTATCTCCCCAAGAGTGCCGGGGGCGGTCACACCTACGGCAACCCTCCTGTAATGCCCATGTATGAAGCGAGAAAACAAATTGAGCAGGAGCTTCCGAGAATCGTAGAGGAGGTATTCACCAGATGATTGACATTGAGCGAAAGGTCTATACCCCCATTGCCGATGCACTCAGAAAACGGTTTCCGGGTATTTCTGTCAGTGGCGAATATGTGAACTCCCCGGCAAAATTCCCCTATGTATCCATCATAGAGCAAGACAATTACACGACGCAGTCACATCTTGACAGCAGCAACACGGAACGATACGCAACGGTGATGTACGAAGTAAATGTGTACTCCGACAAAGCCGGGAAAAAGAAAACTGTGTGCCGTGAAATCATGGGTGTAATTGACGAAATGCTCTACGGAAAGAACTTTACACGCATTTCTATGTCCACTGTTCCGAACATGGAAAACGGAACGATTTACCGCCTGGTTGCCAGGTATCGGGCGGAGACGGATGGAACAAATATTTATAGGAGGTAGCAAATGTATTCGGTGTACGTTTTGACCGTAAAAGACGGGCGAAAATATGTCGGTGCTACCTCCATGAATCCCATATCTAGGTGGAATCACGGAAATGGGTACAGATTCTGCGAAGACTTCTGGGAAGTTATATGCAGAGACGGTTGGGGATCTGTGACAAAGGAAATTGTCGCTGATGCCCTTACGAAGCAGGAAGCGAGTCGAATGGAACAAGAGCTTATTTCGATGTTTCATTCCACCGATCCCAAGAAAGGCTTCAACCGGGAGGGCGGTGGAATTGATGACCAGCGTCTTGTTCTTTCGAGCACAAGGCAAAAGCAGCGGGAAAAACAGCTTGGAGTGCTCAACAATAACTACGGTATGCACTTTTCCGTGGAACACCGCAGAAAAATTGCGGAGTCCAATAGAGGGCAAAAGCGTTCCGAAGAGACAAAAAAGCGAATTGGAGAGGCGAAAAGAAAGCCCGTATTCCAATATTCGATGAATGGCGGGTTTATTGCAGCCTATGAGAGCGGGAGAGCCGCCGAAAAGATTACTGGTATACCGGCCTATGCAATCTCAAAAGTTTGCCGGGGCGTACACAAACAAGCTGGCGGTTACTTTTGGAAAAATTAAAAGTTGAAAGGATGAATAAAAACATGGCCATAAGCACGTATCGCGTTTTCCTTATGAAAAAGGGAAGCACCGGAAACACCTATGAAAAGCTCATTGACATCAAGGAATTCCCTGATCTTGGTGGCGATCCTGAGATGCTTGAGACAACCACCCTGTCCGACAAGATGCAGACCTACATCTCCGGTATTCAGTCCATGGATGCCCTCTCCTTCACGGCGAACTACACCTTGGAGGACTACAAGAAGCTGGTGGCTCTCAACGGAAAGACCGATCACTACGCTGTGTGGTTCGGCGGTACTGGCGAAGCCGAAAACCTGACCCCCACCGGCACTGACGGCAAGTTCAAATTCGATGGGCAGCTCACCTGTTATCCCACCGGCGGCGGCGTTAATGAAGTCGTTGGCCTGGCAATTTCTATTGCACCGTCCACGCCTATTACGCTGGACAGCGAAGGATAAGCAAGAAACATCACATTTTTTAGGAGGTTTTAGCGATGGCTAAGAAGATTTCTATTCCCTACAACGGCAAAAAGTACGTTCTGGAATTCACCCGGTCTACGGCTTCTGCCATGGAAAAGGCTGGTTTTTCCATCAATGAATTGGGCGCAAAGCCAGCTACCATGATTCCCATGCTGTTCTCTGGTGCGTTTGCCGCCAACCATTCCAATACCAAGGTTGCTACCATCAACAAAATTTATGATGGTTTGGGCGACAAGCGGGGTCTTGTGAAGACTCTTGCGGAGATGTACTCCGATTCCGTGTATACCCTTCTGGCTGACGAGGACGAGGATTCCGAGGGAAACATCGGCTGGGAAGCAGTAGAGTAAGCGAACTTCTTTCCAATGACGAAGGGGGTGGGGAAACCCCGCCCCCTTCTTTTGCTTACACGGAAATATTCAACGAAGCTTTCCCCTACTACCTTTCTATCGGCATGACTTACGACCAATTCTGGAATCAGAATGTTGAGCTGGCGAAATTCTACCGGGAAGCAGACAAAATCAAACAAGAGCGGCGCAATTATGAACTGTGGCTGCAAGGCGCGTATACGTATGAAGCGCTCCTTGACGCTTCACCAGTTCTTCGGTTCAGTTTCAGCAAAAAGCCAATCAAGCCCGAACCCTACCCGGACAGGCCTTATATGCGAAAGACCGATAAGCGCGAAAAGTGCGCAGAGCAATTGACCGCCGAAACAAAAGAAGAAAAGCAAGACCAAAAAGCACGGCAAATGATGGAAATGTTCATGATTTCGTTCAACAAGAAATTTGAAAAAAAGGGCGGTGAGGGAAATGGCTGACAATGTAGAGATGCAGGGCATTGAGTTCCAAATTGTGAATGACAGCTCCGCCGCGTCCGCAGGCGTAGAGGTTTTAGCAAAGAAGCTTGCAGAGCTGAAAGCATCGATCAGCGGTTCCACCACTTCCCTTTCCAAAGTCGCAGCGGGGATCGCAGGCATCAAAAACGCGGTAAACGGCGTAAAGACCAGCAATTTTGAAAGCCAAATGAGCCGGATCAGCGCATCCCTGGCAAAGCTGAAAGCCCAGACGGACAATTTGAAGATTTCATCCTCCATTGGAAATCAGCTGACGGAGATAGGCAAAGCGGTCAGGAATATCCCTGACGGTTCCGGCAGTAAGCTAACGCAGCTGGCGGAGGGGCTAACGCCCCTTTCCACGCTGGAAAAGGCAAGCATCAGCTCTTTTATCACCCAGCTCGGGAAAGTTCCGACGGTAGTTGAATCTTTGGGCAAGACGGACATGACGAAATTCAGCCAGCAGATGAAGGATTTAGCCTCTGCCATGAAGCCGTTAGCGGATGAAATGAACAAGGTGTCTGCCGGGTTTTCGGCATTCCCGAGCCGGATTCAGAGATCGATTGAAAGCACAGAACAGTACGGCGGAACTATCCAGCGGGCAACAGGGCAGACAAGTTTGCTTTGGAAATCGCTGAAAGGCGCTGCGTCTTTTTACCTTTACCGGAAAGCGTACACAGGGCTCGCTAGTATGCTGAATACTGCATCGAAATATACGGAAACAATCAACCTTTTTACAGCATCAATGGGAGAATACGCAAAAGAAGCGTATGATTTTGCAAAGAAAGCATCGGATGTTATGGGCATTGATATTTCTGACTGGATGCAGAATCAGGGCGTTTTCAACACTATCATCACCGGCTTTGGAGTTTCCGGTGAAAAGGCTGCGTTTATGTCCAAAAACCTGACGCAGTTAGGATATGACTTGGCATCCTTTTACAACATCGATGTCGTATCTGCTATGCAGAAGGTACAGGCTGGTATCTCCGGCGAGCTGGAACCATTGCGGCGATTGGGTTATGACCTGTCTGTCGCAAAGCTTCAGGAAGAAGCCACAGCCCTGGGAATCAGTAAAAAAGTATCCGCAATGGATCAGGCGGAAAAATCAATGCTGCGGTATCACGCTATCATGACCCAGGTGACCGTTGCGCAAGGGGACATGGCAAGAACGCTAGAAGCCCCTGCAAACCAGCTGAAAGTGCTGGGGAACCAAGTAAATCTTGCAGCGAGAGAAATCGGCAACATATTTATTCCTGCTCTAAACGCGATCCTGCCTTATGCGATTGCGGCAGTGAAAGCAATTCGAGCGCTTGCAGCATCAATCGCAAACCTGTTTGGCATTCAGCTGGCATCTGTGGACTATTCCGGCATCTCCGGCGCGGGGAGCGCTGCGGAGAAACTGGATAAAGACCTAAGCTCTGCCGGTGGCAGCGCTGCGGAGCTGAAAAACCAGCTTGCCGGTTTTGATGAATTGAATGTGATTCAGAGCGCGTCAGGCGGTGGCGGTGGCATCGGTGGTGTCGGCGGTATTGGTTCTGGCGAGCTTGAAGATATGGAGCTGCCCGGGTACGATTTTATAAAAGATGCTGTTTCCACAAAAGTTGACAAAATCTATAACAAGATAAAACCGCTAATCGACTGGACGAGCGAACACTTGCAGGAAATTGGGCTGACTGTTGGAACCATCGGAGCAACGATGCTCGCATGGGAAATCAGCACAAACCTTGCAAATGCACTGAACTGGACGAAGGTGACGCTGGATTCCGTACATGGCGTTTTGCTGACGCTGGGTTCGTCAGTCATAACAATTGGGGTGTCCTTCCTTCTGGAAAAAAAGGGTCTTGCCGGGACAGCAACAGAAAACTGGGGAGACCTGATTGCATCGTGGATTTCATCTGCTGCCGGTTCCGCCATAACGGGTGGCGTTGCCACAAAGTTTCTGGGGAAAACCGCCGGTAAGTACGCCGCCGGTGTGACGCTGGCGATTTCTGCGGCGACCAGCATCAAAGCAATCTTTGATGACGTAAAAGCGGATGGTTTTGATGGAAAAACTCTGGCAGACAGCATTTGGACGGCCATCAAGGGCGCTGCGGCGGGCGGACTGTTCGCCCTTGCCGCCGGGGCTTCCCTTGCCGTTGGCGCAAGCATCGGAGCAGGGCTTACACTGGCAGGCATCGGCATTGCCGTTGCGCTCGCCAATGTGGAGCTTGACACCCGTGAGACCAAATGGGGAAATCTGGAACTGACCAAGGAGCAAATCACAAAATATGTGCAGGAAGCACTATTCTCCATTGACGTAAAAGCAACCATTGGAGCGGTTGACAGCGTTATTTCCGACCTGGACAGCCAGAAGGGAAAGCTGAATGCTGCTCTTTCGGAATTTAACGATGGCTTGATTTTGGTTCAGTTCGGTGTGGACAAGCAGGGCAGCTATCAAAAAATGCTGACCGCCCTGACCGGCGGTGCTGCGGATGGCTCTTACTCCGCAGATTCCATTCTTGGGATGCTGGGAAAGACATTGAGCGCCAGCAGCAACGCAATTATGCTTGGGTACGGAATGCTTGGCTACGATGACGAGCACCGGCTTGATGTTGCAAACCTGATTAACACCTCCAACGCCTCCGTTCAGGCGGCGGCGGAAAACGCCGGCAAGGAGCTGGCAGTTCTGCTGCAAAAGGGCTGGACAGAGGGGCTTGAAGAAAGCGAAACGGCAAGAGCGGTTGAGCTATCAAGCTTTATCAGACGTGTAACAAGCGCTGTGGAGGAAGGCAAAATTGCCGGTGAGTTCGCCGGAAAGGTTGCGTTCGCCCTGGAAGACGTTGACCGTGGTTCCTTTACGCAGGTTTTGGAACAGTACAACACTATGAAAGCCGAATTGGAGCAGTCGTACCGTGACTTAGCAATTCGGACGCTGGGAGAAATGCAATCCAGCTATAGCCTTGCGGTTGCTAACGGAGACATGGAAACAGCCAATAAAATTGCCGAGGAAATCAAGGCATACGAGGACACCATGTACCAGCGGATTGCGGAAATGGTGGAGGCTGCCACAGTGGTTGGAAGACAGAAGATCCTACAGGCGGCGCAAAATGCTTTCTCGAACACGATTACCATTGATGACTTGATTGGCGGTATAAGCATTGAAGAAGCTCTGGAAAACAGTTTTGTAAAATTCACCGATGAAACCCCGCTTGAAGAAATTGTAGATTACATTGACAACTACGTTATGGAGACCTTCCAAGCCGTTCTGCCAAAGGAAGACTACAATCTGCTCAAAGAGGTTGCAGAAGCAACAGGCGCAAGCTACTTGTCGATGCTCCCGGAGGGCGTGCAGTCCGGTTTCCAAACGGCGTGGAGCGCCGTTCTTGGCGACAGGACAACGGAAGTCTTTGAGGCGCTTGGCTACGATTCTGGGAACACCTATGCGTCTGGATTTATTGGAGAGACAACGAATATCGGCGGCAATGTCATTGACGGCCTCCACCAAAATGACTGGGCCGGAGCGGGAGCAGCGGACGGAATGGCGTATGCAAACAGCTTTTCGGCAACGGCTGGCGCAATCCGGTTCCCTGCGCTTACAACTCCTTCGTTTAAACCCGATGCGGTGATGCGAAAAGTCAGGGGATATGCGACCGGCGGTTATCCGAAATCCGGCGAGCTGTTTCTTGCAAGAGAAAACGGCCCGGAAATGGTGGGCAAAATGGGCGGGAACACCGCTGTCGCCAACAACGAGCAGATTGTCACCGGAATTTCCAGCGGCGTTTCCAAAGGCGTTTCCGATGCCAACCGGGAGCAAAATGCCCTTTTGCGAGAGCAGAACGACCTTCTGCGGCGGCTGCTGCAAAAGCAGTTTACCGCCCAGGTTTCCCCCAGCGCAGAATTTGGGCGAGTTGTGGCAAAATCTTCCAGAATGTACGAAAAAACCTATGGATAAGGGGGTGCTCCATTGATTCAAAGAACTTACAATTATGAAATGGGATTTGAAATCAACGGAACCCCCATTCCTGACCCCAGCAGTTTTTCCGGTGCTGTCAGCGACCTGGACACGCTGGGGGAGCGGGATTCCGGCGGCACGCTTCGCAGAAACAAGATTGCCGAAAAATACCACACAAGACTTGAATGGAAGAACATCCAGTGGGAAATGATGCGGTACATCGGCAGCATGATGGGCGGCAAAGAGCGAGACCGCTTCCTTTTCCGGTACGTTGACCCAATCGGGGGCGAGCAGGAGGTTGTATGCTACTGCGGAGACCGTGAATGGGACGGCGTTCTTTGCACCGACCGGGATGACCGGGAATGGATTGGGACGCTTCGAGTGTCCGTCATCGAGATTTAAGGAGGGCAGGGAAAACCATGGTAATTACAAGTGACCGATTCCATGAGGCGATCCGGTCAGATGCCCCACAAACACCGCTGTTTATTTTTGACGGCGGGGTTGTAACCAAAAACGACATCGATTTATCAAGCGGATTCCGCTTCCAGGAAGCCGTTATGGACGGGGACGATTTTGAGCCGGGTGCTTGCTGCTCCTCCACGCTGGATTTTCAGCTGATGAACGAGGACAGTGAGTGGTCTGCGTTTCCGTTCGGTGATTTTACTGCCTACCTGGGGGCGCAGACGTTCCACAGGCGGGAGAAACAGCGGAAAGGCTGCGTTGTACTGGCTGGCGAAAACACCATCCAGGGAAGCGACCAGCCCCCCTATTTAACGCTGAATGGACAGACTGTGGTGGGGGCGGATGCCCCGGTTTATTCCGCTGTGCTGTTCCGGGATATGCTTCTGGCGTTCACGGAGCAAGGGTATTTGTCTTTTCGCTACAGCGGCGGGGAAATCACACCGGCGCAAGCCAATATTCATGATGCGCCCCTCCTGAAAGCGGCTGAAAGCTGGAAGCGAACCAGAACCGGAATCTGCTATGGGCATCAAATCCCGGGCATCACCACTGGCGTAAAGCCGGAAAACTGCCTGACCGTCACAACCCCAAACACCACCGTGAGCTACGAAATGGTGTCGCTTGGGAAATTTGCCGCCGAACGCCCGGTGTTTTCCACAAAGCGGCGGCTGTCCGTCCGGTGCTATGATGCCATGCAAAAATTTGACACGGAGTATACCCCCGCTCAGTTTTCCTACCCCACAACATTGTATGGGCTGCTGGAACAGACCTGCAAGGCGGCGGGCGTGGCGCTGTCTGGACAGGCACAGGAGTTTACAAATGGCTCTGCGTCCATCCCAAAAGCACCGGAACTGAAAAATGCAACGCTGAAAGACCTGCTCCATTACATTGGGCAGCTCAGCGGGACATTTGCAAAAGTGGGGCGGGATGGGGCGCTTACGATGAAGTGGCTTTCGGCATCCGGTTTTTCGCTGGATGGGCATGACTACAGCGAGTGCAGCATTGGCTACTACACCGCAGCCCCGATTTCAAAAGTCGTTTGCCGAACCACCGGCGGCGAGGATTCCGAAACCGGCGCAGGGGAAAATCCATATTACATCGTGGATAACCCGCTGCTGGCTGTGATGGGAGGTTAAAAATTTGCAAGTGATTGAAAATTTGCTACAAAAAATGCAGCAGACCCCCGCTTTTCGCCCCATGTCTGCGGATACGTTTTCCGATTGGTCGATTGAAGCGGGAGACATCATCTCTGTGAATGCAGACGGTGTGGTGCATCCATTCCCGGTGTTTACCTCTGAATTGGATTGGGCGGGGGCAGCAAAGTCAACGCTTTCTTGTGATGGCAGTCAGGCAAGACAGCCCCTCCGCAAGCAGGAGCGGCGGGAGGCGGCTGCTTTTGGGGCGGTATCACGTGAAATTGCCAAAACAGACGGAAAGATTTTGGAGTCGAGAAACGAACTGATTGCCGCTCTCACAGGCGCAGACGGTGCGCCGGAGGACCTGGTGTCCGGGATAAGCAATTACGTAAGGTATGACCTCAAAAACAACGAAGCATTCTCCGGGAGCACGCTTTTCGCACAAATCGGAGAAAAAGCGAAATCGGAAATCAGAGTATATGCCGTCAAGTCGGGAGACACATCAAAAACGCTTGCGCAGATTCTCGCGGATTTAATTACACTCCAAGGGAAGGTAAAGATTGACGGAACCGTTCGCGTTGAGAACGGTCAGTTGACCGTAGACGAGGATATCTACACGAAGGGGGATTTAGATGCAGATGGCTCTGTTTACGCCCAGGGTGGCCTAGGATGCCAGAAAGGCCCGTTCCGAGTTGGCGGGCGACAATTTGACCCAACGCCAATCACCTCAACCTCTGGCACTGTCCTTGTGCTGGGGACTGCATAAATAGGGGTGCGTCTCCAGGAATGGGGGCGAAAAAATACCCGCTAAAATTCTGGGAAACCCTAAAGCCGTCCTGCCCCACCAGGGGAGCGAAAGCGGAAACAAGTGGACGGATAGCCTATGCTGAAATAAAAGGCCGCTGAGGCGGTGCTAAGGGCTGCAAGGAATGGGCAATCAGCAGGTGGCACTTGCCACCCCAACGACCGCACGGCGGGCATCCAGAACGGATGATGATACAGTCTACTCCCTTTTTGAAATATCGGGAAACCGAGGGTAGGAAGGATTACACAGGATATACCGTCTCTGGCGGTAAAGGAAAAATCTCCGGGACGAATGATGCCGGTGTTGCTTTCAGCATTAACAATAACGCCACAATCACATACCAACCAGGGTGGAAAGAAAATATGCCTACTGGAAAATATTCAGTGGAAGGCTGGAAAGGAAGAAGCACGAATGGAAGTGTAATCTATCTTGGAAGCAACATGGCATATGGAAGTCTGCCAACCATCCACACGGGCTATTTGAGCTTCGCAACAGCTGGCGGAAAAGTCACGCTGGATGGCGACAAAGGGCAAAGGACTATGAGCTTTGATGCCGGAAGCGAGCCAACTGTAACACCGGAAGAAACCACAAAAACCTTCCTGGTGCAATCGACCGTCACCCCGGTTCAGAATTTCGCCTTTGATGGCATGGATGACCTTGATGAAATTTATGAAATTTAACGCGGAAGGAGAACAAAATGGCAGAACAAATTGTGCGAGAAATCTGGCTGTTTCAAAAGCGGCGTGTGCCACCCATCGACATTGTGGCTGGTAGCCAGATTCCCATTGCCCTGGAAATGAAGGATTATACCATCCCTAGCGGGGCAACGGTCAAAGTGTATGCGCGCCCCTGGGGACGAGAAACGACATACGTTCAGAATGCCGCCGTCAGCGGGAATATGGTGGTATTCACGCCGCAAGATGGATTTTTCCAGGAGGGGTGGAACGCTGTTCAGTTGGAAATCGATGGGTCGAAAATCCCCCTGGCGCTGGATGTCAACGGCGGTGTGAGGCTTTCGGACGGCGGTGGCGGCGCTACCCCCGAAGCCGTCCGCCCCCTGGTGGCGCGGGCAGAGGCGGCTGCCAAGGCGGCGGAAAATAGTAAAGACCAGGCCGGAACCAGTGCCGCGAATGCGGCCAACAGCCGGGCAGAGGCGGCGAAGTCCGAAAAAAACAGCGGTGACAATGCCGCCGCTGCTGCCAAAAGTGCCCTGGAAGCGTCCACCGCCGAAAAAAAGGCGCTGGAATACCGGGATGCAGCAAAAGGCTTTGCTGACACTGCCGCCGGGTATGCCGGTGCCGCAGCCGTCAGCATCGGCTGGGATTCTGATGGATATTTTTCAATTTTTGAAACCGAGGAGGATTAAAATGGTAACAAAAGTAACCCATGCGCCTACCTATGAGGGACAAGTCCGCACGGTGGAGGCCCTGGAAAAGCAGAACCAGATTTTGGCGATGATTGCCGGAAAGGTATCTTCGCAGCCGCAGAGCTACGCGGACATTAAGCGGCTGATTCGCGCCGGTGTGGCATCCAGTTTTTTAGATGTCGGCGACCAAATTACCACCGATTACGCAGCGGCGGATGGCAAGACCTACAGCGCCCCGTGGGACGTGAAACACATTGACGACACCGGTGTATACTTCGCAATGCACTACGCCATCCCGGAGGATATGCAGTTTGACGCGCCGGAGGCTATCTACTACGCCGAAACAGAGCTGGCGGCTGGAACGTATCATATCGCCGTGGGTGCTACCTACGGCGACGGCTGGAAGGCTGGTCAAAACATCCAGTTTACGCTGGCCCAGGCCGTCCCGGCGGGTGGACAGATTTTTATCGATTTTGCCACAAACAACGCCAATGACCCCACCGCCGGACGTGCGGTGAATACTTATGCCACCATCGGCGCGGCGGAGGCCATCGAAAGCACCACGACTTCCAGTGGAACCGGCGGCACTGGGCTGGGCACCATCGGCACCGGCAACGCACCCCAGAAAACCAACGGCAACCTGAATGCTATCAGCCGCGCCGTTTATGGTAGTGGCCGCTACTCGGAATCTGCCATCCGGCAGTGGCTTAACAGTGACGCCGCTGCTAACGCTTGGTGGACGCCGAAAAACAACTGGGACAGACCACCCAGAACTGCTGACCTGAATCGGGCGGGATTTTTGACCCGGCTGCCCGCTGATTTCGTCAAAATCCTGGATTACAACGAAATTACCATCGCCCTGAATACAGCAGAAGGGTTTTCCAGCGACCGGGAGACGGTAAGGGACAGAATCTTCCTACCGTCCATCGACAACCTGTATATTAACCCTCAGCTGGCTGATGTAGAATCTCCTGCGTGGGACTACTACAAGGCACTTGCCCAGGAGGCCGGGTTGCCCGGTAAATTACAGCAGTGGCAGACGTACACCATCTTGCGGCATTTTAATCTTACAAGCGCCAACGGCAACCTTGCGCCCGTCCATGTCTGGCTGCGGTCTGCTTATCGCGGCAACGCCAACGGCGCCTGGAATGTCAGTTCCATCGGCAACGTCACCAGCAACAACGCTTACTATGCGCTGCGGGGCTGCCCCGCCTGCAAGATTAGGAAATCCGAATAATCTTACAATCCACCCCGCACACCTGCGGGGTGGCAAGGAGGAACCCAAAGCATGGGAAATTTAAGCGAGCGGAAGCCAAACGCCTTTACCCCAGTCGTTAAGGCGATGGAGCTTGCGGACTATGTTTTACACATCACCGATAACCCCAAAACGTTTCCAACCCATAAGACGGATGTAAGGCAGCGGGAGGACGGAACATTATACATGGAAATCACCTCACTGGACGATACGCTGGTGCAGGAAGCGAAAAAACAGGCACATGACATTTACATGAATGTCAGCCGCGCCAACAGAGTCAATCTGAATTATCAGCCTTACCGCAAACGGGAACGGCTGATGCGGCAGCTAGAAGCTATCTCCCTGTGTGAAGACCATCTATGCACCATTCAGCTGTGCCGGAAGCACTTCCATTTATCAGCAAAGCGGATAAAATACTGGGGTAAGATGGCTGTTGAAGCCCGAAACGCCATAGAAAAATGGCACGAAAGTGATGTTTCCCGATACGGAAGTATCTGAAACATAAAAAGGCTGTAGGCTATAAATGCGCCCGTCAATGTCTGGCTGCGGTCTGCTAATCGCAACAACGCCAACAACGCCTGGAATGTCAATTCCAGCGGCAACGTCAACAACAACAACGCTTACAATGCGCTGCGGGGCTGCCCCGACTGTATCACTTTGGCTGCATGGTCTGCCTATAGGGCAGATACGCCGGAAGAAGTAAAGATGCAGGGAGCCGAATGCCTGTCCGAAAGGGCGAACAATACCGTGCGGATGCGACTGCGTGGAGCCACGCACTGCCCGCTGAAACCAATCGGAACTTTTACAAATCAAAAAAATATGAAGGAAATCGAAGAAGCACTAAGCTTTGACGCACTTTATGAATCCATGTGGAAATGCAAACGCGGTAAAATGTGGAAAGCATCCGTTGCCCGCTACGTTGAACACGGCATCGAGGAGACGCTGAAACTGGAAGAACAGCTGAAAAGCGGAACCTACAAGCCGAGAAAACCACACGAATTTGAACTGACGTACCCGAAGCGAAGAACGTGCTCCAGCACCCACATCCGTGACCGCGTTGTGCAACGGTCAGTCAATGACCTGATTTTATACCCGGAAATGACCAAGAGCTTTATCTGGGATAATATGGCCTGCCAAAAGGGCAAAGGGACAGCCAAAGCCCTTGACCGGCTGGATGCACTGCTGCGGCGGTACTACATCAACAACGGCAACAGTAATGCCGGGTGGGTACTTCGGCGGGACGTGACACACTACTACCAAAATATCCCGCATGATGTTGCTTACCGCTGCTTTGCCGCAAAGTTGGAGCCGGACACGCTGCGCCATATCAGGGCGTGGCTGGACTGCCAATACCCCGGAGCGAAAGGTTACGCGCCGGGTAGTCAGATGGTGCAAATCCTGGGTATATCCCTACTAGACCCGCTTGACCACTACGAAAAAGAAAAGCTGGGGCTGAAAGTCTACGAGCGCTATATGGATGATAGCCTAAGCGTCAGCAGCAGCTGGGAATTTTTGGAGTGGTGCTTGCAAGCAGAACAGGAAAAGCTGGCCGAAACCGGCCTGGAATTTCACCCGGCGAAAACCAAAATTTATCCACTGAAAGATGGCATTGAATTTTTGGGCTTTACCTTTAAGCTGACGGACACCGGCAAGGTTATCCGCCTAATAAATCCTCAAAATGTCAAGCACGAACGGCGGAAACTGTACCGGATGGCGCAACTGGCTAAGGCCGGAAATGACAAAGCGAAAATTTTACGGGTGCTACAACGCCTGGAAAGCCCATGCGGCACTGGGCGATACTGCAAAAGTCATCCTGCGCATGGATGCCTATGTTAAAAATTTATTTTTGGAGGGATAAAAAATGACTATTAAGATGCTTGGTAGCATTTTCCAGCGGCACGCCATGGAAAATGCCCTGGCGCAATCCCGGCAAAACGCGGCAGACATTACCTATCTGGCAATGATGACCGATGTGGAGCTGGAACAGGACGAAGAAACCACCGAAGGAGGGGCGAACGATGAAGTCGAAGAAATTTAACACCGTGAAGCAGTTTTATGACGGCGGACTGTGGGGCGAAAGCCGCGTCCGGGCAGCCGTGGTAAAGGGATGGATTACGGCTGACGAGTACAAGGAAATCACCGGCGAGGACTATGAGTGACGAGTCGATCGCCCGGCTGAGCTTGCCGGAAATTGTAAGCCTCCTGTGCCGGCTGGCAGAGGAAATCGAAACCAGGGCGATGCAGGAAGCGGCGAGTGACTTTTTGGAAGGAGGAGAAGCACATGAACATTAAGCAAATCCAGTGCCTTTTGGCCTACCTGGGCTATGACCCGGGTGACATTGACGGGGCAAACGGCAAAAACACCATTGCCGCCGTCAAGCGCTTCCAGGCAGACTACGGCTTGACTGCGGACGGGATTCCCGGCGGTGCAACCCAGAAGATGCTGATTGGCGCAGTGGCCGGAACGGCAGTGAAGGTGGAAAAGCCGGAAGACGCTGCGGGAAACGATGAAAAGACCGGTACGTTTTGGGACGACATCCAGTATTTTACTCGCGCAGAATGCCGCTGCAAATGCGGTGGGCAGTACTGCAACGGCTATCCCGCCGAAATGGCAGAGGAAACCATGCGGATGGCGGACGAGATTCGGCGGAGAGCTGGTGTGCCCCTGAAAAATAACAGTGCTTTGCGCTGCCCCCGGTGGAACGCCCACGAGGGCGGAGTGGAAACGTCTCTGCATCAGTACGGAAAGGCCATTGACTTGGCCCCCATCGGCGGCAATATTTCCGCCGCCCGGTTGCAAGAAATCGCCGAGCAGGTACAGGCGGAGAAGATGCCCGGACGGGGCGGTCTAGGCCGCTACGACTGGGGCGTACATGTGGACAACGGCAAATACAGCCGGTGGAACGGCTGAGAAACAGGAGGACAACCATTTGAGCGAATGGGTTAAAACCGCTATCACCATTCTGCTGGCGTTTGTGGGTTCGGCGGGCTTCTGGGGATTCTTGGAGGCCCGCCGGAAAAAGAACGACGCGAACACCCGGCTGCTGGTGGGAATGGCCCACGACCGTATCGTTTACTTGGGAATGAAGTATATCGAACGTGGACACATCACCAAAGACGAATATGAAAACCTCAATGACTATTTATACGAACCATACGCCGCTGCTGGTGGAAATGGCTCTGCAAAACGTGTGATGGAAGAGGTACGAAAGATACCCCTGCATAATTAAATTTTAGGAGGAAAACAAAATGATTAACTGGGTTGTACGTATCAAGAATAAGAACTTCTGGCTGGCGTTCATCCCTGCCGTTCTGCTCCTGGTGCAGACCGTAGCGGCGGTGTTCGGCTACTCCCTGGACTTTGGCGACCTGGGCAACCGGCTGGTTGCCGTTGTCAACGCCGTGTTCGGCGTGCTAGTGATCCTGGGCGTGGTGGTTGACCCCACCACCCAGGGTGTGGGGGATAGCAGACAGGCATTGAACTACAAAAAGCCAAAGGAGGAATAAAGAAGATTTGGACAAGTCCCGGATTAACCGGGTGGTTGTGAAAGAATTTGACAGGCTGGCGTATCTCACGCCCCTGGAAATGGATGTTTTGACCACCCGAGCCGCCGGGAAAAGCCAAATTTGGCAATCGCAAAATCTCCATGTGTCCCAAGCCACGATAACCAGGGTTGTCCGAAGATTGCAGCAGAAATATGATGCAGTCAAGGGGTACAGTGCCACACTCCCGGATGACCTGATTATTTGACCACAAATTGACGATTTTCTGACGAAAACCAGGCGAAACGATGATGATTCGTTCGCCTGGTTTTCTGTTATCATAATGGCAGAAGGTGGCCACCTCCTAATATTTTGAAGGAGGACTTCTATATGGTTGAAGTTGAAAAGGAATATGCCTCTAAAGGTGTCGCTGGTGCCGGTCTTGGTACTGGCATTGCTGGTTTGGCCTTGGGCGTTCTGAACGCTATGGGCGGTATCGGCGCTCTGGCCCTGGGTAACCGTGGCACAATGCCTGGTCCTGGCGGGTGTAGTGAGAATATGCCTGTAAGCCGGTACGACCTGGAGCGGGAGCAGCAGCTTGCCGCCAAGGATTCCGAAATCGCACTGTTGAAGGCAAACACCTACAACGAACAGAAATCCCTTGAGATGTACGCCTACATTGACGGGCAGTTGAAGGACATTCGCAAGACCCTGTGCGATCAGGCTGTACACAATCAGCGAACTGAGGACAGCTTCGCGCTGGTTCGTCAGGATGTGGAATGCGTTCGTTCCGAACTGTCCAAGGACATCAAGATCGAGGCGGAGCGGCGTTGCTGCGCTGACAATTCCATCGTGACCTATGCCAACGCGACCTTCTATCCGAAGCAGGTTGCCGACGTGACCACCGGAACCGGCACCACAGCACAGACGCTGTACAACCCCCTGCCCAAGTGCGGCGGGTGCTGCAACGGTTGATTCCCGACAATTGGGGCGGCAGCCGCCGCCCCATACTTTCAAGGAGGTAATTTATGATTCCTATGGAAAACGTGCAGGCAGGGCTTGCAAGATTCATTGACAGAAGCATTGCTCCTAGTCTTTCCGGCTGGGACAGAGTTCTGGTTGCCGGGGCCGGGGGGCTGCTTACCGCAAATTTCCCGAAGATTATTGCCCAGTACGCAGATCATCCCATGGTAAAGGCGCTGGGCGTTTACGATATGGAGCATGGCGCGGTGGATGTTGATGCCCTGTACAACGCCGCAAAGCCATACATGGGGACAGAGGCGCTGTCCGTGAAAATCCCCGGAATCGGGCTTACGCTCAAGCTGGGAAAGCAAGATATTGATACGCTGTATGCGTACATTCAGGAGGGCATCAGATGAAAGAAATCAAACTGCTGATGGAGCACATTGAGGATGAGCTGGAAGACGCGCACACTTACGCAGAGCTGGCCGTGGAATACAAGCACGACGACCCGGAGCTGGCAGACCTGT